>TARA_B110001454_G_scaffold26645_1_pt1 | contig 18553 bp, 12 predicted proteins | sample TARA_B110001454 | Tara Oceans TARA_B110001454 (sample SAMEA4397004) | marine metagenome | biome: Polar Biome; feature: [MES] marine water layer (ENVO:01000295) within the mesopelagic zone...; material: water (ENVO:00002006), including particulate matter (ENVO:01000060) such as...... | reverse complement strand
ACCATGACAACATGGTCGGCACTCGAGGTTGTATGGTCTGCAACTTTTTAAAAGCTCGCGCTGCTAAAGGCTGAGCGCCACACTTGCTTCACTCAACGACAGTACGTACAGCGAACCCCCCAACGACAGCAGCTCCCGTGACAGCCTCTCCATGTTGGCACTCTGCTGGACGGTGAACGCCGGATCAAAGCTCACGCCACCGACTGCCAGGTTGGCCACGTTGATCAGCATCCCAAACGCAAGGAAGACCGCGCGCTGCAAGAGCTGCGCGGTTGTATCGGCATTGGCAACCGCCGTGTTCTCTGCCAAGTCTCCCCATTCGATCGTTACGTCCGGCAGCTTCGTGGCCTTCTCGGGAAGCTGAGCCGCAACCAGCTGCAGCGCCTGGTAGATGCGCTCGGCATTGAACATCAGCGCACGCGTGTGCTCCGCGTTCTCATCGGACCCCGGAAACACCGCTGGATCCGCAACACCGTCGAACAGGGCCCTGGCACCGATCGCCATGTTCGCACCCACTCGATCGACATATGCTTCCCGGCTTCGACGTAGCGGCATTCCTACCACCGGCACCACCACACTGAATGCAACAGTGGACGCCGGATTGCGCTCGAGCGTCACGATGTGCGGATGAACAAACTCGGGGATCTGGCGCAGTCCTCCTCCTATTGGGTCGATCCCTGTCCACCGCTTGTCCACTTGCGAGAGCCGCAGTGTGGCTGTCAACGCCGATCCCGCAGGCCCTCGCAACGCTGCGCGCAGCGCGTCGTTCCCGGCTCCCATCCAAACGCGTTGCTGCGACACCAGCGGGTTGACGGCATACCCCGGTGGTGCCGCGATGCCCGCCCCGTAAGGCACGAGGAAACGCCGTCTGCTCGACACGTCCTTGCTTCCAGACGAGTCAAACGCATGCTCCAGAGACACCTTGCTCAGGCTTGACGTGATCCGATAGATGTCGGACTCATTTTCATCGATGGGCACACTCGGCACAAAGTCGCGGTCCAAGCAGCGCACTCCCCACGTGCCGCGCAGAAGAAGCGGGTTGAACTTTCCGCTCGGCATGGTCGGCAGTGTGAACTGGTCCTTGAGGCTGTCCGCAGCTCTGTCTGGAAGACCGAACGACGTGGTCGCACCAGGAGGCCCTGCCATCAACGACGGCTGCGCGCACAGCACCATCAGCGTTCCAACGCTTTTCCGCCGCGGCACGCTCTCAGGAGTCGGAGTCATTTGCGTTTCCGTCGTGATCAACGACGCCACGCGCGCCAGGGACTGCATGGCCGTCATCCTCATCACCTCGCTCGTGTCCACCGGGTCCGTCATCCTTGGACGACCCACATGAAGGCGATGCTGTCTGACGGCGATTCCTTCTTGCAGACTGCGCAAAGGCGCCGCGGTGATACCCGCGTCCACCAGGGTGCTCTTTAGCTTTGACGGAAGGTACGACAGGCTCTGAGTGCACATGAAGGGAAACTCCATTGGGTTGACCTTGAGACGCGTCCCCGCGCCTGCAAGCGTCGCCATGGCGCCGGCAAGATTGGACATTGACACCAAGTGTGATCTCCCCCAATCGCTCGACGTGGCATTGGTTGCCGTGCTGGTCCAAGCAGGGAGATGGCGCAAGCACAACAGAGCGTCTAGTCCGCCGGCCACCGTGGAGAACATCAGATCTCCACTCTTGGGTCGTGCAGTCGCAGTCGACTCTGCCAATCTCTTCAGCATCGCGCTGGCCGCAGCAAACCTCACCTGCACCTTTCTCACTGCTGAGTCGACCAGTCGAATGCGCGTCTCCAGAGTCTGCATGTGCTTTTCCTGAAAGGGGTCTGAAGCATTGTACATCACCATGGCCTCGTAGCACACCAGCTCCGCAAACGCAGCACACGCAACGATCGCGTCGTTGCTGTCAGGAAGGCCCAGTCGTTTCAGAAAGCTGTTCGTGGGCGACCCGCGCAGTATCGTCAGCCGACCCGCGTCGAAGGCAGCTGGAACAAACGAGTCCACGGCGAGCGCCGCTCCCGCAGGTAGCAGACCGCTCATCTGGTGCAGGTTTGGGTACTGCCTCCTCGGCACGACGTGGTAAGGAACCGTCGCCGGCCGTGGCGCCGCAGCCGCTGCTGCCGAGATCATCTCCACGCTTCCTTCCGGCAACCCCACGACTCCTTCGTACACTTGCATGAGACGAAGACCTCCCACTTCCGACGCGGGGGGACTCGTGTGCGCGAGCGCGCATCGCTCGAACGCAGCCTTGAGTATCATCGCCGCTTGCGCGTCCACGTCCTCAGTCCGCTCAGTCCGCTCAGCAGTCGTAGCCCTGCGAGCCTGCATGCGCACGGGAGTGACGGCGTGCGACAGGACCCGCACACGCACATCGTTTCCTACAGGGATGTCGGTTCTGAAGGGCCCCCTGCCGACGTCAGCCCCCTTGAGCCCTCGAAGCAAAATCGTAGGTGGCGAGTTACGCTCACCGCCAACGAGAGGCGTGCCCGCAGCCGAAACAGCAGCAAAAGCAGCAACCAGCCCCTCAACGAGTCCTCTTACTGGCTCTCCAGTCCTGTGCATCAACCACAGTGCCGTCCTTGCCCTTGCCACGTTGACATTCTGTGGCATTTCCCAACTGTTTGTGCCCGGTGGGCCGGGCACAAACGGCGTCCGGAAGGCGTCCAGCACGGCTTGGCGCGCCAGATCCATCGACTCGAACGCAGCGCGAGCGCCACTCTGCTCCCATTCCAGAGTGCCAATCGAGCTTGGAGCGGCTCCAGCGGCTCTAACTCCGCTCAAGAGAGTGGTTCCCTGCATGCTGACCACCAGATCGTAGTTCACCTGCACTTCGGCGCCGCCTGGATAAACCGTGTCGTCGTAGACGATGCGGTACCCAGTGTAGTACGTCGCACGAGAGGCAAACAACGGCTCAGTCCCCCCAGGTGCCACATCCGGGTCCGTCGTAAACTCGGTCCACTGTACGCCACCTCCAGCGACAGACGCATTGATGATGTCCGGACTGGAGATGAGCGCCAGCCCAAACTCCTGGGCCTCGCTCAGCCTACGCACCTCGCTGCCGTACTCTCCCTCAAAGTTGTTGCTGCCCACTTCGTCGGTCAGTACGGGCAGTCTCAGCAGCGAGGCGTAGGCTTTTTCGACAAACTTGAACAGCTCCGCGTGGGAGGCGTCCGCCAACACCGACGTGGCCCGAGGCGTCCACGGTGCTCCGTCTCGAGTCCTGTTAAACTTCTCGATCCTCAGCTTCTTGGTTACACGGCTTGTCCAGGACGGCGGACTCACGACCGCATCGACTTGCAACGCCGAGCTCGACACGGCCTTCAGTTCGGCGCTCGCTTCGACGCGGTCTCCCGGCCCGCCCGCTGGTAATCCACCAGTTCGTGTCAACGTAACCTTGACAGGACCGGGCACGACTGCCCCGGGCTCGACGACGAGGACAAACATGTACGGCAGCAGCTCCTGAAAAGAAACCGTGTCCACAAATCGCTGCGGCAACCGAACGACTCCCCTGTCGGCGTTGACATGAATTCCGTCCACCATCACCAATGGTGCCGCATTGGCTTCCACCACTATCTGCACGATGCAGACATCGGCCCTCGTTCTTGCGCCCCCCGATGCGTCGTTCCCGGTGCTACGCCTGCCGACACCCCTTTGCAAATACGGCAAGACATTCGACCGACCGTCGAACCCTTGCCACAGCACTGGTGCGGTGTCCGGTGACGGCGGAGGATGCAACGACCACATTTTCCACACACGCAGAAACTCTACCGCTCGTTCACACTTACAGCGTGGTCACAGCGTTCCTTATTCCCACACACACTCATATCGTCACCACCACCCGCGGACGGCGGCCTCTCGGTAGCTGCACGCGGTCACTCTGCAATCGTCCAGCGCGTCGTGCAGCTTCGCCCAGAGCGGGGGGTTGCCGTGCAGCACCTCGTAGAGCTCGCTGTTGCGCGGCGGTTTAGCGCGGCCTCGTTTGTCGGTCAGACCCGCGCGATCCGTCGCGCGCCGCATCGTGCAGAAGCACTCGTCGACGCTCAGCTCGCGCTGCAGCGTGTTCATCTCCGCCGTGTTCGTGACCACGGACGCGTCGAACGCGGCGTTGTGGGCAATGATGCGGCCGCCGCGCACCGACTGGATGCGCTCCACCCACTCAAAAAAGAGGACCAGCTCCGGCCTGGGGTCGACGCCCCGGAGGAACAGCTTGTTGTCTGAGATCTTGTGCACCTTCTGCGAGTGCCAGTTGATCTTCTTCCCTGGCGGCAGCTTCAACAGCTTCTCGTGCGCAAACACCTCAGCGTGATTCTCGTCGAACACAACGTAGCCAATCTGTATGGCGAGCTGCTTGCCGGCACCACCGTCCGTCTCCACGTCGAACACCATGTACTTACCCACGCCGCCGGGAGCCAGTCCGTAGCAGGGGCGGACACGAGCTTTCCCGTCCGCGAGCGCTGCGTCGCGCTTACGCACCTGGTCACACGACGCGCCGCCCAGCCAGTAGAACGCCTCGTACACGTCTTCGAAACTTTCTATGAATTCTTTTGTGCTACACTGGAGTTCCATGCCTCCCATTCCACACTCGCACGCGTCCAGTTTCAATCTCCCCATCCGATAGCGAACTGAAGCGTTCGAACGTTCAACCCGCATTCGCCGTGTCCTCCTCAGCCACCGCCGTCAAGACGGCAAGACGGCAGGGTGGTCCGAGTCGCGCAGCACGAACCGGCGCGGCGACAGGTAGTGCTCTTCCGAATGACTGTAATGTTCATCGGAAACCGGCCTCGTCTGTCTGTCCGGTGGCACCAGCACCCGCGCCGTTCTCCGAAGCTCGAACTCGCGTCGCTGCAGCAAAACGTGTCTCCAGTAGTCCGTTCGGGCAGGCGCAGCCTCAGCATCAGCATCAGCATCAGCCGCCACCTCGTCGTAAATGACGGCGGTGCCGTTGCTCTGCAACCCGTATCCGGCGCTCTCTTCATACCTGCGGCGCGCGTCCGAGCCGATGGGCATCGTGTCGCTCGCGCTCGACCTCCAGCCAGGGGGGGTGGAGCGTTGCAGAAGAGCCGCACGATTCGGACTCGGCTCCTCACTCTGCCGCGTGAACGCAGATCCCATGTTAGTCATGATCGTGTACGTCTCCATGTGCGGGGTCGGCGATCTCGCGTGCACGTTATGCATCAACGAACCAAACTCACGTTCGATGGGTTGGGGGGCCGGCTCCCGGGGCTCTGGCGGAAGCTCATGTTCCCTCGCTGCCGCAGCCTCGCCGTTTACAAAGCTCTTGTTGTAGATGGGACCCTCTTCGTCGCGCAGCTCGTTTTTGATCTGCGTCACAATGCGGTGCAGTCTGTCGGCTCTGCTCTCGGCTCCTTCTTCGGCTGGTGTATGCATGTCGTCAACAATGCCCATGTGCTTCTCCGGCCAAGCGTCCATCAGCTTGACCAAGTAGTTGTTCTTCATGACACTCCTAGAACCAAGCCGCTCGTTTGTCAGGGGTGATTTCACACTGCCTTTGAACCACGACTCAATCCAATTTCTATCGTAAGTGTTGCCGTCCTCGATGACCACCGGCTCGCGAAAGGCGTGCAACGTCATCGAACAGAAGAACTCATCGGGCGGTTTGTCCAAGAACGAATCGTCTCGACCCCACCTCAACTCTGCCCTCAGCAGGTCCTCGTGGTACGTGTGGACCAAATCCAAAAACTCACATACCAGTTGCCACTCTCTGGAAAGCGACACGCTGCTCGCTCCATTTTGCTTGACCACAGCAGGCGGTCTGGGCGTAGTGATAGAGTGCGCGGCAAACGACAGCGTCCCCGGTGGCTCAGTGATTTCGCCACCGTTCTGTCTGATGGTGGCCAGCTGCTGCTCCGCACGGCGCCGATCCTCTTCCATCCCGCGTATTTGATCCACCATCTCCGGCACCGCCACGTGCGTGTGAAAACTGTCGCGCAGCGCGTCCGTGCGCGCACGTACGGTCAGATCCACACTCGCGTCGCTCCGCACGGGAGTGGCGTCCGCCGCGTCTTCCGAAGCAAGCTCGCTGTTCCGACTCGGAGACATGTGCCGCCGGATCTGATCCTGCCAGCTTTCCTCACTCGCACCACTCCGGGTTTCAAACATACGATTTTATCGCTGAATCAAAAGAAAGCCGCTAAGCGCCACAGCTTTCTCCCGCATCAGTCTTTTTGTTCTGACGAAACTCACCATGACTTTCAGCGCTACAAACCTAGCGACAGACCCCACTCTCTGCCAGAACGCCGTGTTCGAAGCAAAGCAGGTCAAAGACGGCGATGACAAGCTCGGGGCTTTGTTCACCGACTCACTGCTCGGCCTCATGCGCCTCATCAACCACAACCGACTCCCGGGGGTCAACAACTGGAAGGGAACCAAAGGCATGGCTCAGAAGATCCTCGACATGGGTGACAACGACCTCGACGACGACATTGCCAGCCTCTGCGACATGAGGATGAAGTGCCGTATCTCAAAGCTCACGCAGTGGAAGCAGTGGATCGCGGCCGTGGTCGCAGTGTACCAGATGACAAGGGGCGAAGACCACGTCCGCATTTCCGCCATGCGTCACGCGACCGCCGTGCGCAAGAACAAGGAGTTCAACGAGGCCATGATGCTCAGAGAGCAGGAGTCGGATCGCAACAACGATCTTCCCGAGCGCAAGGAGCGCAAGAAGGAGGACATGCGGGACGTGCACTCGGTTTCGCTGCGCGAGCAGGAGATGGTGCTCTTTGCGAAACACAAAAACATGGCAGCCCACGCTTTCAACTTCCTGATGAAGATCGAGAACCACACCGTTCACGACAATACCATGAAGCCGGAGCGCGACGAGCTCAACAAGATCCTCGAGGAGGGCATCCCACTCCCCCCCAACTGCATGTCCCTCGTCGACATCGAGCGCGCCGAGAAGAAGCGCAAGCAGGAGGAACAGGAGAACGACGACGACGACGACTGGCTGGGCGTGACGAAGAAGCCGCGCGAATCCGACCTCTGACGCAGCTGCTGCGTCAGAACGCGTCGTCAAACACCCTCTTCCCGTCGTTGATGCGCTCCGGTAGCTCCTTCCATCGAAGCCAGTGACCGACCGCCAGCCCGACAGCCTTCGCCAGTTCAGCGTCAAAAAAGGGAGTGTCCTTGGGCACGCTGACAAACTCGTAAACAGTGTAGCGTTGGTAGGTCCACGGTTCCACAGTCACCGGCCAGGCAGCGTAGCTCCAGGGGCCAGTCTCGTACTCGTTTGGATAAATGTTTAGCATGCCCGCGTTGGCGTGTGCAGAGTCGTACAGGCCATACAGAGTTGCTCCCAGTGGCGCGTTGACCACGCGACTGTTCGCAATGCCCCTCGGTGTCCCGAGCGGTGCAACGATCAGCTGGTAGATGTGTGCGATTCCGGTTTTGGGCGAGTAGATCGTGCCGAGAATGTCGGACTCCGTTGGACGAGCCGATTGATTCCACGAAGAGCGTGCAATCACCGCGTGGCCAACCGGCGCGTTCACGACTCGCTCGCGCTCCGACACGTACCCCGCGTAGTCTGAAAGCTCAGCTGTCTCGGGCACCAGCAGCTTCTGGTGGTCCAGAGGCTTGGTCGTGCTCGGCCGTCCAAACGGGCTTGTCCCCACTGCAGCTTGCAAATTCTTTTTCATGCTTGCACACTCACACACAGACACGTTCCTATATGTTGCACGCGCCCTTGGCGATGGCTTCGTCTGCCGGTTCCCAACCGGGGGTCTTATCTCAGAGGCAGCAGGCCGAAAAGAGCTCGTCTACTGCACGACCGGCATGCCAGGAATTGGCGCCTTCGGCTTGCCACCGACCTTTTGCTTTTTGGCCAGAGCGGCGTTGGCGATGTCCGACTCGGTGACGGACTCCGGAGACTTGGTCAGCTGCGTCGTGCCCTTGGCAGCATTGGTCTTGTCCATGAGGCGCTGGTTGGTGCCCGCGTTGACCATGAACATCCTGTCCAGGTAGTTGGCCACCTTGACCACGCTCGACGGAGACGGCGCGCCACGACCCTCGTAGCCAACGACGAGCGAGACGGTAATGGCGATGCGCTGGCCGCGCTCGCGCTGCATGGTCTTAGACATGAAGCCGCGTTCCTCGCCGGCGAACTCGCCGCGCGAAACGCGACACGACTGGATATCGACCTCCTTGCGGGGCGCGCGGACGGCGCCGCCGCCACGGGTGGCGCCGCCCAGGCCGCGCGTGAGAGGCCCGGGAGGCGGCGAGTCGTCGCTGCAGCCGCAGCTGCGGTACTGCATGGGCTCCTGGCCCCACGAGTTGAACTCCGGGAACTCCTCCTGGTCGTCCTCGTTGAGAACGAGCGCCTGCTGGGCCATGGCGGGAAGCTGGTAGAAGCTCGGCACGACGAGCGTGTTGGCAAGGTCGCGCCACTTCTCCATCTTGCGCGGGATCTGGATGAACATGAAGAGCGACGGGATCTTGTCCCAGCCGGGCGGGCCCATCTGCACCGCCACGCCCTTGCCACGAGCGGCCGCCGCGGCCGACTCGGCGCCGGTCTCCGTGTGGATGTCGTCCATCGACTTGCCAGTGGCCTCGGCTTGAAAGTAGAAGCCGTTGAGCACCTTCTTCTCCTCGTCGTACGCCTGAGCGCGCACCATCTTTGTGCCGGTCGTCGCATCCGAAATGGCGCAGCCCTGCGGGTGGATCGCGAGGTCAAGGGTAGTGCCGTTGCCATCGCAGCCAGTGTAGTTGTAGCTCGTGAGGCAGAACTCGCGCTGGGGCGGGTCGTCGCTTCCGGCGACCTTGTCGCCCAGCGGGGCAAAGATCGCCTCGAGGTACAAAATGCACTGGTCGTCGACCGACGGCTCGTACAGGTCCTCGCAATCTTCCGGCACACCGGCGTGCTTGCCGAGCTTGCCCATGTCCTTGAGCGCGTCGCGCAGCGGCACCAGCCGGCCGTTCGACCCGTCCGGGTCGCACACCATCACCTTGAAGTTCATGGCATCCACACGGCCCACCTTGGGGTTGAAGTTTTCCCACGAGAGCTTGAAGCCCGTCTCCGCCGGTTTGCCCTCCTCGGTGCGGAACTTGAGGCCCATGTCGCAGATGTTCGCACCGCCGCTGCTGCCCGCGACGCGGTCGCAGTCGCGCCAAGTGGTCTTGATGCACTTCACGTCCGTGCGCCCTGCCGAACGCAGGGCGTCGTTGACACACTTGAGCGCCTCCTCCTGGGTCTGCATCTCGGGCTGCACTTCGGGCTGCGCTTCCGGCTGCATCATTTTTGTCCTTGGTGGGTTTTTGAGTTTCGTCGACGGTTTTTTCGGCACAAGCAGCACTAAGCTGTGAGCTCGCTAGGTTGGCTTTTTCCCTTCCGCCTCTTTCTTACTCAGAGTGCGGTGCTCGCTTTCCTTTCTAGCGAATTCCAACAGTCCGCGCACAGCGCACCGTCCGCGGCTTTGTCCTGCTTCTGCCTTCTTTTTTGAAATGGCTACAGCCGCGAACGACCTGGACGCCACAACAGACTGGGACACGGATCTGTTCGCGGCCTGGGTCGCGGACAAGGTTATCAAGAGCACCTCCTTGAGCAGCATGCAGCAGCTGCTTCACGAGCTCGAACAGGACCAAGGCATCACCGTAGTCGAGGAGAAACGCGACGAGGTCTGGGAGCGCATCCAGAAGCACAAGCGCGACCACGCCAAGGCTCTCGAACAGCTCGAGCTACACAAGTACTCTGTGATCCAGAATTCCGAAGCCGTCTTCGAAACGGACCGCGTCACCGCGCTTCAGAAAGACTACCAGAAGCAGCACGAGACGTTCTTCGACTACTGGCACAGCAAGTTTGAAAAGGAGGTCTCCAAGGCGATTGTCGACGCGCTGCTGGACGTTCACGAGGACTACCACAGCACCGACGACGAAGACGAGGGGGAGGAGGAACTCGACGACTGCGACGACGAGGACGACGAGGACGACGAGGACGACGAGGACGACGAGGAGGAACACAGCGAGAGCGGAGAGTCGGAGTCTGGATCCGAGGACGAGCAGCAGGGGGTCAACGAGAACGACGATCCCGACATGCAGGAAAGCGAGATGAAGGCGCTTCAGGCCGACGCAGAGAAGATCATCGCGGCCGCTGGCGCGTCAAAGCGCATGCGTGTCGTGTAGACAAAAGGTGGACCCCCCCTGCTATGTTAGTAGCAGGGGTGATCCCAGGAAGCTTGTTGGGCAGTTTTGCGGGATACCCAGCCCTTTCCGAGAAGAGGGGGTGCTGTCACCAGCGGTTTGGTTTGCTGTATGCTTCCTGTCAGTAGGGGTGCCGCGTCTACTCAAGTACTCCGACTCCGCCCGCGGAAGACAGCTTGTGGCGCCGCCGCCGCCGCCGCGTAACGGCTGATACGTTCCGAGACACGTCCCGTAAACTCCTAAAATACATTTTCAAAAAACGCCTGAACACCACCGCTGTCGTTGTCTGCCGTTATGGTCGGCAGGTTCGACTGTGCGCTGGCCAACACCCACTTCACAACCAGGCCCACGAAAGGATCGTTGTTGGTCATCTGCTGCGTGTAGTAGATGGTCTCTTCCGGACCGGATGGGATCCGATCGCCGGCAACCATACCGTCTACCGGCTTGCGGTCCTTGACCTCGTATCGCATCAGATCCCGCCACACAGGCAGGGACTGCTGCATCGCTTTCGTCGCGTTGCTGTGATGAAGGTCGCGCTGATCGCATGCGTTTATGCCGCGCCTGCACAGGTGCCACAGACGCAGGCCCATCGCATCGGAAGTCGCAATCTCCTCCTCGAGTGTCAGCCCCGGCACCTTGATTGGTATGGCGTCCTCGTTGTAGAAGACCATGTATCCAAAGGAGCAGGCCACGGGCGGTGAGTCCTCGGGAAAACTCATGTTCCGTCGGTAGTTCTGAAGCATGAACTGCACGTACGGCTCGGGCAGAAGCATGATCAGCCCCCCCTTGATCGATTTGTCCGTCCAGTACACGGCTCGAAGCCACTCCCCCCCCTCACCCGAGCCCTTGACGACCGGACCAATCACACCGCGCATGGTGCCGAACATGCGCTCGTATGGCTTCTCGTCGCGTAGTTTGTGCGAGAGAAGCGTGTGCACAGTCAGCTGAACGTCGTGCTGGTAGTCGAAATGAAGCAGACCCAAGTTCAGCTTGCAGCTCTGAGGTGTCATCTGCATCGCCGTGGTGCGGCACCACGTCGCGACCGTCCAGTACGTGGTCGCTCCGAACTTCTCCGTGTTGTTTGTCACCCACACGGACCTGGTCGTCACAAGCGCCTTGTCCGCGTCCACATCCAACCTGCTGCGAATCATTCCAAACGGCATGCTGTTCAAGCGGCCTACGGCGCCCATTGTCTGCGACTTGGCCGTACTCGGCCTGAGACCCCACAGGGGCACCTCGTCGTAAGACTGTGCGGGGCCGTACATGGTCTCGGGAAGCGAGAGCGCCACCCACAGCTCGACCTCACTGTCGGACGCCGTGCCTTCTCTGAGCTTCTTGTAGAAGACGGTCCAGCATTTGTTGAACGCGTCCTTCCAGTCCAGCAGCGAGGCCTCGTAACGGTTTCCGTCGGCATCCACATGGTCCTCCACGTCCATCCATTCAACGTCCACGTAATCCCTCCTGTCGTCCTTGTAAGGTGGCAGCGCACGAACAGGGACCTTGCCTACAATCGCAGCATTGGAAGTCCCCGTTGACATGAACCACATCCCACCCTCACCGTCAATGCGATCGTCCCGGTGGCCAAGGCACTGCACCACTTTGGCCTGAGAAAGATACTCGTCCATTGGACCCGTCGTGAAGTAGTCAAGAACGCTCTCCAAAATCAAGACGGCGTCGTCGACCAGCTTTTCCGCTTCTTCGACAAGATACAGAAAGCCAGCGTCGTCCGTTTTTGTGAATCGTGCCCACGAGGCGTTCAACTCGAACCCCACGCCCAGAGGCAAGACGGACGAGTCAATCGCAAGTCTCTTCGCAAACGTGGCCGCCAGACCGGGGGCCGTGACCGACGGCTTGAAGTACTCGTCCTTCGTAGATGAGTTTGCGTTCCTGGGACCCGCATCCTTGGTGCGCGCCAGCATGGACTCGAGCTTCAAGTACATTCCAAATCCGAGCGCCCTGCCCAGCGCAGTCTTCTGCTCGGCAGTGCACGAGTAGAAGAATTCGTCATCCTTGTACCTATCCAAGGACCCAAACGCCAGCTCAATATCTTTGTTGTAGGCGTTCCAGTCCCAGATTGCAGCCGTGCTGTCTGCAAACGGAGCCTTGCGTTGCAACGTGCGCACCATTTCGAGCAACTCGTTAGGCGCAACGTCCCACCCTCCAGTCTCTGAACGCGGTGGCCGCTTCAGCTCCCCCTTGAACGGACGCTCGCGGAATCGAAGACTCGACAGCTCACGGTACCCAAGCATGAGATGGACTCTGGCGGGAGACGGCGCAGCCATGCTGACACTCCGCTTGACGCAGTCGTCGTCGCCACTCGCGTAGTAGACATCGGGGCTCATGTTTCCCAGAATCACGTGATGCACCTCGTTCGTGTTCTGCATCGCAGCCAACGCATACTCTTTGCTGTGCTTGAGTGCCACGTCATACCGCGTTCCGTCGCCGTCGAAGTTCCCCATTGCAACCACCGTCAACACGGGTTTGCCGTCCTTACCGCCACAGCCGGTAGTCAACGACTTCTTTGAAATGCGCTTCAGCTTGGAGGTCGTCGGAGAGAGTCCCACTGGGACAACAGCCGGTGTTGGCACGAGCACCGGCGCAAGTTTCTTTGGAAAGCCTTCGCCCAGGAGCTCCTCAAGGTCGGCATCGAGAGACGCCAGGTCCATTTTGCTGGAAGACGAGGCTGCATCCACGTCGGTGGCCGCAGACGAGGGCGCAGCAACGCGCTCCTTGGAAGATGCGGTGGCTGCGCTTCCCGCAGCAGACGACGAGCTCCACAGGTAGGAGAAAAGCCCATCTTCTGACCCGCCGCTCCACACTGAGCTGGTCGTGCTTGCCACACCGCTACAAGTGGCTGGTATCCCCTGGGTCATGCGTTCCTGAAATCCTCGAGTTCGTCTACTTCCCATGGACACCCTCTCTATAGCGATTCCACTCCACCTTCCTATTTGCTAGCGCCATCGGGTTTATCAGTAGGGACAGTCAACCCGCTCTGTCTGTATATTTTCAATCGACCTACTGCTCCTCGTCCGAGGCAACGCGCTTGCGCTTCCTCGACTCGTCCATGAGTTCCTCCACCAGAGCGATGCACTGCGTCATGACAGACGAATCCTCGCGGCGACCCTCGCGCATCAGGCGCAACTTGAGCTTCGTGGCCTCACACAAAATCTCCGTTCTCGCCGCCTCCTGTACGCTCGGCTTTCTCTTGGCCGCAGCAAAGTCGGCAGCACTGGGGCGCGCCTTGCGCGGGTGCAGCCGGGGATGGTTCGATTCCAGTGCGCCGTCCCCCTGCTCCTCCCCTTCCACCCCATCTTCCTCCTCCCCCACGCTGCCTGCGTCCTCCACCTCCACGCCCTCCACCTCCACCACCTCCACCGGATCGTCCATACGCGCCTTTGCCAACCGTGTGCGCGAGGATACCGCGCCGCTGACCTCGCCGTCAACGCGCTCATCTTCGTTGTCTTCCTCCTCCTCGTACTCAGAGTCATCCGAGTCATGAACTACGCGCGACTTGCGACGCTTCGGCGCAGCCGCTCCCTGCTTCTTTCTTTGCGCGCGACCTGGCCCCTCTTTGCGTGGTCCAGCGCGCTCCTCCTCTTCCCCCTCGTCGTCGTCTTCGGAAGCGACGAAGTGCTTTTTGTCGCGTGCGTTGGAATGCTGAGCTTTTGACCGCAACTTCTGCATCGGCGTGTCCATCTCGCTCAGCTCATCCATCTCCATATTGACTCCGTTGTCAGAGTCCGCTGCGTCGTCGGCCTCCTCGTCACTCGAGGCATCACCACACGGCTTGTTCATGGACTGGTACGCACGCTTTCTGATGAGCTCTATGAGCTCCACCTCCTTACCACCACTCGCGACGTCGCGTTGCTCGTCAATCAACTCCCAGTACTCGTCGTTTACGAGTATCTCCGGAAGCGGGCGCTTGCAGTCCTCACCAATGCAACACTGCAGCTGATGCAGCTCCTCGATGTACTCCTGGATGCTTTCGTCGTTCACCGTGTACACCTCCCCACGACCTATCTTCCTGCCCTCGTCCGCGCGCTTCTGCATTTCAACGTCCGCCTTGTACGCCTTCTCCATCATGAACGTGTTGACCAGAAACGTGAGACGCGCCTTTCGAATGCATGTGGATCCGAGCATGTAGTCTCCGTAGTCCTCCTCCATCAGCTCGTCAGGGTCAGTACAATAGTCCTTGTCAAAGGGTTTCACGTAGGTGTCTCTGAACTCCCGGTAGGCACCATTTAGCTCGCGCGGATTTCCACAAAACCCTTTCCGGTCGTAAGGCCCAGCCAGCGAGATCTTGTAGTTGCAGTTCTTCTCAAACCGGCCACATCCCATGCACTTGCGCTTCTGACGCACACCGTCCTTGTACTCGGCCGCCACCCACTGCTCTCGAAACGAGTGCGAACGTGACAGCACGTCCAAGAACCCCGCAGACCTCTGTGGGTCTGGCTTGGCCTGGTCGTACATCGTGTTCAACTTCGAAATGTCACTCTGAAGGCACTGACGCATGAACTGACCGTCCGCATAGGCCGGGTCGTCGTAGTCATGCTCGAGGTTTCTGCCCACGGCCTCCAGAGCCGTCAGACAAGCATCCGCTCGCTCCTCCCGGGCCGCGTTGAACGCAAACTGCGAACGCATTCTGGGCAAAATCAGAAGTAAGCTGTGGCCGCTAAAGTCGTAATCTGATTGCCTTCTCTCGGCAACACCGAAAGCAATAGCGACCCAAAAGGCACAGCTTTCATCTGCCTGTGCGGGTCGTAAATGCACCGAAACCATGATTGACTTTCTGAACGTTTCCGACAACGAGGACGATGGCCGCGACGCGCGTTACGAGGCCACCGTCGTAGCGTGCGACAGCACGTCTGCACGAGCATCCAAACGCGCGAGAAAGGATCAGTTCACACAAAAGGAAGAAGCCGCGAGAGTCTTAGCCGCCAGCACCAAACACAACCTCGGCCACGTGTGCGTGGATCCAGAAGCACCCTTTCGGGCAGCCATCGAAGGCGTCGTCGCAGTCACGGGAACGCCGCCACCGCCGCTTGCAACCACCTCCGATCCCCGGTCGGTGCTTTCCTGGGTGGTCAAAACCATCACTGCCTACGGAAAACGCGAGCGAGAACTCGCGGAGCACAGCGCGAGGCCAGCAGGCTCGTGCGCCCTTCATCCCGATCTCGTGCAACCGGCAATGAAAGCGCTCGAGACGCTCAACAGTCTGCTGTCCAACGACAGGCAATGACAGGGGGGTTTGGGGATGTGTGTGTTTTTGCACGTCGGTATTCGTGTATCAGAGAAGACCAACACACACACACACGCAGGCGAACACACACACATGCACGTTCTATCTAAGATGCTACTATCTGAGTCTGCAGAACAGCTCGTGCCTTTACACGAAGCCACCGCTCCCTCTCCTGCTTGACGACGGTGAGCAACCGTTCCTTGTCCTCCCTAGATTGCTCCCGGTCCGCCTTGCGGTCGGGCGACAGCTGCGGCTGGAACAGCGCGGAGGGTATGGTGCTGCTGCCAGTGGCGTACAGCAGAAACTGCTCGAACACCGGCTTGTGCACGTCGATCGAAGACGCGTGCGCATCGGACCCAGTGAAAGGCACTATCACGCTTGACATGACGATGGACCGGAAGTCGCGTGCTATGTCGTCAAAGGCGTCGTTCAAGAAGCTCTCCTTGGTTCGAAAGAAGGTCGGATTCCAGTTTCGCAATGTCGCACAAAACGCGTCGAGTTTTCCCTCGGCACGAATCTTTGTAATCACAGTAGGAAGCGCCTTCCCGTCCTTTCCCTCCTCCATCAGCTTGGTCGGCTCCCCAACCGCGTCCAGTCCCATGAACCTGCGATAGAAAGGCAGGTACGCATCTCCGTATTTTGCACGTACGGACGCCAGGAGCACGAGCGACATCAGGGCGTATGCGCAGTTGACGTCGGCGTCGGCGGTCAGCTGCCGCGTGAATCGGGGGTCGACCTCGCTGAACATCGGCTCACCCTCGATCGGCCGTTCGGCTTCCCTGCCGTACTTTTCCGGATCTTCAAACGTGTAGCCCATGGCTGTCCACGCGTCTGTTTTCTCGTCCAGTTTCATGTTGGGAACAAACACCACGGTGTCGGGAATCATGTTGAGTTTGAGGTACTTGTTGCATGCCAGCTTACGAATCTTGAGCGCCAGCAACGACGCAGCGTCGTAAAGATTCATCGTCGCGTAACCCACGTTGTGTGCCGCGCCAAGATTGTTGAAGGCCCTCAGCATGTCTCCCAGGCGAAAGGAGTGGAACTGCGACACGGTGATCATGCCAACAACGCGCCTGCTCCCCTCGCTCTTCTCGCTCTCTACCTCCTGCATCGAGGTGTTGAAGTCCACGGCGTCGTACCGACCTCCGGGCGCAAAGGCTGCATACTTGTCCTTGTCGAACGCCAGAACCGTAGCAAAGATTGCCGGAGTCAGCTCCAGACTGGCGAGGTCCAACTCCATCGCCACCCGAGGCGCTACAGTCTCCATGGCCTCATGGATTTCCAACGTCGTTGTCTTGAGCGTAGGCAGAGGGAACTCGCGCACGGACACGCTGATTCCCAACAGCGACAGACCCTCAAACTGTACCTGCTGCTTCTGTTGGGCGTAGGCCGTCTCGTTGGGCATCCAGTCAAACGCATCGGAGTTCATAGTCCGGTACACGGATGTGTTCCCGTCCGTACGGTAGCAGTCCTTGTGCTCAAACGCAGTGAGTCTCAGTTTCCACATCCACCACCACGATCTACCCGCAGCGATGGACCTGTCCATCTCCATCTTTGCACCGTCTCCGCCCGTCGGGAGAGCGCTCAACACACCTCGGCGTTCCACCAACACACTTGAGATCCACGTGGCCGTGATCATCTTGTCCGGACGTGGCTTGGGAGTGATCTGCTGAACAGTCTTCATGGCAGGCGGCTTGGGAGCAGGCGTGTCCTTCTTCGGCCGAGCAGGCGGATCCGGCGCCTCGGGGGGATCCTCCTTTACCACCACCCTGGGCGACGGCACCTCGAGCAGCGCGTCCTTGCGCGGAACCTCTTTCTCCTCCAGGCCTTCCTCATCGCCGGCCCCCGTGTCGGCCAGGAAGGGAACCAGGGCAGTGTCTATCGGGCCAGGCGGCAGATACTTTTCGACACAAAACATCTCCATGGCCTCCAAGTTTTGGCCCCCTTTTGACTGTGGCTCGTGGACCCTTATTCTGACTAGCGTGGTGAAGCTTTTTCCCTCCTTGACTACAAAACAAACACAATTAAATGTAGAGCTTAGCACGTTTCTTGTGTGGTCCCTGATTTGAGCGCTGCTGTTGGGCAGTAGCAGCACGCAGGTTCACGAGTCTGTTGTCCGATCGGTTGCGATTAATGTGGTCAATGGTCTTGCCTTCCTGGTATCCGTTAAAGGTGTTGTAAATCAACACATGTACTTGCTGAGACTTTCCGTTGACAGAAACGCGCGAGTATCCGGAATCACATGGCACTGGTGTTCGCTTGTAGGTCCAATTCTTGGTGTTCTTTGTTTGTACTCGTCCTTCTGATGATACACGCAACGCCTTGTTTACATTGCGCCACTCCTCACCCTCAAGATCAGATTGAGTTTCGGACGACAGTGCCCATACGGCGGTAAAGTTACCGGCTCGGGATACACCACCTGATCTGGCAGACCTGGATATAGAGCTGTGGTAGGAACCAATTGCCTCTGCAGCGACGTAACATGTTTCATACCACTTGCTTGGGCACTGGCTGTCCCACGAGACGTGCCGCAAGAAAACCGGCTTCCCGTTGGAGTTGGGGCGCTGTGTGCCACGGTTAATCATCTGCTCTGACCATGTAGCCCATCTCAAGTTGCACGCGCGGTTGTCGCCGCGATTACGATTTAAATGGTCCACTGTTTGACCGAGAAGTGGTTCACCAATGAATGTTCGTGCAACGCAGTCATGAACCGCATGCCCAACGCCCTGATGCATGAATCTCAGGTATCCGTAATTATCAGGAGTTGGCTTGTAAGCCATTGTCCAATTGCATGTAGGCTTGCGTCTGATAAAACCCTCTGAACTCACAATCAAGCCATCAGTTCCAGGCACAGGCCTCCACTCTCCATGCTCGTTTCTTGGTCTCGAAGCAATGTACGTGGCATCGTCAATGCTTGGACTCAGTGGCCTTTTGACTTTTTTGACTGGCATTACTTTTGACTTGTCTGCTTTTCCCTCCCTCCCTCCCCGGGTTCGATTGGTTTAGCGAGAAAGCGTACCCCAACTTTCGACCTGCGGGCAAAGCGTTGAGCGAATCAGCAATGACACGCTGAGATTGGGCAGCGGGCGCGAGCGCACGGGAACGATCGGATGAGCGACGTGGCTCCGTCGTAGCTCTGCACGCGGCACTGCTCTTGGTTGTACTATCGATGGC
>TARA_B110001454_G_scaffold188070_1_pt1 | contig 18726 bp, 15 predicted proteins | sample TARA_B110001454 | Tara Oceans TARA_B110001454 (sample SAMEA4397004) | marine metagenome | biome: Polar Biome; feature: [MES] marine water layer (ENVO:01000295) within the mesopelagic zone...; material: water (ENVO:00002006), including particulate matter (ENVO:01000060) such... | reverse complement strand
GTTATCCGTGCATTCTCCATCGTTATACATTTGGCGACCGTGTGAGTAAATATTGTGAGATTGGAACGAAATCGAGCTGATCCAAGGAAGGCGCGCGCAGCACTGTTCCTGCGTCCCCGCTTTTGCGACACCTGCACATAGGATGCGCCTGCCTGATTGCGTCCGTTGTAATCCGGGTTAAACGGAAAACCGCACTCCCCCGCTGCTGCGATGAACGCATCCGTGAGCTCATGCGGCACATTGAACATCGAAACATGCTGCTCCCCGCTAACTCCTCGCTCTGGAGCAGCCGGTCCGTGAAAATGCTCTATTTCACGAAAACAAGATAAAACGCTTTCATAGTCCCAGCCATCACAACCAAGCTCTGCCCAATGGTCAAAATCGCGCGGGTTTCCACGCACATACATCATACCATTGATCGAACTGCCACCCCCAATAACTTTTCCGGCAGGCCACACTTCCCTCACGCCGCCGCGCGTGGAATCTTCCTTGCCGAGATATTGCCAGTTAAACTTGTCGACACCGGTCAACAGTAAAGCTGGAACGTGGATGTGGGGGGACCAATCCCAGCCCCCCGCCTCCACCAACAGTACGCTAACGGCAGGATCCGCTGACAGGCGATTGGCAAGCACGCAGCCGGCAGAGCCGCCGCCAACAATCACATAATCCCAGATATTCTGCCTTTTGTTACCGACCATTGTTTTCCACTCCAGGCAGGATCAGTAGCCGAAGCGCATTGTAACACCGACTGTACGCGGACGCCCAACGATGCGCCGAGAATCCGGCAATTCCGTATCAACCAAAATCTTCTGATTTATGTCGAACAGGTTGCTGGCAAACAGTTCGAGCTTAAGCGCCGAGTTAACTTCAGTTCCGGCTCGAATATCAACCGTCGTATAGCCTCCAGCTGCTTCGACTAAGCCACGAATATCGCCCGGAAAACGGTTGAGATATTCGCTAATGTACCGAATATCGCCACGCAAAAAACTTTCGTGCTCACCCAGCGCAAATCGGTATTCGGCGCTGCCGGATACAGTCCATTTAGGAATTCCGGGCAGCCGATCACCCTTCTTTCCGCCTATTCCGGTGCCAGTCGGCGAATTCTCTCGCAACGTAGCGTCTGTAAACGAAGCCTGAGCCGAAAGATTCAATCCACGAGACAGTTGGTGGACCAGTTCCAGTTCAACACCTTGGCTCCGCGCCTTGCCCGCATTAGAAGCAAAGGAAAACCCGCACTTTGAAAGCAAAAAGCCCGTTTGAATGCCTTTCCAGTCGATGTAGTAGATTGCGGCATTTAGTCGAGTTCGTCCGCCATTGAAGCTATTTTTGCTTCCCAACTCGTAGCTCCAAAGATTATCCGACTTAAGCGAACTCGGTGCCGACTTTAGACCGATGCTTGCCAAATCTGCCGTGCAAGTGGTTGGCAAGGACTGGTTTGGGGAACCGGGCCGGAAGCCCTTTGCGACGCGGACGTAATGCAGATGATCCCGGTCCGCTTTATATTCGATCTCAAATTTCGGTGTCAGGGTACTTTCGCTATTTGCGAGACGACTGGTTGTCACACCGCCGTTGAAAGCTCCTCCGGCGAAAGCGTCAACCGTCTGCTTATAGTCGGACCAACGAAAACCCGCGCTGGCCCGAATTCTGGATGTTAGCGCGTAGGAAATCTCTCCAAAGCCGGCAACCTGGCGGGCGGAATGATGATCATTTCTGCGATATAGATCCTGGCCCGGCGAAACCGGCCCGGCCAGCGCGCCGAGTGCAGTCAATAACGACGTGAATTCAGTCAATGATTGACCGGTTCCGCGCCACTCGGCATCTTGCAGCGCATCCGATGTCGTACGCTGATAATATGCTCCAACCAGCCATTTGAAAGCGCCTTCATCTGGAGACGATAGGCGCACTTCCTGCACAAAAGTCTTGTTATTGTTGTCATCGATCAGCGCGATCGGTGAGGTGAGGAAGAACGCGGAAACATCTCGTGCCTGCCGCTGCTTTCGGATCATATACGAGGTGGACGATGTAAGATTTATCGGACCAGCATCATATTTTAGCAGGGCATCATAGAGCTGAAACTCATCCTTCAACTGCTCCTGCGTAAAACGGTCCTGCTGATATTCTCCTACGGCTGGCACTTCTTCAGGCAGGCCGCCGGCCTTCTGGTTTTGATATAAGGCGCCCAGCCGCAAGCTTAACGCGCCATCAGGATCATATAGCAGATATGCGCGCCCTCCGGAGGTGTCCACACTGTTCACATTCCGCTCATTTCGCGCAGCAATGCCAAACGAAGAAACCCCCACACCGCTCCAAGAGAGCCCGCCCAGGCCCGCCACAGGCAGCGTGGGATCGGGCGACCCCGAATAGACATTGTCAATAAATCCACCTTGCCGGTAATGATAGCCGACAGCCCGTAATGCGACCGCAGAAGTTACGGCCAAGTTGACAGCCGCTGCAGCGTTATAGCTTCCAGCAGCGCCATTTGTGCTAGAAGCTGAGAGCTCCCCATCAATACTAGTTTTTCCAAGATCCGGGGCATTTGGAACCAGCTTTACCGTGCCGCCCATCGAACCAGCGCCATAAAGCGTTCCTTGCGGACCGCGCAATACCTCCACACGATTAAGATCGAAGGCTTTGAGATCAGGAAAGCCATTCGCACCCATGCCCAGACCGTTGGTCACAGGCACTTCATCCAAATAGAATGCTACTGTCGGATTTTCAAAAGCGACCGTGGTCGCCAACCCACGAATAACTATCTGATTTCGAGCTGGCCCACGGTCCTGAATAACCACGCTTGGTTGAGCCTGAAGATAGTCCCCCATGCCTTGAGCCCCCTGCTTCTGCAAAGTCTCGCTTGAGATGGCAGTCATACTGATCGCGACATCCTGCACGCGCTCGCGACGCTTGGCAGCAGTTACGACAATATCGCCCTGGAACTCCACATCGGTCGTTCGTTCTTGCGCAATCGCCACCCCTGCGCCCCCGGCCAGCATCGTTCCACAAATTGTGCCAGCTAGAAGCCGCGACATCCAATCACCCCTTTGCCCCATTTTCATACGCGCCTCCCTTTAAGCTTACGGATTTTCAATCGCTGATCCCGCTAATCAGCGACGCCATCATCTGGGCACAAATGTGAGGTGGATACTTTTGACATTCTTCTAATTTCGTTTGCAGTCGAGCATCTGATTCATACCGCCGTATGGAACTCAATCTTTTTCCAACTCATATAGGAACGGATTCCCTCGATGCCCGTTTCCGTGCCAAAGCCGGAACCACCGACGCCTTCTTGGGGTAATGAAAAGCCTGACCCCTCGCGTTCGTCTGGAACCGATCGAATGATCACTTCTCCTGCACGGATCGCGCGTGCGGCCTGATGTCCGGTTTCAAGATCGCGCGTCCAAACTGTTGCCGCAAGCCCATAGCTGCTGTCATTGGCTAGTCGGAACGCTTCTTCGCGGGTTGCAAACTTACGCATCGCTATCACCGGACCGAACACCTCATCAGTCCAAAGCGGATTGGCGCCATCTTTCAGCTCAAACACCATCGGTGCCATCCCGCACCCATTATCATCGGTTGGCGTCGCCCCTGCAATCAGGCATGCACCCGCTGAAACACCCTCCCTAACCATGGCTGCCACCCGAAGCCAATGCGTTCGTCCAGCCAGAACACCAAAGCGCGTGTCCAAATCGATGGGATCGGAGGGAACAATAGTATTAATATGCGTTTGGACTGCCGCCATCAGGGCAGGCGCCACCCGTTCATGAACGATCAGACGGGTCCGAGCCACACATAACTGTCCCTGGTTCCACAAAGCATCAGCGCAAATCCGTTCGGCAACGGCTTCCACATTCTCAATGTCATCAAATACTACCGAGGGAGACTTACCTCCACATTCAAGCAAGAGTGGCCGAATGGTAGAGTTTCCCCGTAAAACCATTAATCGTCGCCCAGTCTGGGTTGAGCCAGTAAAACTTAGGAAATCGATGTCTGGATGGGTGGCAAGAGCCTCACCGACGATAGAGCCTAGTCCTGGTACGACATTAAACACACCGCCGGGAATACCGGCATTTAAGGCAATTTCTGCAAGTTTCAGTGCCGACGCACTACTTATTTCAGAGGGTTTTAACACGATACAATTGCCTGCTGCCAATGCCGGCAAGACCTTGATTACGGCGTTGAGGAGTGGAAAATTCCAAGGTGAGATCGCGGCCACAACTCCGCGCGCTTCGAGACGGCTAAAGGCAAGAACTCCAGGCTCGGTGTTACCCACCACCCCGAAAAGCGTTTCAATCGCCTCGGCGCTAAAGCGCGCGAAAGATGGAGCCAGCGCGGTCACTTCAAACCGAGCCTGGCTGATCGGTTTGCCGATCTCAAGGCAATCAAGCAGTGCAAGTTCCTCGGCATTCTCTTCGATGGCAGCTGCCAACGCCAGCAGTAAGGCACGCCTCGCCCCGGCACCAAGCGACGACCAGCGACCAGACTGGAACGCATGCCTTGCGGATGCGACGGCCCGGTCAACGTCTTCCGCCGATCCAACTGCCATATCTGCCAGCTTTTGCCCCGTAGACGGATTAACTGTCGTAATTGTCTGCTCGGACGCGCTGTCGCAATAGGTGCCCTCAATAAATGGCCGTAAATTCCATTGGACACCATGCGCTTGGTTGCGCAAAATTTCTTGTGAAATACCCATTATCCCTTTGTCTCCCGCCTTCCGGTCCAGCCATCCTCCTTGCCATCGCGTTACCGGGATAACTTTTGCGCGAGCCCCAATGACTTCTGCACGATATAGCTAAATCACAAAAGAGATCGGGCGACTTGCACAAGACAATAGATGCAAAAGCGCATATTACTTGCCGGATGAACCGCTTGCTGATCCGTAATTGCCGAATTTTCGATGGCCATACCATTCTGAACAACGGCCGAGTCCTTGATATCGCGATCGCCGATGGACGGATAATGGAAATTGGCGAGATTCCGGTGATGGAAGGAGCCACGCTTATCGAAGCGGAGAACCGCACGGCCATTCCAGGCTTGATCGACGCCCATTTCCATGCCTGTTCGCCCACGTTGTCGGTGTCCGCAGCAGACGCCATGCCAGAAAGCCTGATGGCACATCATGCTGGAAAAATTCTGGAGGGTGCTCTGCTGCGCGGATTTACAAGCGTGCGTGACATGGGGGGAGCTGATCTCGGCTTATATCAAGCCGTGGAACAAGGGCTAATCCGTGGGCCAAGACTGTTCTTTTGCGGCAAGGCCTTCAGCCAAACTGGCGGCCACGGTGATCTGCGGCAGACTGGTCGTGATCCGATCCACGCTCAGGGGTGCGCCTGCGCTTATCATGGGTCACTGACACGTGTCATTGACGGAGCAGATCCCTTACGCGCAGAAGCACGCGAGACATTACGGCAAGGCGCTCATCATATCAAACTCATGCTCTCAGGTGGCGTGTTATCGCCGACTGATCCCTTATGGATGCCGCAATATTCCGATCAGGAGATCCTTGCAGTTGTTGAGGAAGCACGCAGCCGCCGGCGCTATGTCGCAGCTCATGCTCATACAGCTGAAGCCGCAATGCGATGTGCGGCGCTTGGCATCCGCAGCGTCGAACACGGCACACTGATTAACGAGCAAGCGGCGACCAGCCTTGCCAGCGCTGGTTGTTTCGTTGTGCCTACGTTGGCTATCATGGACGCACTGCTGGATGATGCGAACCGTTCCCTCCTCTCGTCGGAAGCGCTAGACAAAGTTTCCTCTCTGATGGAGGCGGCCCTTGAGGCTATCGACCATTGCAAACGCGCGGGAGTGCGGATCGCGTTCGGAACCGATCTACTTGGCGATCTCCATGATCGCCAAAACCGAGAATTCCTGTTACGCAGCCCCGTCCAATCCTCAATCGAGATATTGCGTTCCGCAACATCTGTAAACGCTCAGCTGCTTAACCGTGGAGGCGAGATCGGCGTTATAGCCTCTGACGCATTGGCTGATATATTGCTGATTGATAGTTGCCCGCAGCGTGTTCCTGAGGCTCTGGGTAACTCCCAAAATGCTATCGCACTTATCGTCAGTCGGGGCCGGATCATATCCTCTCGGTTACCGGAGGGGAACATCAGTTATGGATATAATCTAAATAACCAGACGAACGCAGGCTGGTAAAACCATGGTGCGGACCTTAAGCCATTTGCGGTCAATATGATGATACGTCCCATATTGAATTCTTCGGTAATAATGTTGCAACCGACTGTGAATTACCCTCCACCCAGATACGCCGACTTCAAAATTTCTTGTGGTTATGCTCTATCTTTCAATGAATTATATTACACACTTTTCACTTCAGTGATGCTTGAACATTCGGGGCGTAATTCCATACATGCGTCGAAAGGCGGTCGAAAAATTGCCACTATGTTCATAGCCGACCTCGAGTGCGACCTGCGTGATGGCCAGATCGCTGTCCCGCAACAGATGACGCGCTCTTTCCATGCGTATTCGCGCCATATACCCCATCACAGTTGACCCGAACCGTTCCTTGAATGCCCCCGATAATTTCGTTTCGCTCATTCCTGCATGGCGCGCGACGCGAGTGATCGTTAAGGGCTGACTGTAGCATCGCTCAATAAAATTGCGCGCCACTTCTAAACGTTCGCAATCAGCTCGCGTCAGTTTATGCTGCCCGTTACGCCCCTCCTCTAGCTCCTGAACGCGGCGGAAAAACTGATAGAGGAACTCAAAAGACCGAGCATGGACTTCTAATTGTCGAAAATGCGGCACCGCGTTTCTTCGCACCAGCGCCTCAGCCGCAGCAAGCATTGCAGGCGAACCCGGCACCATCATGCTAAAATAACCGGTAGGCGCACCCGTCAATAGATCTCGTAACGGACTGGGCAGGCAGGTGGCAGAGTCTTCGCTAATGGACCGAAGGAAAGGTATGTCGCAAATCAGCGTCGTTGCTATCTGTCGCTCCTCAGACTGATATCGCTCCTGTTTGACCATTCCTACCGGCTGATAGCAGATGCAGGCCGTCATTTCAGATGCACTAAATTCCCGACCCTCGCCGAGATCAAATAGCCCACCGCCGGAAAGTTGGAAATGTAATTTGACGACCTCCTTATCCATGACCGTCGTAATCGGCTTTCCTTGCGACACGAAGTCGCTGACTGCCAACGTAAGCGAAGGATTGATTTGGACAATATGAATAACACCTGCTGCAAGGCGCGAATTCAAATTGATCGCAAGCTCTCCTGTCCTGTCATCAGTCGAAAAATGCATGTCTTCTTCAGGAATTCCGACAAGCGCCTCTAATGAGGCGCTTGTTTGACCCGGCGATCGACCAGGAAGAGCCACCAATTCCATATCTTCACCTCCCAAATAAGAAATTCCCGCCAGACGTTAGCACCATCTTCACTCCATTTGCTCGACCCTACATCGTAGCAATGGCCTCAATTTCCACCAGTGCATCGGGAAGTGCCAGTTCAGCGATAACAGTTGAACGCGCTGGCCGAACGAGATCACCGAAAAATGCTGCATACGCTGTGTTGAAACCCGCAAAATCGCTACGCCTGGTAATCCACACAGTTGTTTTCACAATATTTTGCCGAGTAAGCCCACGCTCTGCTAGAATGGATTCAATATTGACAAGAACCTGCGCCGTTTGCTCAGCTATTCCTCCTTCCATAATCTGGCCATCAACGAAAGCTAGTTGACCAGACACGAACGTCAAGCCTGCCCCGTCAACCAGATGTGAAAGGTGCGGCACCACGGGCGACGAATTTATTTTATCATGTAATTGACTTACGGTCATTGTATTGATCTTTCTCTTTTAATTATAAAAATATAAATTATGATAAGTTTCTAGTATAATTCTTAATTTCTAAAATTATGATATATTCTATACCATGATTATAAAGAAAAAGACTGCATCTGTTCTGATGAACAAATCGACATGACGATACAGGGATCAGGCCCCGCCGCTAGATATGCATGACCCATGCGACTATCAAAGTAAATGGAGTCCCCCTTGTTTAATATCACCGGAGCATAAATATTACTGTGGAAGACGACAGAACCTTCAATAACATAGGCAAATTCTTCGCCATCGTGAGAAATAAAACTTCCAAATTCTTCAATCGTTCTGGCTTTAAGAGTAGCAATAATAGGAGTAAATTTTTTATTCAATATATCAGAAACGGGGTAAACATGTGAATATTGATGGGTTTCCACACGCTGTCCCGACCCTGAAAAAGTAATACAGCGACGGCCACCAGCAGGAAGAAGCCCCCCCGTCCCCTTATTGCTTTCACCTGAGGACAAAAGCGCAGCGATATCGACCTCTAACGCCGCACTAATTCGCAATAACTTGTCGTAACTAGGCGACATTTTGGCATTTTCCATTTTTGACAACGTCGACACAGGAATCCGACAACGCCGAGACATTTCAGCAAGCGTCCAATCGCGTTGCATCCGCATCTGCCGAAGAATAGCGCCAGGCCCCTCTCGTGGTACTGTCACGTTTTTTTCCACCAGGCTTACTGCGTCCTCTGGTGCAGTCTTCGAGTCCAACATCATCCCACCAACCTATTTTCCAAAAATTTTCAATTTCAGAAAAATAATTGTCATTTTTGAAATTGCCTGTCAAGGAAGTCTGCACGTCAAACTACTCTCGCGAGGCAGACAGAAATGATATTTTGCTCATGTCATTGAAAAACAATAATTATAGAGAATGGATCCTTGTGATGGCGCTGATCATACCCGGCGTTGCTGCAACCGAATCCTTTGCCATTCTTCCAGTTATGCTGGGCATTGTAGCTCGCGGCTGGTGGTTGACGGACGAGATGCTCGGCATTCTTGCATCGGCCGAACTCGCGGGGCTGGCCCTTGGAACGCTTATAGCCATAAAATTAATGTACAGTTGGGGGAGGAAGCGAACTGCGTTCCGGGCCATGCTAATCCTTACGATAGCCAACGCAGCAACGCTCGCCGCGCCCAATATATTGAGCCTGATGGCCGTTCGTGTTTTGGCTGGATTAGGTGCCGGGGCCGGACTTGCAATCTGTTACGTCAACTTATCTCATACAACGCATCCGGAACGCAATTTTGCCGTCTTTACCTTGCTCCAACTGCTGCTAGGAGGAGTTGGTCTATTCATTTTACCATTCTTGGCCGAAAGCATTGGCTGGGGTGCCCCCTATGTCATACTTGGCTCACTCGCGTTTTTGGGAATGTTAGCCGCCAGGCTCTCTCTTGTACCGAACAATGATGGTCCGGCTTCCGAACGCGGGGCAGGCATCTCGAATTTTCTTCCCTCATTTTTAGGAAACCAGCGAGGTGTTCTCGCCCTCTCCGGGGTCGGTTTCTATTTTATTGGAATCACCGCAGTCTGGGCATATCTGGACAGGATCGGTAGCGTACGATCCACAACGAGCGCTGAAGTGGCAACGATTGTCGCGGCGAGCCAGATCGTCGCTATGGCTGGCGCTACCGCCGCTTCGCTTTTAGCTGGCCGCCTTTCCCTCGCCACGAGCCTAGTGACCGGCTCACTGATGACCATACTCGGTATCAGCGCGCTGATCTTTGCCAGTGGGCCGACCGGCTTCATGCTGGCGGTTGCGGTTATGAGTTTTGCATGGAATTATGTGACGGCGCCGCAGTTTGCTGTTGTTGCTGCTCTGGACACTGACGGATCGCTTGCCGGCGTGCTGTCCACAGTCACCGGAGTAGGAGCAGCATTGGGGCCCGCATTTGGTTCTCGTTTCGTCGGAAATGGCTTCGCTTCATTATTAGTCAGCGGCGCTCTTCTGGTTTTTGCAAGCTACTTGCTAATTCGCTTTGCGTGCCGACCGATCAACAATCATTCACGTCAATGATCCACTTTCAACATGTTATAAGAAAATTTGGCGTTGACGTCGAGCAGTCGTTCCGGTGGTTCGGAATTCCGATGTAACAAATTATAGCGACAGTCACTATTTAACAGAGCCCACAAAAGCTCGCCCAGCAAGGCCCTCCATCGAGGGCGCAGGTCAATCGCGCACTAATATTTTCCGATGCCATCCTCTCGTATCGGCCAACATGCCGCGTTGCAACGCGATCAATTCATCGAGAAGCGCTGCAGTCAATAAACCAATATCACCACTGCCTACCTTAAATGCTCCGTCGCGCGAACGGACCTCCCCGATCCCGGCTACAACTGCCGCCGTTCCGCATGCGAAGGCCTCGACTAATCTACCGCTCTCTGCGTCCTCTCGCCATTGCGTGAGGCTGTAGCGCCTCTCATCAACCGCAATACCACGATCACGGGCGAGCGTAATAATCGAATCCCGGGTGATCCCCGGAAGAATTGTGCCGGATAGCGGCGGTGTCACGATCCTTCCGTCGTCCATGACGAAGAACAGGTTCATGCCGCCCAGTTCTTCAACCCATCGATGTTCAAGTGCGTCAAGAAATATGACCTGATCACAACCATTCCGGACTGCGTCAGCTTGAGCAAGGAGGCTGGCAGCATAATTCCCGCCGCATTTCGCGTCACCCGTCCCGCCCGGCGCCGCACGACTATAGTCTTGCGACACCCATAAGGTGAGTGGCTTCGCGCCGCCCTTGAAATAGGGACCGACCGGGCAGGCGATGACACAAAAAATATACTCTGCCGCTGGACGAACACCCAGAAAGGCCTCGCTCGCGAACATGAAGGGCCGCAGATAAAGACTGCCGTCGCCATCCGGTATCCAGCCCCGATCAATATCGACGAGTGCCGTTACTGCTTCGAGAAAGATATCTTCCGGCACCGGCGGCATGGCCATCCGTTCGGCTGATCGAGCAAAACGGCGTGCATTCTGCTCAGGGCGGAATAGCGCCACATCGTCCGTGGCCATCTTATAGGCTTTCATGCCTTCGAAAATTTCCTGGGCATAATGCAGCGCGGCACATGCAGGATCTAGCAGGAACGGCTCCCGCCTGCGCACCTGCGCATCATGCCAGCCTCTCTCGGCTTGCCAGCGTATTGTCACCATATGGTCGGTAAAAATTTTGCCGAAACCCGGATTTTCGAGCAGCTTGCGGCGCTGTTCGGTGGCGACCGGTGAAGGGTTGGGAATGATCTTCAGATCGACCTGTTCAGGCATGGATCGCGTGCCCGAGCGCCTTGAGCGATGCCTCGTGAAAAGCTTCACCCAGTGTCGGGTGAGCATGAATGATTCCCGCAATATCCTCCAGCACCGCACCCATTTCAATCGCCTGCCCGAAAGCAGTCGAGAGCTCTGAAATATGGGCACCAACCCCTTGAATACCGATGATACGGTGGTCGTTCTTGCGCGCGATTACCCGCACAAAACTGCCATTGTCGCCCGCATCCATGGATAGCGCGCGGCCATTTGCGGCGAACGGAAACTGTCCGATTATGACATCGCCGGAATCCACCTCATTTGGGCCGACACCCACGCTTACAATCTCCGGCTCTGTAAAGCAGACCGCCGGGATGGCAAGCGGCGCGAATGTGCGGCGGTTGCCGGCGACGATCTCGGCGACCATTTCGCCCTGGGCAGATGCCTTGTGGGCCAGCATGGGCTCGCCAACCAGATCGCCGATGGCCCAGACATTATTGGTCGAAGTGGCACAGCGGTCGTCGACCTTCACGAAGGCTCCGTCCATGGCAACGCCCATCTCCTCAAGGCCCCAGCCTTGGGTCAACGGCTTGCGGCCCACCGTCACCAGTATCTTGTCAGTCGGGAGAGTGATGGACTTTTCGTCCGCTGTCTCAATGGCCAGACCTTGTTCCGCCAGACCGAGCGCCTTGGCACCCAGATGCACGGTGACGCCATGCTTATCAAGCCAGCGGCGAACCGGTTCCACTAGCTTTGCATCATAGAGCGGCAGTATCTGGTTCTGTGCCTCAACCACCGTCACCTTTGAACCGAGCTTGGCAAAAGCTGAGCCGAGTTCCAGACCAATATAGCCCGCCCCGACAACGACAAGGTTGCGCGGCAGCTCGTTCAGGGAGAGAGCCTCGGTCGAAGACATCACCGTGCCACCAAAAGGCAGGAACGGCAACTCGACGGGAACCGATCCCGTCGCAAGGATGACATGTTCTGCTACAATCCGAACCGGCCCATTGTCCGTCTCGACCAAGCACGTCTTCGCATCGGAAAACCGCGCCCAGCCCTCGACGATCTTTACCCTGGCGCGTTTGAGCAGTGAGGAAACGCCAGCATTGAGGCGCTCGACGACCGTTTCTTTCCAGGCGACAGTCTCACCCAGGTCTACTGTTGGCGGTCTGTCCAGCCGGATGCCGAACCGGCCATTTTCGGCGGCTTCCGTCGTCTCCTGAAAAATCCCGGCAGCATGGATCAACGCTTTGGAGGGAATGCAACCCCGGATAAGACAGGTGCCGCCAAGCCGGCTCGCTTCCACCAATATCGTGTCCAGCCCTAGCTGGCCGCTGCGAATGGCGGCGACATAGCCTCCAGGACCACCCCCAACTACCACAACGTGTGTCTTGATCTTCTCGGTCATCGCTCAATCCATGAAGATGAGGGCAGGATGTTCCAGCAATCGTCTGAACTGCTGGACGAAAAGGGCCGCATCATAGCCATCGACGATGCGGTGATCGAAGGAGGAAGACAGGTTCATCATCTTTCGCACGGTGACGAATGATCCCTGAACCGTGGGTCGATCGACCAGCTTGTTGGGGCCGATAATCGCGACTTCGGGATGATTGATGATCGGCGTCGTGGTGATACCGCCCAAAGGGCCAAGGGAAGTGATCGTTATCGTCGAGCCGGAAAGCTCCTCCCGGCTCGCCTTGCCGTCGCGCGCGGCGGCGCTGACCCGCGATAGTTCACTGGCGATATTCCATATATCACGCGTTTCGGCGTGGCGAACCACCGGCACCATCAGCCCCGACGGGGTCTGCGTGGCTATGCCGACATGGATAGCGTCGATTTGATGAAGCACGCCGTCATCATCGTCGTATCGCGCATTGATCTGTGGGAAGTCAGGCAGAATACGAACAAGAGCGCGAACGAAGAACGGCAACAGTGTCAGTTTGGGCTGATCATCCGTCCTGTTCGCATTGAGATCGCCCCGAAGCGCCTCCAGTTCGGTCAGGTCGCATTCCTCGACATATGTTATATGCGGTATGCGGCGTTTGGCATCCTGCATCTTCTCCGCGATCTTACGACGCATGCCGATGATCCGGGTATCAGTGCCTCCCTCACGCGCAGCATATCGCGCAGCTGAAGCTACGGGGTCTACGCCGCCACTTGCGATATAGCGATCCAGGTCGTCCCGCGTGATGCGGCCTGCAGGTCCGGTGCCGGAAACGAACTGCAGCGGAATACCTAGCTCATAGGCCCGCCTGCGCGTCGCGGGCGCAGCCAGAGGAGTTGCTCCCTGTGCGCGCGTCGTAAAGGCGGGTGGCGCATCACTCGCCTGCTTCGCTGGCGCAGGTGCAACATCTTGACTCGCATCAAAGGAGGGCAAAGTAGGCTTCGGCTCCAACGCAGGTGCGGGGGCCGCGACTGGAGCGCCTGCATGAGCGCCATCGGCATTGCCCTCCCCCTCTACCTCGAACTCGATCAGCACCGATCCGACCGGCAGCATCTGGCCAACCTCCCCATGGATCGCCACAACCCGACCATCGACAGGCGACGTCATGTCGACGGTTGCCTTGTCTGTCATGACGTCGACAACGCTCTGATCTTCCTTAACGACGTCCCCCGGCTTGATGTGCCATGCAACTATCTCAGCCTCTGCAACGCCCTCGCCGATGTCAGGCAGGTGGAAGTGATAAAGACCCATCAGCGATACTCCATTGCGCGCTTCAGCGCCGCTGACAGTCGAGCGGGGCCTGGAAAATAGTCCCACTCGAACGCATGCGGATAAGGGGTGTCCCATCCCGCCACCCGATCAATCGGAGCCTTGAGATGATCGAAGCAGCGCTCCTGCACCAGCGCCGAAAGCTCGCCGCCAAAGCCGCCGAAGCGCGAGGCCTCGTGGAGGATGATGCAGCGCCCGGTCTTTTTCACTGAGGCGACAATCGTGTCGATGTCGAGGGGCACGATCGAACGAAGATCGATCAGTTCTGCATCCACACCGCTTTCCTCGATGCCTGCGAGTGCGACATGGACCATTGTGCCATATGCGAGTACCGTCACCTCATGTCCTTCCCGCGCGATTGCCGCCTTACCCAGCGGGACGGTATAACGCCCTTCGGGCACTTCAGCGTGGGGATGCCCCGCCCATGTCTTGAGCGCCTGATCGTGCCGCCCATCAAATGGCCCGTTATAGAGCCGCTTTGGCTCAAGGAAGATGACGGGATCATCGCATTCGACCGAAGCTATCAACAGGCCCTTGGCGTCATAAGGATTAGAGGGGATCACCGTTTTCAGCCCGGTAATATGGGCAAATATGGCTTCAGGGCTTTGGCTGTGCGTCTGCCCACCAAAAATGCCGCCGCCATAAGGCGATCGCACGGTGATGGGCGCTGAAAATTCGCCGTTAGACCGATAGCGCAAACGCGCAGCTTCAGAAACAAGCTGGTCGAATGCTGGCAGAATGTAGTCGGCAAACTGTATTTCGGGAATGGGGCGTAGACCGTAAGCACCCATGCCGATCGCTGTAGCAATAATACCCCCCTCACTAATTGGGGCATCGAAACAACGGGTCAGGCCATGCTTGACTTGCAAGCCATCAGTCACCCGAAATACGCCGCCGAAATAGCCGACATCTTCCCCAAAAATCAGGGTATCGGGATCATTGCTGAGAATCGTGTCGAGCGCGGAGTTGAGCGCCTGGATCATATTCATTGTCGTCATCGTCAGATCCCCAACTCGCGACGTTGTTCGACGACACGCCAATCCGGCTCTTTAAAGACGCCCTCGAACATTTCCCGGACACTGGGCTTGGATTTTCCGAGCGTTCCTACCGCCTCCGCTTCTCGCAAGGCATCACGCAAATGCTCTGCGAGTTCTGTTTCCATTTGGGTATGTCGCTCGTCAGACCAGAATCCCCTTTTTATCAAATGCGCTTTCAAACGCTCAATCGGGTCACCCAGTGGCCAGTGCTCCGCCTCGTCTGCCGGGCGATACTTGGTCGGGTCATCGCTCGTCGAATGCCCCGCCGCGCGATAGGTCACAAATTCGATCAGTGTCGCGCCTAGGTTGGCCCGCGCCCGCTCAGCTGCCCATAGCGTTGCCGCCCAAACCGCGAGGAAGTCATTCCCGTCGACGCGCAGCCCCGGGATGCCGTAAGCAAGCGCCTTTGCGGCGAATGTGGTCTGTTCGGCACCCGCGATGCCCGAAAAGCTGGAAATCGCCCATTGATTGTTGGTGATCGCCAGTATTACCGGCGCACGATACACGCTCGCAAACGTCAACGCCTCATGGAAGTCCCCCTCGGCGGTGGTGCCTTCGCCGATATAGCCGAGCGCAATCTTGTCATCGCGCTTGTATGCGGACGCCATAGCCCAGCCCACCGCATGGCCGAAACGGCTGCCGACATTACCCGAAAGCGAGTAAAAGCCGTAGTCACGCGCCGAATACAGGATAGGCAATTGGCGCCCCCTCAGAGGATCCTTCTCGTTTGAGTAGATCTGATTAATCATGGAGCTCAGCGGGTAATCCCGCGCGATCAGCCAGCCCTGAACGCGGTAGGTAGGAAAGCACATATCATCGGGGCGCAGCGCCATAGATTGCGCAACACCGATGGCTTCCTCACCCGTCGACTTCATGAAAAAGCTTGTTTTGCCCTGACGGTGGGCGCGAAATAACCTGTCCTCAAACAGCCGCGTTTGCACCATCGCCCGCAAGCCGCGGAGCAGGGTCGCTTCTTCCAGCCTCGGATCCCAAGGACCGACCGCCTCGCCGTCATCATCGAGAATGCGGACAAGGTCATAAGGCAGATCTCGAAGCTCAAGCTCACGCGCATCAACTGGCGGGCGCCGTGTCGCCCCCGCAGGGCATAATGGAACATGGTCAAAACTCGCAGCATCACCGGGGCGGGCCGCCGGGGTAGGAATATGGAGTGTCAAACCCTGACGCGACATGAGCAAACGATCCTCGCATTGTGTGCTCCGGAGTATCGCACAATCGCGCTGGAATATATTTGCTATCTTTGCTATATATCATCAAAATTTTAGTTATTTATTCCCCCATTAAGCGAAATTTGGTATATAAAATCTATAGGAGCGTCTTAATGGATGACACAGACCGAAAGATTCTTGCTGCAATGCAGGCCTCTCCGGATAGCTCGGTTGCAGATATTGCTGACAAGGTTGGCCTATCAAACACACCCTGCTGGCGAAGGATTAAACGCATGGAAAGCGTCGGGATAATACGTGGCCGCGCGCTAATTTTGGATCAGAGAGCGTTAGGACTGACCCTCAACATTTTCGCCCATATCAAACTCAAGCAGCATGACGAAGACACCCTGGAAGCGCTGGAAGCCGCGGTCCAAAAACTGCCTGAGGTTGTAGAGTGCTTTTCGATGGGCGGAGAGAGCGACTATCTCTTGCGTATCGTTGAGAAGGATATCGAGAGCTACGAACGCTTTCTCAAGAAGGTGCTTCTGCATCTTCCCGGCGTCGCATCTATAAATTCCAGCTTCGCGCTCGGGGTTACCAAGATGACTACCAGCCTGCCACTATCCGCCTAATTCCCGAGGCCTTCAGCCAGAGCGATGATACGCCTCGCGCTCTTGAGGTGCGGCGCATCGATCATTTGGCCGTCAAGCTGAATTGCACCCGCGCCGGGATTTGCATCGAATGCGGTGACGATAGCGCGGGCAAGAGCGAGTTCAGCATCCGTAGGAGTGAAGGCCGCGTTGATGACAGGCACTTGGGCCGGATGGATCGCCATCATGCCGGTGAACCCATCGCGCCGTCCGCGCGCCGCATAAGCCGCGAGACCATCGAGGTCTGTTATGGCAGGATAGACAGTCTCGATTGCCGGAACGCCGGCCGCATGGGCGGCAAACAGGGTTAGGCCGCGCGCCATTTCGTAGGGCGGAGTATAACGGCCATCCTCTTCGCGGGAGGATGCAGCACCTATAGCGGCGGGCAAATCCTCTGCCCCCCAAGTTAGCCCGCCCAAATGCTCTTTCACATCCGCATAGCTGCCTAGTTGAAACAATGCCGCTGGAGTTTCTGTAGCGATCGGCAGGATGGGGACGGCTACCTCGCCCATCATCGCTGAAAGCCGCAAAACGCTCTGTGCGCCTTCGGCTTTGGGGAACATGATCATGTCTGGCCTTCGGGCGAGAACGGCCGCGAGATCGAATTCCACCAACCCGCTTGTCAGCGGACAGACCCGCACGATCGTCGTCACGCGGCGCGAGCCGGCCAGATACCTCGCCACAGCAGCACGCGCCTCAGACTTGCGCGAGAGGTCGACGCTATCCTCCAAATCTAGGATGATGGCGTCCGCGCCGCTTAGCGCTGCCTTGTCGAACCGTTCTGGCCTGTCGCCGGGAACGAAGAGGAGCGATCGCAACCTCCTCATGGCTTGGCCTTCAGCAATGCGCTGCGCAGGCACTCACACACCAGCTCGCTGCGCTGATTGAGCATCTGATGTTTCCATGTGACAATACCTTGGGTAGGCCGCGATTTGGACGGGCGAAGCTCCACCACCTCACTGGTCGCGCGCAACGTATCGCCCAGAAAAACAGGCTTGGGCATCACAAGCTTGTCATAACCGAGATTGGCGACCAGCGTACCAAGCGTTGTATCACCCACGCTCAGACCCACCATCAGGCTGAACGTGAAGGTGCCGTTGACGAGAATCTGTCCAAATTCCGACGCCCGCGCCGCCTCTGCATCGATATGCAACGGCTGCGGGTTATGCGTCATCGTCGAAAACAGCAGATTGTCCGTCTCCGTCACGGTACGACGAATAGAATGCTCTATCCTGTCGCCGACGTGCCATTCGTCGAAATATCTGCCGCTCATGCTACGTTCTCGCCTTTTTCCACCAGCGCCAACAAAGCATCGACCTCCACCTGAGCACCAACCGATACCATCAGTTCTGCTACCACACCATCGAACGGCGCAACAAGGCTGTGCTCCATTTTCATGGCCTCCAGGGTCAGCAATTTCTGGCCTTGGGATACTTGTTCCCCGGCGCTAACATCAATAGCGATGACCCGACCTGGCATGGGTGCCAGAATTGCCCCGTCGCCGCTATGACCACCCGAGATGCCCGACATGCGCCAGAGTCCCAACCGCCATACCTGCCCCCCTTCGGTCACCAGCATTGAATCTGCAGGCCCGGCAGCAGTACCCGGCCCGTCGAGCCGCACCTCCACGGCTTCGCCATCCAGCAGGAATCGCGCGTAGCGCTTGTCGGGTGCATTGAGACGAAATCCGAAAAGCGACGTTTGCGGCACCATTATCATCGCTGCTCGGCTAAGCGCTTGATCGGACGGCCGCTCTGGCGGCATCAGCGCATCGCCTTCGCGGGCGATCATACCGGTATCGACACGGCCCGCGGCAAAATCCCGATGGTGCAGCGCCTTTACCAAAAAACCCGCATTAGTTTTCACCGGCCACACGATGCTTTCTTCGAGCATATCGGCAAGGCGCAACCTCGCTACATCGCGGGAGTCACCATGAGCAATAACCTTGGCAATCATGGGGTCGTAAAAGGGCGAGATTTCGCCCCCTTCCCTTACGCCGGTATCAATGCGCCCCCCTTTGACGGTAGCCAGCCGGAACGAGTCGAGCCTGCCGGTGCTGGGCAGAAACCCTTTTGC
>TARA_B110001454_G_scaffold118776_1_pt1 | contig 18778 bp, 19 predicted proteins | sample TARA_B110001454 | Tara Oceans TARA_B110001454 (sample SAMEA4397004) | marine metagenome | biome: Polar Biome; feature: [MES] marine water layer (ENVO:01000295) within the mesopelagic zone...; material: water (ENVO:00002006), including particulate matter (ENVO:01000060) such... | reverse complement strand
GTCAGTAATAAGGAGGCGGCAACGTATTGCTGAGCTAAAAGATGATTTCTAGCCCCTGTCGCACGCGCAATCAATGCTGACGATGCGATTCCCAAACCTATCGCAAGGTTCATCACAATCATTGCGATAGGCATGGTAAAACTTACCGCCGCTAAACTCTGCGTACCCAATAAGGCAATAAAGAAGGTATCAACCAAATTGAAGAAAAAGACCGCGATGATTCCAATAACCATAGGAAGTGTGAGTTTATAAAGCACACGACCTATAGGTCCTGACACAATTTCTTTTCTCACAGACTCACCACTAAGTTGATATTTAAAGTGCGCAATAGTAACAGAACAAAAATTATACGGTTCGAATTCATTGTTCCATTTTTATGACCGCAAGCTGCCCAAATATCTCACTCATGGTGCTTTTCAATACCTCGATAAGTTAAATGCTGTAAAAGCTGGCGAGATCACTTTTACAAAACAAGAGAAATACTCTAAATTAGCGGCTATTACACAGCCTATGGCTGATAAGTCTAATGAATAACCCAATTTAGAAGAACTGTAGCGAATATTATGATGAAGAAAACCTTATTATCCTCAAGTTTACTTGGCACTCTATTACTGCTTCCAAGCATTGGTTTTGCAGAAGAGGCAGCGACTGCAAGTGCTGACTCAGCAAAGGCCGACGCGCCTGCCGAAGCAAGTTGGTCAGGTGATGCCGAGCTTGGTTTTATTCAGACGAGTGGCAACAGTGATACTCAAAGCTTCAATGGTAAATTCGGCCTAGTGCGTGAATTGGAGCCAAGTAAGACATCCTTATTGTTAGAAGCATTAACCAGTGAAGAAGATGGCGACTCATCCAAAGAAAAATACAATGCTGAAATTCAGTACGACTACTCTCTTTCTAAAGTTAGCTATGTTGCGTCTGTTTTAGAATATGAAGACGATCGCTTCAATGGCTACGAATATCAAAGCACTCTAGCCGTTGGTTATGGTTACCATGCATGGAATGACAAGCAAAGAGGCAAGTTGGATCTAGAAGTTGGTCCAGGTTACCGCCGCAGTGTCTTGGAAGAAAAAAACGAAAACGGCGATAAAGTTGAAGAAGAAACCATTGGCCGTATTAGCTTAAACCTGCTGGTTAAATTAGCGGAAGGGGCTAAGTTCACTGAAAAACTAACGGTTGAAGGTGGCGATGAAAAAGTAGTGTATAAATCAGATATGGGTCTACAAAGTACATTAGTGGGTCAATTGGCAATGAAAGTTAATTACCAAGTGAAGCATACTACTGACGTACCTGAAGGCAAAAAGAATACAGACTCTCTTGTCGGCGTTACCCTTGTATACAGTTTTTAATTCTTAATGTGATTGATCCTTTTTTAGATCATGAATTCACGCAGCCAACTGAGCTGCGTGATTTTTTTGAATGGCACCAAGGCATCAAACATTATGGTTTTTGGGCGATCGAAATAAACCATTTAGACTGCCTGCGATACATAACAGCCTCTAAAAAAATACTCGCCGATAAACTTCATCCAAACTATCTACGCCAACCTCACATTACATTAAGTGCCTCTGGTCTCATCGATGAAAAACATTTCACGCCCGACGTGCTGCAGCAACAACGGCAAAAATTAGAACAGGCAAATCTCTGCTCTTTCCCTCTTTACCTATCAAGCGCTCATAGTTTTACCACAGCCCCTTATCTTTCTATCCAGGACCCTGGGGAGTCATTAAAAACCATTCGTACACTCTTACATTCAATTTCCCTTGGTCAAAATGCTACGCCATACGTACCTCATGTTACGCTCGGATTTTATGATAACGCCTATCAGACAAGCAACATACTCAAGAAAATATCCGCCATTCAATTTCCAACCACGGTATTTTCGGTTAATGAAATTGTTTTTGCTCGATACAATACCGACGAAATTCAAGGCCGCTATCAAGTGCTTCATCGTCTCCCTCTTAATCCATCACAGGAAGCCCAAAAAGCAACATGATGGCACTCATTGGATTGTTCTTCTCTGCCCTTATTGCCGCAACACTCTTCCCAATGGGATCGGAAGTTGTCTTGCTTGCACTGCTCGATCAAGGCCAGCATCCTGCATGGCTTTTATGGGGTATTGCAACGTGTGGCAATACTCTAGGCAGTTGTATTAATTACGCGATTGGCTACTGGGCCAGTGAGTATGTCACACATAAATATGAACATAGCCGCTCATGGCAGCAAGGTCAGCGCCTCTATCAGCGCTATGGTATTTGGAGTTTGTTATTTGCTTGGTTGCCCATCATAGGTGACCCTCTGACGTTGATCGCAGGTTTAGCGCGGACTAATTTTAAGCTCTTTATTGCCCTTGTTATTATTGGAAAAGGTGGGCGCTATGCATTCTTAATAGCGCTCACCTATGCCGCAATTAACTAGCGTGAGTCTCTGCTTTAGCCTCTACATTAGGCCCAGTTTTAGGCAACAATGTATTTAATAAAATAGCGGATAAACCGGCCATAGTAACCGCAGAGCCAAAAATATTTTGAACCATTTTAGGCATCTCTTTTAATAAATCAGGCACCATCGCGACGCCTAAACCAAGGCCAAAAGACACCGCCATAATCAACATAGTACGGCGATCTAAATCTTGAGTCGCTAAAATTCTAATGCCCGCGGCGGCAATCGTGCCAAACATTACCAGCGTCGCGCCACCCAATACAGGCTTAGGCAACTGTTGGAAAATGCCGCCAATAATCGGAAACATCCCAACCAGTACCAATAAAGCCGCAACCCAATAAGCCACATAACGACTCGCAATACCGGTTAACTGAATTACCCCGTTGTTTTGACTAAACGTCGTATTTGGAAAAGTATTAAACGTCGCCGCCAACATAGAATTAAAACCATCAGCCAAAACCCCACCCTTAATACGCTCATCGTAAACTGGACCAGAAATAGGCTGTTGCGAAACCATAGACGTTGCCGTTAAATCTCCTGATGACTCAATAGCGGTAACCAAATAAATTAAAGCGACGGGCACAAAGGCTTCAATATCAAATGAGAAGCCATATTTAAAAGGAATCGGTAACGCAAACCAGTCCATGGTCGCCAGCTTAGAAAAATCGACCTTCCCTAATGCATAAGCCGCGACCATACCCGCCACCATGCCCAAGAAAATAGCACCCGCACGAATTAAAGGATTTTTATTTTGACTGAATATAATGATAATTAATAAAACACCACCCCCTAATGCTAGATTTTCTAAGCTACCAAAATCAGGCGCTTTAAAACCACCCGCAAGATCCGTCATACCGACCTTGATCAAATAAAAACCAATGGTAGTAATAACAATCCCGGTAACAAGGGGGTTTATAAATGTTTTTAATTTATGTAAGAACTGACTTAAGAAAATTTCAATAAAAGCACCAAAAAAACAAACACCAAAAATCAAACTTAAAATCTCTTCAGGGCCACCGCCCTTAGCCTTAGCAATGAAACCAGCGGCTAAAATTGAACCTAAAAATGCAAAGCTAGTGCCTTGTAAAGCCACCATGCCAGAGCCAATAGGGCCAACTTTTTTGGCCTGAATAAAAGTACCAACACCTGATACAATAAGCGCCATACTGATCAAATAAGGAATCTCGGCGCCTAAACCAAGCACCCCACCAATAATAAGTGTCGGCGTAATAATACCAACAAAACTCGCGAGCATATGCTGCAACGCGGCAAGAATAGCGGCAGGGATAGGTGGCTTATCATCTAAGCCATACAATAAATCTGAGTTGGGGTTCGCCATGCCAATACCTTCAATTAATTAATTTTGATAAAAACAAAGCAACATCCTGACCAACTAGTCGAAAAAGTTTAAAATAACCGCATTAAAATCAATAACTTCGTGCTGTATATCCAAAAGAGAATGAGCAGCAGTACCAAGCAAGGCCCAACAGTGCTAGGCACTCGCACTGAGCACTAAGCTATCGAACTGAACCGAACTAAGTTGGTGCCTATTTATAAAATGCGCCCTAAACATGAGCCTATTAAAGCAATTGCTTATTTTGACAAATTAACAAGATGTTATACTGCCCACTTATTCCGTCGCCAAAATAGTGAAGATAGTTATGACAGACGATGATGATTTTTTCTTGCGAGAGATGCAGGGTGTTAAAAAAATCAAACAAGCCAAAAGAGTCGACCTAAACCGACCACAAGCACCGACCGAGGCGCAAAAGCTACGCCAGCAAGCTGCGATCAGTGAGGCAATTAGTAACGATCCTAATCACTTGCAGCATTACGAAGTAGCCCGTGTTCAACCTCATGATGAACTTGGCTTCAAATGTCATGGGATTCAAGATGGTGTTTTTCGCAAACTGCGTCAGGGCAAATTTCCTATCGATGCTCGCCTAGATCTACACAGAATGACCATTGATAAAGCGCGTGAAGTTGTTTTCAGTTTTATTAATGACTGCGTAAAATATGATCTGCGCACCGTATTGATTATGCCCGGCAAAGGAGATCGTAATACTGAAGACCCCGCGCTATTAAAGAGCTACCTCCTTCATTGGTTACCGCAGCTAGCAGATGTTATGGCATATCATACAGCACAGCCAAAAGATGGTGGCGCCGGAGCGATGTACGTATTGCTACGTAAAAGCGTGAACAATAAAGAACGACATAGTTAAAATGTAAAATGGTATCAATTAATACTTAAAAATTTCGCAACCGCTATCTTCAGCGAAAGTTTAGAATTAACATACCCCCTGATAATGACCCCAAAGATGGAACCATGATGCCAAAACTACTACTAGCACTTGCCGCAATATTAACTGTAACCGCTTGTGCCAATCAGGGCCTGTCAAAAGACATGCTGAATAAAGAGATGTTAGATGAAGTTCAGCCTCTGTATCAATCTTGCTTGAAAGATTATAAAAAGACTATGTCAGACGAAGATGCTAAAAAAGCGTGCATGAAAAAAGCGAAAGAGAGTTACGAAAAAATAACTCAAGCTTAAGAAAGTGCTCAAAAGGCTAACGAAAACCCGTTAGCCTTTTTTAGATAAGCTAGCGTAAAAACAACTGATACGCTGGGTTATCAGACTCATTCCAGTAGGTATAACCCAATTCAATCAAATAGCCTTCCAGCTCTTTATGCTGTCGATTGTCCTTAGGAACCTGCAAGCCAATTAATACTCGACCATTTGCCGCGCCATGATTACGGTAATGGAAAAGAGAGATATTAAATTTCTTACCCAAGGATTTCAAAAACTGCAATAGCGCACCTGGGCGTTCTGGAAACTCAAAACGATACAACAGCTCATCATTCACTGAATCTGGAGCATGGCCACCAACCATATGACGAATATGGTATTTTGATACCTCATCTTCAGTTAAATCCAAAACAGGATATTCTTTCTCAGCCAACTCAGTTAATAGCTGCTGGCGTGCATCTTTCTCTGCACCGACTTTGACGCCAACATAAATCTGAGCTGAACTGTCATCCCGATAACGATAATTAAACTCAGTAATGGGACGTTTACCCAATAAGCTGCAAAATTGCTGAAAGCTGCCTGGGCGCTCTGGAATTGTTACCGCAAGAATCGCCTCACGGCCTTCGCCAATTTCAGCCACTTCTGAAATATAACGTAAACGGTCGAAATTAACGTTAGCGCCACTCAAGATAGAGACTAAATTCGCTCCCTTAATGCCTTCACGCTCAACATATTTCTTCATACCCGCAACCCCTAATGCACCAGCCGGTTCGCAGACTGCACGGGTATCATCAAAGATGTCTTTAATTGCTGCACATAACTCATCAGGTGAGCAAGTAATCACTTCATCGACATAATGACGAGCAATATCCCACGTATTTTTACCGATCTGAGCAACCGCCACACCATCAGCAAAAATACCAACAGCTGGCAATGTTACACGACGACCTGCTGCTAGGGCCGCATGCAAACAAGCAGACTCTGTCGACTCCACACCAATAATTTTTATCTCAGGGCGTAAAAATTTCACATACGCAGCAATACCCGCAATGATGCCACCACCACCGACGGGAACAAAAATAGCATCAATGGGATCGTTCAATTGACGCAGAATTTCCATGCCAATCGTACCCTGACCTGCAATCACCTCAGGATCATCATATGGATGAATATAGGTGAAGCCTTTTTCCTCTACCAACTTTTGCGAGTAGGCAAAAGCTTCATCAAAGGTATCGCCATGCAATACCACCTTGGCACCACGGGCCTTACAAGATTTAACTTTAATATCCGGCGTTGTGCGTGGCATAACGATGGTCGCTTTGATACCCAGTTCTTTCGATGCTAATGCCAAGCCTTGAGCGTGATTACCCGCTGACGCCGCAACCACACCCGCCGCTTTCTCTTTATCCGATAACTGAACAACCTTGTTATAAGCGCCACGAATCTTAAAAGAATAGACCGGCTGCTTATCTTCACGCTTCACCCAAATATTGTTACCCAAACGCTCCGAGAGAAAGGGAGCAATATGCAAAGGCGACTCAATCGCAACGTCATAAACGTTAGCCGACAGAATTTTCTTGATATATTGGTCTAATAACTTAGGACCTGGATTAGCAGAAGCTCGGGCAGTCATGATCTATACTTTTTTAGTGTATGAAAACAAGCATTGTAGCGAATAAGGATTTATAATGCTTGCGTGTTATCTATTATTTCAACACTCATTTAACCGAATCGATTAGAGCCCAGACATGTCCTCATCTGCGAATGTATTAACTTCTGACCAACTGAAAGCCGCTGTCGGCAAAGCCGCCGCTGATTATATTAAGCCGCATTTAGAAAGCGATTCTATTATTGGTGTCGGCACGGGATCGACAGCCAACTGTTTTATTGATGCACTCGCCGAATTTAAACATTTATTCGATGGTGCCGTTGCAAGCTCTGAAGCAACCGCTGAGCGCCTTAAAAACCATGGCATTCCAGTATACGATCTAAACTCAGTAGTTGAGCTTGAGTTTTATATTGATGGCGCAGACGAAATTAACCATCAATTAGAAATGATTAAAGGCGGTGGTGGTGCATTAACCCGTGAGAAAATTGTCGCGGCAGTGGCCAAAGAATTTGTCTGTGTGGCGGATGAAAGTAAGCTAGTCGATATTATGGGTAAATTCCCACTACCCGTTGAAGTCATTCCAATGGCACGCAGCTATGTGGCCCGCGAAATGGTGAAGCTTGGAGGTGACCCGGTATTACGTACAGGATTCACTACCGATAACGGCAATATCATTCTAGATGTGCATCATTTTCAAATGAAGCCAGGCTCAAATACGGCCCCGACTGAACTTGAAAGCCATGTAAACCAGATTACTGGTGTCGTCACTAATGGTTTATTTGCAGCACGTCCAGCAGATACATTGCTACTAGCGACACAAGAAGGTGTTAAAAAAATTAAAGCACGCTAGCCACGGCTTTAACGTAAAATAATGCTGAATGCCCTCACTCAATCAGCGGTATTCAGTCATTATTTTAAATGCGCTACTCAATCCCTAACGCAAGGAGCTGACAGAAAATGAGATCATGGGTTAAAGCACTATTAATGAGTGCCATGACATTATTACTGGTAATCATTTTTCTGCCAAACCTCGCAAAGCCAGCCTTAAATAGCCTAGTACCTTGGGCATTAAAGCAAGCCAAATTTGAGCAGATAGAGATCGATGTCAGTCACGTTAGCTGGTATCAACTAACCCTCAATAAGCTATCCTTCTCAAGCTCTACTCATTCAGATATTGCCCTCGAAAAATTTTCATTACAGAAACTCGATCTACGCTACAACCCATTTAAATTAATCACCGGACAAGTTAATAGCCTTCATATAGAACAGCTTGCTTTAGTCATTCCCGATCAAAAACTGGTCGTCGAAAAAAGGGCGGGCCTTAACGTAGTCAACGTTAAAGCGAAAACAATCGAACCAGAAAAAATGGAACTTGACGCAATCATCTTACCCAGCGCAAAAGAGATCTTTGCTCGCTTACCCATGAATACATTAATGGTAGAGCAGTTGTCAGTACATCATCCAAAAGCAATATTTAATGGTCAGCTAAAGGTCGATAGAGAACAGCTAAGCTTGCATTCGACCACCGATTTAATATTCTTAAATGAGCCCCTAAACCAGCAGCTAAGCTTTAATAATCAAGGCGCATTACTGGCAACTATCAGCAGTAAAAAATCCGCCGCTCCCATTTTCATATTGCAAGGCCAGTGGTTAGAGAATACTGATAATAAAAATCATAAAACAATGTCACTTTCTGTTCAGCAAAGTGCTGATATTCAAACCTGGCTATCCTTGATTAATAACGATGCGGGGTCATCAACATTATTAGCAAAAACGGCCATTCAAGTTTGGAGCCAAGAACTTAACTTGCCTAAATTAATCAACAACCCCAATGACATTCTGCAATACACCTCTGGCGAAGGCCTATTCCAGATCAAGATAAATGATTTTAATCTAGCATCCGCTAATAAAAAAACACCCGCGCTATTAAGTGATGCAAACGTACTATTTGATTCTGTTATTAATTTTAATACTGGCGATGATCAACAGACAAATAAAACAGGCCAACTAACGATTAACAATCTCGATTTCGAAGGGATAACGTTTTCTAAAAATGCGTTGGCCGTGAAATTACAGCAACAACTTAATCAACCATTAATAATCGACTGCATGCTGAATGACAAGATGGATATAAATTGCTTATGGAAAGGAAAGGTTGAGCAACGCTTACAAGCAAAAAATATAGACAGCAAAATTCAATGGGATATCAGCGGTGATTTTGCAAACAGTTCTGAGCTAGGATCAACCTTAAATTTCCGTAATAATATACAAGCAAGCCTACAACAAAATAATAAAAATTGGCCACGTTTTCATAATACGACCTCTGGAGATATCGTTTTCAGTGCTGAAAAAAATCCGACAATAACAGGCGATGATTTTTGGCATTGGCAAATGAACCTTCCTTTTGGCTTAAACGGTAAAACAAACTATAACGAAACATTACCAGCCTCTCTTGCCACGGGTGAACTCTCTCAAATTCATTGGCAATTACTACCTGATTGGCAACTGAAGGGAATCAATGCTGAATTAACCAATGCCAAAGCCTTTAGCCTTTTAGTTAATGACGTGTCTTGGGTTGAGCAGAACAAACTGAAAAAAAATAGTCTTCACAATAAATCATTAATACTTGATCAAGCAAGCTTAAGCTGTGCTTTCGATTGGTTAAAATTACAATATTCTCCACAACTGCGCAGCAATGGTGCGCTCAAAAACTTACCACTCGCATGTGAATGGAAAATCAATAATACGGCAAGCCAATGGCAGCAATGGCCATTACCGGCCTTCGAATTTTCGGGCGATTTTCAGTTGAACTCACTTGATTTTCAACACGCTAAAATGCGCACTGAAGCAAAAATAACAGGACTGAATAAACGCTTAGATCTTTCTTTACATGCACAACATGATTTTTCTGGCAAACAAAAAGGCGCGGCACAATTATATTTAAACAATCTTAATTTAGAATGGCAGGAGCTCGGCTTAGCGCAAATGATGAACCTAACTCAAGCTCAGTTATTAGGAGGCACGCTTTCAGCTCAAGGTTGGATTCAATGGCAGCAATATCAAGAAGATATTTTTGATGATGACAGTATCGCGTGGCGTTGGCAGCCAGATATCATGCTGCGCGTCGACGATTTAGCCGGTATTTATAATAATACGACAGCTTGGGACGATGTCGATTTCCAAATGGCCATACGCCGCCCTTTTTATCAAAGTTTCAAAGTTGTTAGCCAGATTTCAGCCAATAGCATCAACCCGGGTATCAATGTTAGTAATATCTTGGCACGCAGTACCACAACGATCGAGCCAGATTTTAGTAAAGCGCTTATCGTAATCGAAGAGATGCATAGCGATGTTTTAGGCGGCCGCGTGAAGGTACCCTTAATTCGCTTTGATACTAGCCAAGAAATAAACGCTTTTGGTATTGAGATTGAAGGTTTACAGGTTAGCCAATTAGCCGAGTTAGAAGCAAAATCCAGCATCAGCGCTACGGGAACATTAGATGGTGTACTACCGATTATATTATTACCAGAAGGACCACAGGTTCCTGCGGGATCGTTATATGCTCGCGCCCCAGGGGGGGTCATTAATTATAATAACGACGTATCCTCAGCATTAAAAGGTAGCGACCCGAGTGTCGGCCTCGTCATGCAAGCATTAGAAGATTTTCATTATGATAAATTACAAACAAACGTCACTTACCAACCCAATGGCGAACTAAGACTCGGTTTGCAGTTCCAAGGAAAGAATCCAGAATTTTTTGATGGCCAAGCGACCCATTTAAACTTAAATTTAGATTACAACTTGCTCGACTTACTTGAGAGCTTACGGATCAGCAATGATATCGTGCAAAAACTTGAGAATAAGTACCAATAATGCAAAAGTAGCAGTATGAATACTCGCTACAAATACGTAGTTAAACAGAGGGAATACCATGAAAATCATCGCCCTATTACCAGCATTGCTGATAATGAGTGCCTGCACCGTAAAAGTAGCAGCACCCGATAAACCCATTACCATTAATCTCAATGTTAAAATTGAGCACGAAGTTCGAGTGAAAGTTGAAAAAGAACTCGATGATTTATTCAAACAAGAAGACGATATTTTTTAGCATTTACTCATAAGGAACATAGCATGAATATTAAAACGTTATTTATAGCCGCTACCTTGTTAGTCGCTAGCCAATTATCTTTTGCCCTCACTTTAGACGAAGCCCGCGAAAAAGGCATGCTGGGTGAGAATGCCAGCGGCTATGTGGAAATAACACCCCGTGGTAATGCCGATGCTAAAGCGGTAATGGAAGAAGTGAATACCAAGCGCAAAGCCAAATATCAAGCAATCGCAAACGAACAAAACATTGCGATTGAAAAAATCGAGAAAATTGCTGGCGAGAAAATTACAGAAAAATTATCCACCGGCCAGTTCTATAAAGACATCAATGGTAAGTGGAATAAAAAGTAAGCTTAATTAGGAGATTCACCCATGGAAATATCAACAATCATCACCTTGGTTGTTATTGCTGCTTTGATATTTTATATCATCAGCATTTATAACAACTTAGTAACGCTAAAAAATCGCTATGAGAATGGTTTTTCACAAATAGAAGTGCAACTAAAGCGTCGCTATGACCTCATTCCAAATTTAGTCGAAACGGCTAAGGCGTATTTAAAGCACGAGTCTGAAACATTAACGGCCGTCGTCGAAGCGCGCAACGAAGCAATGGCAGGTTTAAAAGCTGTTGCCAGCAATCCTTCTAGTGCCGCAGCGATGGGAAAACTTGCCGGTGCTGAAGGTGCATTAGCGGGAGCAATGAGCCGCTTTAATGTAACAGTAGAAGCGTATCCAGAGCTGAAAGCTAATACCAATATGATGCAATTAACGGAAGAATTAACCAGCACTGAAAACAAGGTCGCTTTTGCTCGCCAAGCATTTAACGATGCTGTAACGGCTTATAATACGTTCCGCCAGTCTTTTCCGCCGATTTTCTTTGCTAATAAATTTGGCCATACTCAAGATGCTACTTTATTAGAGTTTGAAGATAGCCTTCAAATACAAACTGCTCCTAAAGTTAGTTTTTAATGGATTTTTTTGGCCACCAAGATCAAGCGCGAAAACGCACAAGGCAACTGGTTCTATTATTTGTCTTAGCACTATTAACGCTTATTTTTCTCACCAACTTGTTGGTCGCAGGTTTTCTCTGGGGCAACCCAGGTATTTTTCCTGAACTCGGTAATCACTCCATTCGAGATCCCTCTTTACTCGATATTTTTCATTACATGTCATGGAAAGCCTGGTTCATAATTTCTGCCATTGTTTGCAGCTTTGTAGGGCTTGCTTACCTCTATAAAGCGGTAAAATTGAGTAGTGGTGGTTCCTCTATTGCCGAGTCTTTAGGGGGACGCTTATTATCCCCTAATACTGACGATTTTTATGAAAAGCGGCTATTAAACATCATCGAAGAAATGGCCATTGCCTCTGGCATGCCCGTTCCGCAGGTGTATTTACTCGACGATGAAATAGGGATTAATGCCTTTGCCGCAGGCTTTCAGCCTTCTGATGCGGTGATTGGGGTAACCAAAGGCTGCCTGACAAAACTTTCACGCTTGCAGCTGCAAGGCGTTATTGGTCATGAATTCAGCCATATCCTTAATGGCGACATGCGTATGAATATGCGCCTAATCGCCATACTTTTCGGTATTCTTTGCATCGGTTTATTAGGGCGAATTATTCTTGAGTCCGGTGCTCGCCACAGTATTCATAGCCGTGGCCGTTCTTCATCCGGTATTTTTTCGTCATCATCGAATAAAAAAGAAGGCGGAGTACCGCTCTTTTTAATCGGCCTTGGTTTTATTATTTTAGGCTATAGCGGTGTATTTTTTGGCAAAATGATTCAAGCGGCGGTCAGCCGTCAACGCGAATACCTTGCGGATGCCAGCGCTGTTCAATTTACCCGCGACCCACAAGCGATAGCCGAAGCGCTCAAGGTCATTGGCCATGGTGGTGTTGGCTCTGCTATTGGTCATAGTCGCCGTGAAGAATTCAGTCATGCTTTTTTTGGTAATGCTATTTACAACGGCTTTGCCAGCCATTTTGGATTTTTAGCGACTCACCCTAAATTAGAAGAACGTATTCGCCGTATTGATAAACATTGGGATGGCGAATGGATTGAACCGCAAACGTTACGACAAGCCTATGACGAATCTCCACAGCTGGTATCCAAAGCTAAAATACGTCCGGAAGCGCTGTTAACCGGTGTCGCTGCCGCGATGTCTGCCGCCATTGATTTTACCAGCGACGGTATTACGAATGATGATGACGAGTCTTTAAGCCAACAAGAATCATTCGATGCAGAAGCCGTCTTAACGACAGCGGCTCATGATGTTGGCAATGCCAGAGCGCTTTGTTACAGCCTATTATTAGCCCCGAATAGCTCCCTTGTATACGAGCAACAACTGGATTTAATCGAGCAATACTGTGGCCCTGATTTATTAACCCAAGTAAAACAACTTACCCAAGCAACACGGCGATTAGAAGACAGTAAGCGCTTAGCCATCATTGAGAAAGCCATTCCCGCATTGAAGCTGTTATCAGCCGATCAATACACCGAATTCAAACAACTTTTAGTCAAACTTGTGCAAGCTGATGGCAAGATTGATCTGTTTGAATGGTGCGTCTATCGCATGATTCTTCAATATCTAAACCCAGCGTTTGGTAAGGCGAAGGCCATTACCGCCAAACACGGCAATGTAGAGAAAATAAAATCAGACATTGAGGTAATACTCTCTTTTGTCGCCAATCATGGTCACGAGTCGTTAGAAGACGCCTTAGAGAGCTTTGCAATCGCGGCTGATGCGGCTGGATTTGATCATTTAACACTTCAACCAAAAACTGAGTCATTTAAAGCATTTAATATCGCACTCGATACGCTCACTGAAGCTTACCCTCATGTGAAAGGCCGTATGATGAAAGCACTGGCGGCTTGCGTACAAGCAAAAGGCGTAAAAGTAACTGAACGTGAACTCGTGCAGACCATTGGCGCTATTCTAGAATGCCCTACGCCCAATTTATTTGATTAAAATTAGAATCTCCAATGAAGATGAGTATTATTGAGTACGATACTCATCTCGCACAAAAGACTAAATCAGGAGTTAAACGGCCTTATCAGAAGCTTCAAAATATAAACTTAACGCTTCAATAAAAGCCCGTGATCTACTTGGCAAAAACTCTCTATTTGGATAAATTACATGAATGCCTGTTTCTTTAGTCAGGTCTTTTTGATCAAAATTAGGAATGTATTCGTCTAAAATGCTGATCAGCCTTTTTTCTTTCAGATCATCTGCAATATCCCATACCGACTTTAACGCAATGCCAGCCCCTTCTAATGCCCATTGTCGAATGAGTGCGCCGTCATTACTATGACGAGCAGCCTCTATCATAATCTTTTGAATACCATCGTCTGTTTTAAAATACCATGTCGTCATGGGTTCATTTAGACGCACCATGGCTAAGCAGTTATGCTGACTGAGCTCACTGGGTGATGTTGGAGTACCTCGCTCGGCTAAATACTCAGGAGAAGCACAGAGAACCCGGTAATTAGTGGCTAACTTTTTTGCAATTAAACGACTGTCTGAAAGTGTGCCGAAACGAATTCCTACGTCAAAACCATCCTCTATAATATTTGTGATTCCATCAGACAGATGGAGAAAGGGTTGTACTCGAGGGTATTTTTTCGAAAATTCTGCAATAACCTTAGATACATGCTGTCGACCTAGATCAGACGGTGCCGTAATTTTAATCCGTCCAGACAGAGATGTTTTACCCAGTTGAATTTTACTTTCTACTTGGTCAAGGTCTGAAAGAATACGTTCACAAGAATGGTAAAAATATAACCCTTCTTCGGTTGGCCTTACAAGACGAGTAGTTCGGTTTAATAGCTTAACGCCATAGTACTTTTCAAGTGAATTAAGGCGGGCCGTCATACTCGCTGGCGAAAGCCCTACCTTACGTCCTGCGGCAGCGAGCCCTCCACTTTTTATGACTTGTATAAATAACTTAATATCACCCAATTTATCCATGCCAGCGCCCCATTATTCAGAAATACTGAATTATATTTTCATATTACACTCAATTGTTCAATTAATTAAAAGGCGTACTATCAATTTCAGAGTGACTTTTTATAGATCGATAAGCGATTGGATTACTTTATTACTGCGGCATAGGTAGGACTTATGAAGATTAATCATGTTCTTGTGCTAACAAGAGATATTAAAAAAATGACTGCTTTTTGGACTGACGTTATAGGGCTGAATACGGGTTACCGTCCACCATTCCCGTTTGCAGGAGAATGGTTATACAGTGAAGAAAAACCCTTAATTCATGTGGCTCAAGCGAACGATCATTTGGATAAAAATGGGGCCATCGCTCATGTTGCGTTAGAAGGTGAAAACTACAATCAGTTAATCGCAACATTGCATGAACATGCCATTAAATACTTTGAGAAAGATGTACCACTATCCGCTGAAAGGCAGGTTTTTGTTCTCGGGCCTGATGAACTTACAATCGAAATAATTTTTCCCCTGTCTTCTGTCGATGAAAAATCTCATCCTTATGCAGATACAGGTATCAAACAAATACAAATCAATGAGAGGACTCATTAATGAATAACAATACGCTATTTACTGAAAAAAAATTAGGCCGTTTAATTATACCAAATCGTATTTTATTAGCGCCAATGACACGTTCAAGAAGTGCGCAGCCAGGCGATATACCGACGGATTTGATGGCCGAATATTATGCCCAACGAGCCAGTGCGGGGTTGATCATCACCGAAGCGACCCAAATTTCAGCACAAGGTAAGGGATATTCATTTACACCCGGCATATATTCTGAAGAACAGGTTAATGGCTGGAAAAAAGTAACAACAAAAGTGCATGAAGCAGGCGGCCATATTTTCTCTCAACTTTGGCATGTAGGTCGTATGTCTCACGCTTCATTTCATGATGATGGTTTAACAGTAGCACCGTCAGCTTTAGCACCCGATGCACAAGTTTGGGTGGTTGGCGATGATGGCATCGGTCGGATGCTAGACTGTCCTATTCCACGAGAACTGAATAATACAGAAATAAAAGACATTATTAATGATTACCGTCATGCCGCCAAAAATGCAATGAAAGCAGGTTTCGATGGCATTGAGATTCATGGTGGTAACGGTTATTTAATCGATCAGTTTTTACGTCGCAGTTCGAATAAAAGAACCGATGAATATGGTGGACCCATTGAAAATCGCATTCGCTTTGTGATTGAGGTTATTCAAGCGGTCAGTGATGAAATTGGGCCTGAAAAAGTCGGAGTTCGCCTGGCCCCTTTTATCACTCAAAGAGGAATGAATGATAGTGAAGCGGTAGATGCTATTATACTGGCGGCCAAGAAGTTCAGTGATATTGGTATTGCCTACGTACATCTTTCGGAAGCTGACTGGGATGATGCCCCGGTTGTGAGCAGCAGCTTCAGACGAGAATTACGACAAGCGTTTAATGGTGCAATTATCGTGGCTGGTAACTATACCGCGGAAAGTGGCGCTAAAATAATCGATGAAAACTTGGCTGATTTTGTTGCCTATGGTCGAACTTTTTTGGCTAACCCTGACTTGCCTTATCGTTTTAAAGAGAACTTAAACCTCAATAAAATTGAGGATCCCTCAACATTATTTGGCGGTGATGAAAAAGGCTATACCGATTATCCAACCTACCTTGATTAAACAGGAATTGTATTAATGACCCATCCAATTATTAAAGATTTGCTTTCGCGTCATACGACAAAAAAATATGATGCGACTAAAAAAATACCCGAAGCCGACCTTGAGGTTTTGTTTGAAGCCATGCGTCTTTCTGCCTCGTCGATTAACTCACAACCGTGGCGGTTTGTGGTTATTGATTCGAATGACGCCAAAGTGCGCATGAATAAAACGTTTGAAAAAATGTATCAGTTTAATCAAACGCATGTTTTTGACAGCTCACAAATCATTCTTTTTGCTTATAACCCTTCTTACTCAAGGGATAATTATGCAGAAGTGGTTGATAACGGTATTGAAGATAAGAGAACGCTCGCTGAAAATAGAGAAAGTGCGTTTGGCGGGTTCGTATTTGCTGAGCTTAATACGGATGAGCAGGGAGATACCAGTGCATGGACAAAGGCGCAGACTTATCTTGCACTTGGCAATACATTACATACCCTTGCGCGACTCAAAATTGACGCGACCCCGATGGAAGGCATCGACATTGATTTAGTCAATGAGGAGTTCAAGAATGAATTAGGGGGATACCAATGCGATGTTGCTCTAGCCATTGGATACCATCACCCAGATGAAGATTATAATGCCAAGCTGCCTAAGTCTCGTCGTCGTTTAGATAGTATTCTTGTTCGCATATAAATTAATACACACTTGGCAGCTTATCACCATGGAGCCGTACCCAATCCACTGATAGAATAGCAACGCTTACAGAGCATTCAAACTTTGCTCTATAACCTAACAGTCGGATGACGGAAAATATTTTATGAAACGATACCTAACCTTTGGCTTTGTACTCGCGGGCTTAATGAATATCTTTGGTGTTTTAGGCTTCTCTTTAGGCTTTCAAAATACACTACTGAATAGCTATTACCCTGAAGTTTTTAGTAACTTTGGTTTGGGTATGATCATTGTATGGGGGATGGCATACATTGCTGTTTCTACTGAACACCCAAGAGCTTCACGTTTATTATTCGTTTTCTTCATTGAAAAGATGGTATATGTCGGTACAGCACTCTATTTCTGGTTCGTGATGAAGCCCGACATTATGCTGATGTGGAACGAATCCATACTAACGACGATTTTCATGGTGATTTACGGAATTAACGATTTAATCTTCGGATTAATGTTTCTCTATGCCTGGTTGCAGTATCGAAAATAAAAGACGGCAATAAGCATAAACGGCAGACAAAAAAATACCCGCTAGGCCAAAACCTCGCGGGTATTTTTTTATTCTAAATTGTATTCAATCAATTATAAATCGAAAGTATACGATACACCGGCAACGATGCGAGCATCCGCAAGATTTTCATTCTCGCCTTCAGAGATATCAGTATCTTCTGCCGCTAGCTCAAAGTTAAAGTTTTTATAACTTGTCTGGTAAGCTAAACGGTAATGAACGTAAGATGAATTATCATCCCAATCAACATCAGAATCATCAAACGTTGACTGATCAATACTCACACGCAAAGTATGGTTTTCTACAACATCAACACTGTGCGCTAACATAACAACACTATGTCCATCGCCAGCGCCGAAGTAATCCCAAGAGTACCAAAGGTTTAATTCAGTTTGACCTAAGCCAGAAGCAAAACCTGTTTTAGCATAGACTTCAGGGTAAGCAAGGTCATCAGATGCAGTCTGATCATCTTTATTATCTTGACCATGATAGGTGTAATACGAAATACCGGCATCAAAACTAACAGCCTGGCTCAGCTGGAAATATTTACCTGCGTAAAAATCAAGCTCAACTTCCGTATCTTCATCATCACCAAAATCGACACTGGATGCCCAAGCACCCGTATAAAAATGCTCGCCATCATAATCTAAGCTAGCTTGTAAAGCTGGGCCATTATCTGTTTGGCTGATACCGTTAAAGGTATAGTCAGAAACAACACCCACGGTAGATGATAATTCAGCACTAGCCAATGAAGGCAGCATCGCGGCGCTAGAAACTGCACAAGCTAATAAAATCTTTTTCATAATAGTTACTCCGTTCTCTTTTTTATAATCGATATGAATGATTGATTTATAAAAATCAGTCATTCAACATCATCTTTCCTAGCAAGGTGTGATAAAGCTCTTTATCACCCACCACGCCTTGAATTTTTTCATCACGATGAATTCTCTCGTCATCATCTAGATCTTCATCCAGATCTTTCATTATAAATACCGCATGATCGGTATGATAACGAATTTCCATCACATCTTGCATTGCTGTATCAGAAGCAACACAAGTAGGGGCTGCTGATAACTTAACAATGTCTTGGCCTGTTTGCCACAGCTGAGGTGAAAATTCATCACCTTTATAATAGACTTGCTGCTGATCTCGGCTCAGCCAATAGTCATGACGCTTACTTAAACAATAGCCTCGTTCTGTAAATTCCATATCAGAAATTGAACGCATAATAGATTTGGCTTT
>TARA_B110001454_G_scaffold7273_3_pt1 | contig 18825 bp, 19 predicted proteins | sample TARA_B110001454 | Tara Oceans TARA_B110001454 (sample SAMEA4397004) | marine metagenome | biome: Polar Biome; feature: [MES] marine water layer (ENVO:01000295) within the mesopelagic zone...; material: water (ENVO:00002006), including particulate matter (ENVO:01000060) such as...... | reverse complement strand
ATAGACTTAATCTAGATATGAATATAGAACCAAGAGTTGTTCAAATTGCTGGCTCAGAACCTAAATTACTCACTATTGCTGCTCAACTTTGTGTCGAAAAGGGTGCTCAAATAATAGATATAAATATGGGATGTCCTGCAAAAAAAGTATGTAACAAGCATGCTGGTTCAGCGCTCATGAGGGATACAAGGAAAATAAAAACCATACTCGAAGCAGTCGTAGATTCAGTTGATGTTCCAGTAACTCTTAAAATTCGAACTGGCTGGAATCCAGATGAACGAAACGGCCTAGAAGTGGCTCATATTGCTGAAAATAGTGGTATAAAAGCAATCACAGTTCATGGCAGAACTAGAGCATGTCGTTTCAGTGGGCAAGCTGAATACGAAACAATTGCGCAAATCAAAAAATCAATTTCCATACCAGTGATCGCAAATGGTGATATTAATTCTCCTGAAAAATCATTAGAAGTATTTCGTAAAAGCAAGGCTGATGCTTTGATGATTGGACGATCATCACAAGGAAAACCATGGATTTTTCGTGAGTTGAATTACTATCTAAATGAAGGAAAACACATCACCCCGCTAGAAAAAAATAATGTCCGTGATACTATGCTTGAACACTTATTTGATCTATATGATTTTTATGGAGAACAGCTTGGAGTAAGATTAGCTAGAAAGCATCTAAATTGGTATTGTATGTACTTAGATGATTCAAAAGATTTTAGATCAAAAGCCGTCAGAGCTATTAAAGCAGACGAACAAATAGGTCTAGTAAAAGAATATTTCCAAGCCCTTGATTAAAGAATGTAATTTATCTATAACAATTATTACAGACATGATTTTTTTGAAAAATTAAGTTAGGAATCGTAACTCAGTGACAAAGAAGCAAGTTCAGGACGAAATAAAACAAACCAATTCAATGAATGGTAAATTATTACGTGTACAAACCAAAGATGCCTTGAAAAATTATTTTGAGAGCCTCAATGGGCATCGCCCTGGTGATTTATATAACTTAGTTTTAGGGCAGGTTGAAGAGCCTTTATTCCAAGCTGTAATGAAATATACAAATGGGAATCAAAGCCAGGCAGCTGAAATCCTAGGGATTAATCGTGGCACACTAAGAAAGAAATTAAAAACATACTCAATAAATCAATAAAGGCAAACAATGTTTAAAGTTACCCGTGCACTCATTAGTGTTTCGGATAAGAGTGGTCTTATCGCTCTAGCAAAATCTCTAAATCAACATGGTGTCGAAATTCTATCCACCGGTGGTACTTACAATGTACTTCAAAATGAAGGTATTCCAGCAATAGAAGTATCTGAAAAAACTGGTTTTCCTGAGATCATGGATGGAAGAGTAAAAACTCTCCACCCAATAATACATGGAGGCTTGCTTGGCAGAAGAGGCATTGATGAATCGGTTATGCAGAGTCACGCAATAGAGCCCATCGATCTATTGGTAGTTAACTTATACCCTTTTAAAGAAACAATAAGTAATCCAGATACCTCTCTTGAGCAAGCGATTGAGAATATTGATATTGGTGGACCTGCGATGATAAGAGGCGCCTCAAAGAATCATGATGGTGTAGCTGTCCTTGTAGATCCGGATGATTATAATCAATTCTTAGAAAATTTAGACAGTGACAACTTAACCATTCATTACCGACAACAGCTCGCAGCTAAGGCTTTTGGTCATACTGCAAGTTATGACGCTTCAATTAATCAATACCTCAGTCAATCTTTCTCAAATGAGACCTTCACAAATCAATTTTTCTATACGGGTGAACTAATTTCCAAACTTCGTTATGGGGAAAATCCTCATCAGGAAGCGGCTTTTTATAAGGATGATTCAGTCCTGAATAACAAATCATTAGCCTTAGCGAAACAACTTCAGGGTAAGGAGCTGTCATATAATAATATTGCTGATAGTGCCGCTGCCCTTGATTGCGTCAATCAATTTATAGAACCGGCATGCGTCATTGTAAAGCATGCAAATCCTTGTGGAGTAGCGGTAAATAATAATATCTTGGAAGCTTATCAGAGGGCTTTTTCTACTGATCCTACTTCAGCATTCGGCGGCATCATTGCAGTAAATCGCCCACTTGATGACAATGTTGCAACGGCTATTCTGGAAAAACAATTCGTTGAGGTAATAATTGCCCCTGAAATTACAGAGGCTGCAAAAAAGATAGTTAGTAAAAAAGAAAATATTCGTGTTCTTATTACTGGTGATCAAAATACAACCCCAAACCAAGATTTCGAATTTAAGAAAGTTTCTGGGGGACTACTGGTTCAGACCGTTGATAATGGAATGATTAATGAATCAGATCTCAGGGTTGTCACTGAAAAAACTCCCACCAAAGAACTAATGGATGATCTTCTATTTGCATGGCGAGTAAGTAAATTCGTCAAGTCCAATGCCATTGTCTTTTGCAAAGATAAAATGACTATTGGAGTAGGTGCAGGTCAAATGAGTCGAGTATACAGCACCAAGATAGCAGCTATTAAAGCTCAGGATGAAAATTTAATTGTAGCTGGATCAGTACTCTCATCCGATGCATTTTTTCCATTTAGAGATGGTATTGATGCTGCAGCCGAGCATAATGTCAGCGCGATCATACAACCAGGTGGATCGGTGCGTGATAGTGAAGTAATAAATGCAGCTAATGAGCATGGGATAGCAATGGTATTTACTAATATGCGACACTTTAGGCATTAGGAATATAGATAGAGCAAAATTATGAAGATATTGATAATTGGGAATGGTGGAAGAGAGCATGCTTTTGCTTGGAAGTGCTCACAATCAAAAAAAGTATCTCAGATATATGTTGCGCCCGGTAATGGGGGTACAGCACAAGAAAAAAAGGTTAAAAATATCAATATCAATGCTGAAGATATTGAAAATCTTCTGGCTTTTGCAAAAAAAGAAAAAATAGCATTAACGATAGTCGGTCCAGAAGCTCCCCTGGTTCTTGGGATTGTAGATAAATTTAATGCGGCTGAACTGCCATGCTTTGGTCCCAATGCAAAAGCAGCTCAACTCGAAGGTTCCAAATCTTTTACCAAGAAGTTTTTATTACGGCACAATATCCCAACAGCTGAATACGCATGTTTCTCGGAATTAAATTTAGCAATCGACTATATTAAATCAAAAGGCGCCCCCATTGTTGTAAAAGCGGATGGTTTAGCCGCAGGTAAGGGTGTTTTTGTAGCCATGCAAGTTGACGATGCGATAGCCGCCGCGAAAGATATTCTGGGTGATAAAAGTTTCGGTTCGGCTGGCTCTAAAATTGTTGTTGAGGAATTCCTAGCTGGTGAAGAAGCAAGCTTTATTGTCATTACCGATGGGACAGAGGTAATTTCGCTCGCCACTTCTCAGGATCATAAAGCCAGAGATAATGATGATCTTGGACCTAATACAGGGGGTATGGGTGCTTATTCTCCAGCGCCAATTGTGACTAAAGCCCTTAAAGATAGAATAATGAATGAAATTATTCATCCAACCTTAGAGGGATTAAAAAAAGATGGTATTGATTACTTAGGATTCTTGTACGCTGGAATTATGATAGATGCGGCAGGTAACCCTAAAATACTAGAATATAACTGTCGTTTTGGTGATCCAGAAACTCAACCAATTATGATGCGACTAGAATCTGATTTTGTCGAATTATGCGAAGCAACCTTAAACGGTAATCTCTCAAATCACAATGTCAAGTGGAGCAAAAAAATTGCACTGGGTGTCGTAATGGCAGCAGGCGGCTACCCAATTAAATATTCAGTTGGGCAAAAAATATCTGGCCTAGAATCTAATAACAGCAATATCTCGAAAGTTTTTCATGCTGGAACATTATTTAAAGAAGATCAATTTGTAACCGCAGGTGGTCGAGTACTCTGCGTTGTGGGTATGGGCGATGACACCTTAGAAGCTCAGCAAAAATCCTATGAAACTGTTGCACAAATTTCATGGGAAGGTGAATTTCATCGAGATGATATAGGTTATAGAGCTATTGAGAGAGAGTAGAATGATCTCATCAAAGGAAGCAATGAAGTTAATACTTGATGAGCTCCCGATTTTTAGTAATGAAAAAATTAATACACTTCAATCTGTAGGTAGAATCCTTAAAGAACCCATTTACGCAGAAAGAGATCAACCGCCATTTGATCGAGTCACTATGGATGGTATTGCTGTCTGTTTTGCCGCCCTTCAAAAAGGTGTAGATCAATTTACTATTGCAAATACTCAATTTGCTGGCGATGCCCAAACTACACTTAAAGATGATAATTATTGTATCGAAATTATGACTGGTGCAATATTACCGAAAAATACAAATTGCATAATTCCAGTAGAATATATACAAATAAAAGAGGGTATTGCTTTAGTAGACAAAAATTATCAGCCACAAAAACTGCAATATATTCATCAACAAGGTTCCGATCATCAAAAACATACCGAAGCGCTTAAAATCGGTCACAAAATAGAACCCATTGATATTTCGCTCATCCTGTCTTGTGGAATGAAGCAGATATTAGTCAGCTCTGACCCTAAAATCTGTATTATTTCTAATGGTAATGAACTTGTTGCCGCGGGTGATCCAATATTACCTCATCAAATTAGAATGTCTAATGGGCCGGCAATAATGGTAATGCTTGAACAACAGGGATTTAAGAACAGCCAATATATTCATTTAGTCGATGATAAAGATATCCAAAAAGAGGTTATTAACAATCATCTAACTTCATCAGATATCTTAATTCTTAGTGGTGGAGTATCAATGGGCCAAGCAGATTTTATTCCACAAGTACTCCAAGAATGCGGTGTAAAAAATATATTCCATAAAGTTCTTCAGCGTCCTGGAAAACCGATGTGGTTTGGTATTGGTCCAAAAAAACAACTCATCTTCGCTTTACCAGGAAATCCAGTATCTACATTAACATGCTGTCGTCATTACGTTATACAGGCACTTCAACAGGCTTATGGCCGAAATATTTTTGTTAATGAATACGCTCAATTACAAGAAGAAATAACATTCAAAGCAAATTTGACTTATTTTTTGCCAGTTAAAATAATCAACTCAGAGAATGGCATATTAAAAGCTTATCCAATCGAAACCAATACATCAGGAGATTTCGTTTCATTGATTGGAACAGATGGGTATATTGAACTTGCTAGTGAACCAAGTTTATTCAAAAAATCGGAAAGCTTAAAATTTTATCGATGGAAAATGCCGTAAATAATATAAATAGTTTCATTCGAAATCGACAGAGTCATACTTAATGTGTAATTATTAAAGAATAATCATTATCCATAAATGGGAAAGTTAATGATTGGGGTAAAACTTTTTAACAACAGAGGATAAAAAATATGGACTTTATGAAACAATATGAAACACAAACATACGCATTGCTCAGAATCGTCTCAGGATTCTTATTTATCTTTCATGGGATACCGAAAATGCAAGCCATTATGGCAGGAGAAGCCGGCTGGATGTATTACTTGGCGGGTCCGATAGAAGTAATCGGTGGCGCACTAATCATGATTGGTCTTTGTACTTCAGCTGCGGCATTTCTTGCTAGTGGTCTGATGGCTGGCGCTTACTGGCTTATCCATTTCTCGAAAATGGGTGGCGGATTACCAATCAACAATAAGGGCGAGCTTGCAGTAGCATTCTGCTTTATATTCCTCTTCATTGCAGCCAAAGGAAGTGGTACTTGGAGTGTTGACGAAAAGAGAAACTAGGGAAATGTAAAATAATAAGCCAGTATATTTACGTCATACTGGCTTATATTTTTACTGTAAATATATTTGATTTACCGTCACGAATAATGAGATTGATTCCACATAAAACGATTGCAAAATCTATAGCTTGCTGTCACGATACGCGACGATTGGCTCTGTTCTTTAATACGAAAGACCAACGACTATAGAGGAGCATGGATTATGGTAAAATACTCAAAATGGTTCATATCTCTGGTGCTTGTCGCAAGCTTTGCGATCAGGGCTGACGCATCGGAATGGAAGCTAATAGAAGATGAAGGTAATGTTCGCTTTATAGGTGCACTCGAAGGAGCAGCGTTTCGTGGGCGCTTCGATATTTTCTCAGCAATGATCGACTTTGACCCGTCTAATCCTGGAGCCGGAAAAATCGTTGGTGAAGTTAAAATGAACTCAGCAGACTCCGGTGACGCAGAATATGATGCGTATTTAATGGAAGAAGATTGGTTTAATCCAGAAAATTTCCCTAATTCCCGATTTGAATCTGAGCGTATAGAGTTATTAAATGATGGAACCTTTGCTGCTCACGGTCAACTAACTATAGTCGGCATTAATCAACCAATCACTATGATATTTGAATTCAAAGTCTCTGAAACACAAGCGCAATTTTCCGGAAGTTTTGAAGTTAAACGTTTACTCTTTGGTATTGGCTGGGATGCGACAAATTGGATCGCAAATGAAGTCGGTGTCCAGATAGAACTCAGATTACAACAATAGTCTGCCGCTAGGAGAGACTCAATGGTAAAAAGAACCAGTCCTGATCAACCCTATACTATAAGCAAACGAGAATTTCTGGAAGGATGCGCTGCCTTCGGTGGTGTTTCTGCAGTGATGACAGCGCTAAATGGTTGGGATATGGGGATTGCGTCTGCCGCAGAAGCTCCACCTAACCTCATGGGACGCTCTGAAGGGACGAAAGTACTGATTTTAGGAGCCGGTCTTGCAGGTATGACTGCAGCCTATGAACTAGGTCTACGTGGCTATGACTGCCAGATTCTAGAAGCCCGACCTTTCGCAGGAGGTCGCTGTCAATCCTCACGCGCTGGATTTACAACAACAACCGTTGATGGTGAGAAACGAACCTGTGATTTTGATGAGGGACAGTATTTTAACCATGGTCCTTGGCGGCTACCAAGCTTCCATCATGCAGTTTTTCATTATATTCGTAAATTCGGTGTTCCGATGGAGGTCATGGTTCAGGAAAACGATCTCGGTTATATTCAATACGACAAAGCCAATGGACCATTGGGTGGCCGCAGAGTTCGGAAACGAGAAATAAAAGCAGATATGAGGGGCTATACCTCGGAATTATTAGCAAAACTCACAGATCAAGGAGCACTTGATGATGAGCTAACTAATCGAGACAGAGAAAAACTCACCGATTACCTCATTCGAGAAGGATTCTTGGATGCAAAAGACCTAAGCTATAAAGGTACTCTTCATAGAGGCATTACTAAATTCGATGCCATGGGTACTAATGTAATGACCGGTTCAAAAGCTTTTGCTTTCAAGGAAATCTTACAATCAGGGTTAGGAAATTCATTTCAAGGTGTCACAACAATCGACCATCCAGCAACGATGTACCAGCCTGTAGGCGGAATGGATCAAATCGCACAAGGTTTTGAACGTGAAGTTGGAGAAAAAATTACCTTCAACGCTGAAGTTTTAGAATTAAAACAAGATAAAAATAATGTCAGAGTGACATACCGAGATACTGCCACTGGAGAAACACGAGTTGAAAATGCAAATTTTTGTATCACAACAATTCCACTCGGCATTTTATCAAAGCTGAAAACAGATTTATCAGATCAATGCAAAGAAGCAATGGCCGCCCCGAGAAAAATGACCGTAGGTAAATTATCACTTCAAATGAATCGACGTTTCTGGGAAGAAGATGATAATATTTATGGTGGATCAAGTACCTTAGGAATTCCTGGACATACCGTTATTTATCCTTCTTATGGTTACTGTGGCAAGAAAGGTATCATCCAGAGTGCTTATGCGTTTGGTCGAGCAGCAATCGTTCATGGTGAACTCTCAATGGGCCAAAAAGTTGAACAAGCTTTAGAACGAAGTGAACGCATACATCCCGGGCAATTCCGCAAGCATTATGACAATAAAGCTTTTTCTATTGACTGGCATCTTACTCGTTTCAGTGAAGCTGGTTGGACAGCCTGGTCACCACCAGATCGCCAAAAACATATGCCAGTATTAAGAGAGCCGCAAGGACGCATCTACTTTGCCGGTGATCAAGTCAGTGGCTTACCAGGCTGGCAAGTAGGCGCGATTGAATCAGCGTGGGCACAGATCGAAAAGATTCATGCTAGCGTTATGAAAGCTTAATACTGAAAATAAGTTTAGTAGATTACATTACTGCTTGTTTTCTTCTGACGCTCCGCCTGATATCTCATACTTAAAGACCAATAAATCGCGAACAGTTAGTGCTCCACCCGCAGCTGAAAATGGTGTCAAACCAAGATCACCATGGGTTACTTCGAACTGTCCTTTCGCCATAAACAAATCATCTGTTAATTCTATCCTTGCTGGTATCTTTACTTGATGCTCAGCTCCTTTAATAATGACCGTTGCCAATATATCCACATCAGGTAAATTTCCATTAATTACTTTAGAGTGAATCTCAATTTTTGGAAATTTTTCACCATATAGTAAATTTTCTCCGAGCATATTGACTCGAGTACCATCGATATCCTTTTGAGACACTTCTTTTTCAAATTCTTGCCCTTCAAGTTCTCGTATTGCAGGATTATCAATATCAAAATCAGCCACTTTTAATGAGAGCATAATGATAGATTCAAGCGGATTGGATGCAACGCCAACGGAACCTGAGATATTATGATGTGAGATTACATGATTATGACCAAAGCGACGCAATGGGCCATCAGGATAGGCTAAAACGCGTAACCAACTACCTTCTTCGGCGATATGAAATTTCATATTCGTATTGACTTCTTGGGTCTGTGCAGCAAACGACGCCATAAAAGCAAAGGTAATTAGTAGACAAGACTTTATAGTCATTAGTTTTTCCTTGTTGACTTATTCCTTCCGTTCGAAAGTTAATTACTAAAAAACTTCTATATTACAATATAGTTTAATTTTTAATTTTAACGCTTCATTGCATCAAAGAATTTACTATTAGTTTTTGTATCTTGCATTTTATTGATTAAAAATTCTACTGCAGCTAACTCATCCATTGGATGCAATACTTTTCTTAAGATCCATAATTTTTGCAGCTCAGCAGGATCTGTTAACAACTCTTCTTTTCTCGTTCCAGATCGATTTATATTTATTGCCGGAAACACTCTTTTTTCTGAAATTCTTCGATCCAGGTGGATTTCCATATTTCCTGTACCTTTGAACTCCTCATAAATAACTTCATCCATTTTAGAGCCAGTATCTACAAGCGCAGTAGCTAAAATTGTCAAGCTGCCGCCCTCCTCGATATTTCGAGCAGCGCCAAAAAATCTTTTTGGACGATGGAGTGCATTAGCGTCTACACCACCTGTTAAAACCTTACCAGAAGATGGGACAACTGTGTTGTAAGCTCTTGCTAATCTAGTTATTGAATCAAGAAGAATTACCACATCTTTTTTATGCTCTACCAATCGTTTTGCTTTTTCGATAACCATTTCAGCTACTTGAACATGACGACTAGCAGGCTCATCAAATGTTGATGAAACTACTTCACCCCTTACGGTTCTCGCCATCTCTGTAACTTCTTCGGGCCGCTCATCAATTAATAACACAATTAATGTCACATCAGGATTATTGGCACATATGGCCGAGGCAATATTTTGCAGCAGAATAGTCTTACCTGCCTTAGGTGGCGAAACTATCAAACCGCGTTGCCCCTTACCAATGGGTGACGCCATATCTATGATACGTGCGGTTAGATCTTCTTTGCTGCCATTGCCTTGCTCCAAGGTAAAACGTTCGGTAGGGTGCAATGGCGTAAGATTCTGAAAAAGAACCTTACTTCGTGTATTCTCAGGGGCATCAAAATTGACTTCACCAATTTTTAATAATGCGAAATATCGCTCGCCATCTTTGGGTGGTCTAATTAAACCAGAAACAGTATCTCCAGTTTTTAAATTAAATCGCCGAATTTGGCTTGGTGAGACATAAATATCATCAGGACCAGCAAGGTAGGAACTATCAGCTGACCTTAAAAATCCAAAGCCATCTTGAAGAATCTCCAGAACTCCATCGCCATAAATATCTTCCCCATTTTTTGCATGCGCCTTCAAAATAGAAAAAATAATATCCTGTTTACGCGACCGAGCAAGATTCTCTAATCCTTGAGATTCGCCTAATTCAACCAACTCTGAAGGGGGTTTATTCTTCAGGTCAGTAAGATTCATTCCTTTCTTGCTCATCTCAAGCTGATCAGGTGATATTACCTCTAAACTTTCCCCATCATCAGGATAAATATCATTTCGGCGTGGTGGTCTTCTGCGTCGACGATTTGAATGGTTTGAAGATTGCTTTGGTCTTCGCGGTTTATTGTTTACTTGTTCACTCATAAATTAGATTCCAAAAATTCAACTAGTTGAGACTTTGATAAAGCTCCCATTTTCTGAGCCTGCACATTCCCATCTCTGAATAACATTAAAGTGGGTATACTTCTTACGGCATACTTTTGTGGGGTATTTTGATTTTCATCAATATTGATTTTAGCGACCGAGAGTTTGTCCTGATATTCTAATGAGATTTCATCCAAAAGAGGCGCTATCATTTTGCAAGGTCCACACCACTCGGCCCAAAAGTCGAGTAGAACGGGTTTCTCTGATTTAATAACATCTGCTTCAAATGTACTATCACTCGTTTGTATAATATTTTCACCCACCGGTCATATCCTCCGAATTATTTTAATTTCAGCATTATAGTTTTGTTCACATAACTTATATAATATATGAACATTGAAAAAATAAAGTGACGATGAGTTCCCAATCAGGCAATATGTCGAGGCTTTAACGTCACTTATTTTGAATTTGGGTAGTTAACCTTGGTTGATCCAACGAAAGTTGTCTCTTAATAGATACAATTTGAACCCGTCACGAAACATATTGCAAGTATTTTAGGAATTTTTTATTAAAAAAATAATTAAAGACAGTCATTTAAGCCAGACAAAATTTGATACACTTACCATTGATCAAAAGATTCTTGACGGCATCGCAGAATCTGGCTTCACTCATTGTACACCCATCCAAGCTCAATCTTTACCAATTGCACTTCAAGGTAAAGATGTTGCCGGTCAAGCACAAACTGGAACAGGTAAAACTGCTGCATTTCTGATTGCTGCTTTAGAGCATATCTTAAAAGCCAGCAATGAGGATAATACTTCTAATAATAGGCAGCCCAGAATTTTTATATTAGCACCAACACGTGAACTGGCCATACAAATTGCAAAGGACGCCGAGGCGCTCGCTAAACACACAAAACTCACTATTGGTCTAGCATACGGGGGTACTGACTACGAAAAACAAGCCACTGATATAAAGAAAGGTATCGATATTTTAATTGGTACTCCGGGTCGAATTATTGATTATTATAAAAAAGGTATCTTTAAACTTCATAAAATTAAAGTCTTAGTTCTAGACGAAGCAGATAGAATGTTTGACCTTGGTTTTATCAAGGATATTCGTTATTTACTAAGACGACTTCCCAAGCCACAAGAACGACTTAATATGCTTTTTTCTGCGACCTTATCACATCGTGTAATGGAATTGGCTTATGAGCATATGAATGAGCCTGAATTAATAAGAATTGAGCCAGAAAAAATAACGGCTGATAGAATCAGGCAAGCGATATTTTTTCCTTCAAATGAGGAGAAAATTCCGCTTTTAGTTGGCTTAATCAGAGAAGTAAAAAACAGTAAAATTATGGTCTTCATCAATACAAAAAAAGAAATTGAAATTGTCGAAGCTTACTTGCAAGAAAATAACATCGATGCTAAAGCACTTTCTGGAGATGTCCCGCAAAAAAAAAGAATTAAGATATTAAAGCAATTTGAAGATGATCAGTTGAGCGTCCTTATTGCTACTGATGTGGCATCCAGAGGGCTGCATATTCCTAATGTTGAATATATAATAAACTATGATCTTCCTCAGGATGTAGAAGATTATGTTCATCGTATAGGGCGAACAGCCAGGGCAGGCTCTAATGGTAATGCTATTAGTTTTGGTTGTGAGACTTACGCAATATCACTTCCTGATATAGAAAAATACATTGGTAATAAGATCCCAGTGGCTAAATATGAACCAACGCAATTGCCAAAACTTAAAAAGCCTCCCTACAAGAAGAAAAGCAAATACAAAGGTAAATACTAAATCGATATTACCAGTACTTAGCTTATTCTATTAACTCTATAACGCCAGTCATCCCAAGATAATTCTTTACTATTTGTTGCTTTTGTTTGCTATCTGAATTGGTAATTTGAACTAAAGAATCTATCCCATATTGCCTCGCACTGTCTAAAACCTTTTCTGTATCATCAACAAATAGAGTGCGTTTAATATCAAATTTTTCAGTGTCGTTTAAGTTTTGCCAGAATAATTGGCTTTCTTTTGGGGCGCCAAAGTCATGGGAAACATACATTTGATCAAAATACTTATCAAGACCCGTCACTTCAGATTTTAATTTCAAAATATCTCCATGCGCATTAGTGACTAAAAGAACACGAATATCATACTTTTTTATATCATTAAGAAATTTCTCAGCACCAGGAAGATATTGAATCTTTGCGCTTTCCATCTGATGCAGCTTTATGATGTCTATATCCAGTAAATCACTCCAGTGATCCACGCTATACCATTTGAGCGTTCCTTGCAGGCTAATGAAGTATTTATATAATTTTGCCGTAGCATCATCCAACGAAATACCTAACTTTTTTGCGTATTCCTTGGGCACCAAATCAAGCCAAATAAAACTATCATAAGCTAGATCCAATATAGTTCCATCCATATCCAGCATTAATGTATCGCATTTTTTTAAAATATTTTTTTGGGATGTATGCATTTTGATAAATTTAATGTAATTTGACAAAGACAATGGTTTTATTATTAATAAATTATAAAGTTTCTAAAAATGAATCTTGCTAATCTCGTCGAGCCCTTATCTGAGCTGGCTCAATCAGCCGGAAATGCCATCCTCGAAATTTATTATTCTGATTTTGATGTTCTAGAAAAAGACGATAACTCACCTCTGACACAAGCCGATTTAAATGCTCATCATATTATTATTGATGGACTAAGAAAAATTACGCCTAGCATACCAATTATATCAGAAGAAACGCCACTCCAGAGTTTCGAGAAAAGAAAAACATGGCAACAATACTGGATAATTGACCCATTAGATGGCACTAAGGAATTCGTTAAAAAAAATGGTGAATTTACAGTCAATATTGCTTTAATCGATAATCATAAACCTGTCTTAGGGATTGTTTATGTTCCAGTATCTATGAAGACATATATTGGTTGTGAAGGATTTGGAGCGCAAATAATTGATCCAGATGTTGGTAAAAAAATAATTCAAGTCACAGAAAAACCCAATCAAAAATTGAGAATTGTAGGAAGCCGATCACACCAAGGAGAAACTTTAAAAAAATTTCTAAGCCAAATTGAGGAATATGAATTAAAGCCAATCGGCAGCTCACTTAAGTTTTGTTTGATTGCTGAGGGTTTGGCTGATATTTATCCTCGATATGGGCCAACCTCTGAATGGGATACAGCTGCAGCCCAAGCAGTCGTTGAGCAAGCAGGTGGCATGGTTTTAAAAACTGATGGCAACCCACTTCTTTATAATACAAAAGACAACATTCTTAACCCCAATTTCGTAGTGATTAATTCTGCGAAATTTAAGGAGTTATTCGTTAAGAATGATTAAGTAATTGCTTTTGAAAAGGAATTTGCACCTGCATGATGAATTATGTAAGAATAAAACAGTGCTATAAAAAATGAGAAAGCAATCTCCAATATATGACCGATACAGTTGATACAGATTCTTTTGAAAAACTTGCGAGGCTTAAAGAGCTTCGAATCAAGCATCAAAAAATTAATGCAGAGATTGATCACATAGCATCTAAACCAGAAACCGATCAACTTAACTTACGCCGACTTAAAACTAGAAGATTACTTCTCAAAGATATGATTACCAAACTAGAAAGCGCCATGATTCCTAACTTAGATGCTTAAATTAATCCCTCTTATCAAATATAGTTTCATTTGCCAAAAATAAATAATCTAGGTTTATTTCTTTTTATTCAGAACCTTACCTATATGTTTCTCACCACGTTGCTTTGCTAATTTAATTTGTTTTTGTCTTTCTTTAAAGCCTTCAAGCTTATCTTTTGAAATTGTATTTATACATCTCGAGCATGAGATACCTTCTTGATAATCTGGAGACTGCGTTTCCTGCAATGAGAGAGGATGACGACAAGCATGACATTGGATGTATTTGCCATTCTTAAGCTCACCATCAATTGCAACACGATTATCAAAAACAAAACACTCCCCATGCCAGATATTCTCTGACTCTTTTATCTCTTTTAGATAATTTAATATTCCACCTTCAAGCTGATTAACATTTTTGAAACCCATCTCAACCATTAGTGCAGCAGCTTTTTCACAACGAATGCCGCCCGTACAAAACATTGCCACTGGCTTATCTTTTTTAACCTCTGGAATATTTTTAGCGAATTCTGAAAAATCTCTAAATGCATCAGTTTTGGGATTAACAGCACCAGGAAAAGACCCGATATTAATCTCATATTTATTACGAGTATCGATAATAAGAGTTTCAGGATTCTGAATTAATTGATTCCAATTTTCTGGTATGACGGATGTTCCAGATTTTTCATAAGGACGAATATCTTCTCGACCAAGAGCCACAATTTCTTTTTTTATTTTTATATGTAATTTACTAAATGGAGGACTATTGACATCTGCCCATCGCGCCGTTTTCATAATAGGGTTATCAATATTTAATCGCTTTTCAAGCCAATTAAATATTTCCATAATTGCATCGTGCTGCCCTGAAATCGATCCATTAAACCCCTCTTTTGCTATTAAAATTGTTCCAAGTAAATCTAATTTCTTACATAATGCCAATAAATTTCCACGCATATTACTCAAGTCATTAATCCTTAGAAAACGATAAAAAGAGGCTACTTTTATATTTTCCATATTAAATATTTACCATGCAGTTATTGAGGTAAGCTCTCATTCTAATGAATGGTTAAGAATGCGTTGATTCAGAAAAATTTCTAAAAAAGCATTTATATCTTCAATATTCTCAGTTAATCGATGATCGCCATCAAGAATATGTAATTTCGCATGGTTTTCTTGTGCGTAACGAATGCTATTCTTCACTGGAATAATATCATCACGCCATCCATGAATAATCTCAGTTGGTATATCTGCAACTTCAAAAGGGGTGTAAACAAACCCTTTCATAAAATAAGCAGGTGCCAAAACAAATAAACCGACCGCTTCAATTTCTTTTGCGGCAGCTGAAGCGACAAAGCCACCCATACTTGAACCTACTAGGACTATCGAGTCTTTAATAGACGAACACTCAGAAATGAGCTTTATAACACGATGATCTGCAGCTTCGATACCTTGGTAATCAATACTTTTAACTTCGCAACCTAAGCTCACTGCTAGGTTTGCCATAGTTTTTATTTTCGTACCCCATGGCCCACTTTCTTGTCCATGAGAAAACACCACATGCAATGCCATTAATTTAACCTCATGCCCATCATACAATACCTCTTATTAGCAGTGTGGTATCTCAAAATCAAAGCTTACAATCTGGTATAACTCCATTAAGTTGCGCATCATTATATAAACTTAACGCATCCGGATATTGAGCAATCAAATCATCAATTCGAGTTTCTCCGGAAGGGTGTGTTGAGAGGTACTCAGGAATTTTAGAAGCATTCTTTTGGTTCATATTTTTCCATAACTCAACACTTTCCCTGGGATCAAAACCTGCTTTTGCCATATATCGAATCCCTACAAGATCAGCTTCGGTTTCTTGAAGACGACTAAAAGGATTCAACAAACCCAATAATGCTCCTGTGGATAGCGCATTCCTGGCGCCTTGCGTTTGGTTACGATAACCGCCACCCAGAATAATTGCTGCAATATCAACACCTATATCTGTCACTGCTGCTCTAGATGCACGCTCATTTGCATGTCTGGCGGTAACATGAGCTACCTCATGTCCAATAACTGCTGCTAATTGGTGTTGATTGGACGTCATAGTCAGTATTCCTGAATTGACGACAATTTTTCCTCCAGGCAAAACATAAGCATTTACATCAGGCTGATCCACAACTGCTAATTCCCAATAAAGATCAGCATCACTACCTTCAATGGCATTCACTATTGAATTTGTAACACAAGCCACATAATCAATGGTTGCGGGATTTTGAACTAATGGCAACGTTTCTCTAAGTCGTTTAAATTGACGAGATCCTTCTTGTTCCAGGGCAGCATCTGATTTTAATATCATCTGACTACGACCTGTAGGTGAAGAAGCACAGGACGTTAATACAATGATATGAATCGCTAATAAGCATATATACCTAATCCATTTTCTATGCATAATCCACTCTCTCCTATAAAACTTATATTTACCTAAATCTACTAACGTGGCAATTGACCTTCAAATTTACGCCGCCACTTAATATCTTCGAATCTAGCAAACAGGCTGTCAACACCAGACATAAGGCGTTTTTTTAATGGTTGCTTTAATTTAAATTTAACACTAAATATATCGTACTTCTTGCCCATCTCAATGAGCAATTCATCACTTGTTTTAATTTCATCTGCAAGTCCTAGTTCTAGCGCTTTTTTACCATACCAATGCTCCCCTGTAGCAACCTTATCAAGATCCATAGAAGGCCTATAATCGCTCACTGAGGATTTAAAAAGATCATGCACCTCTTCAAGTTGATCCTTTAATTTAGCTCTATCTTCATCGGTATTTTTACCAAACATAGTCACATTACGCTTGTATTGGCCAGCGGTAACTTGCTCAAAGTCCACCCCGTGCGAATCCAATAATCGATTAAAATTAGGTAACTGTGCAATTACTCCAATGGAGCCTAATATAGCGAAAGGGGCGGCATATATTTTATTAGCAACGCATGCCATGAGGTAACCTCCGCTGGCAGCCACTTTATCAACCATTACTATCAAATTGATATTTTTCTCACGAATTCTAACTAATTGCGAAGCAGCCAAACCATGTTCATGCACAACTCCGCCATGATTATCTAACCTTACAATTACTTGATCATTTTTCTTTGCTACATTCAATATAGCGTTCACCTCCTCTCTTAAGGCAGGAACTGCGCTCGCTTTAAGGTCACCTATAAAGTCAATTACGTAAGCTTTCGGTCGAGATTTCTTCTTTTTTGCATCACTTTTTATTTTTGCTTTATCTTTTTTTAACTTAGTTTTCCATTCATCTTTACGCAAAATAGCTTTTTGCAACCCATCCGATAAATCTTTATTTTTTTGGTTTAGATCTTCAACTTCAAGACCTTCTTGCTTAGAGCTTTTCTTTGTAGCTGCAGCAAATGAAATAACCACGACAATAGCTACTAAAATAGTAACTGCTTTGAGAAGAAACAATCCATACTCTATTAAAAATTCAAACATAGTCTTCCTTAATCATTAAATTTAAAGGCCATTAATACTGATGCCTACATTATTTTGTTGCAACACTTTATCTGCTCGATAACTTGACCTAACAAGCGGCCCAGAGACCACTTCAAGGAAACCCATGGTTAAGCCGAGTTGACGATATTTTTCAAATTCACCCGGAGTTACGTACCTTTCAACTGGCAAATGATTAACAGTTGGACATAGATACTGACCAAGAGTCACAATATCAACATTTCTTGCTCTTAAATCAGACATGGTCTGCAGAATTTCTCCTTCAGTTTCACCAAGCCCAAGCATTAAACTTGATTTAGTCAGCACATCTGGATTCATTGACTTTGCTATGGCTAACACATCTAATGTTTGTCGGTAGCCAGCCCGTGGATCACGAACGGTTCTTGTTAACCTTTCAACTGTTTCAATATTCTGGGCAAAAACATCAAGTCCTGACATTACGACTTTATTTACATTAGTATCCACACCATTAAAATCTGGGGTCAAGGCTTCTACGGCAGTGTATGGATTTAGTTTTTTAATTTCCCTTACACAAGCTGCGTAATGTGTGGCACCACCATCCTCTAAATCATCACGATCAACCGAAGTAATAACCACATACACCAATTTCATAAGCTGAACTGCTAAGGCCGTATTTCTTGGCTCCTCAAGATCTAACCAACCTCTTGGATTACCGGTATCAACAGCACAGAAACGGCAAGCTCGAGTACAAACCGCTCCCATAACCATAATAGTAGCTGTACCATTATTCCAACATTCACCAATATTAGGGCACATTGATTCTTCACAAACGGTACTAAGCTTATTACTTCTAACAATACTCTTCACTTCTTCGTAAATCGCACCACCTGAAATTTTTGCTTTTAGCCATGCTGGTTTTCTGCCCCTCAAACCAGTAATATTATTCCTTGATTTAATCCCGTTTTTTATGGCTGAGAATCCCTCAGAAGTTTTATACTTCGTGCCAGAAGGAATAATTGGGATACCTTGAAATTTTATTATGTTAGTCATTTGAATTGCTAGTACTATTGATAAAGATGTATTCTGTCATGAAAAAAAGAAACGTGCGATTACTCCTTTATTATATATGTTATTGGTATTATTAAAAATTAACAAAGGCAGTAAAATCCAATCAAAGATAAGTTTAAAATAATGTTTACTAAAAAAAATAAATTTTTGCTCATTCTCATGTGTTTATACTCAACCGTTAATGCTCAAGAATTTTCAACTGAACAATGCCTAAAAGACCTAAAATTAGCTGCAGATAACGCTAATGAGGTTAGTGCAAAAATACTCTCACCACAAACTTATAAAAAAGCTCTTGCTGCTCAAGGAAAAGCCAATTCAA
>TARA_B110001454_G_scaffold74706_1_pt1 | contig 18870 bp, 13 predicted proteins | sample TARA_B110001454 | Tara Oceans TARA_B110001454 (sample SAMEA4397004) | marine metagenome | biome: Polar Biome; feature: [MES] marine water layer (ENVO:01000295) within the mesopelagic zone...; material: water (ENVO:00002006), including particulate matter (ENVO:01000060) such as...... | reverse complement strand
TTCATATTGAAAAAATTAATGAAATAAAAAAACTTCAAAATAGTGGGTTCCCTTTAAAATTAATAAAGAAAAAAATTAACTCTATTGCTTCAGAAATAAAAGAGAGTTATTCAGTAGAGGAAATAATAAATTTAGCTAAAGTAAGTAAATTATTTTATGATGATCTTTTAAAGAACAATTTATTAAATCATCCTGAAGAAATTGGAGATGAAAAAGTACACCCAAACACAACAATTAAAATTATAAACTCTTATAAAACTTTAATTGATTTAGGAGTTTCGTTCGAAACATTAAAAAGACATGATGAGTACAAAAAACTTAGCGAAGCAGAAGCATATTTTCTTTTAGAGCACTTAAATGATGCTAAAAAAAACAAATCTGATTTAAATAAATTTGAAATTGTTAGTGCATTTGAAACTATAAGAAATTTTTATAGAATGGATTTTTTCAATGAATAGAATAGCAATTATCGGACAATCATCTTTTGGTTCAACTGTTGCAGAGGGTATTCTGAAAAATAAAAACCTAGAAATTGTAGGATTATTTACTCCTTCAAATTCAGATTCAGACCCTCTTTTTTTATTTTCAAAAGAAAATAATATTGATGTGTTTAGATTTGAAAAATTAAGATCTAGAAAAGCTATAGAACAATTTAAAAAACTTAAAGTTGACTTATTAGTTATGGCATATGTTACTGACATAGTTCCATTAGAAATAATCAAATCTCCTTCAATGGGAACTATTCAATATCATCCGTCCTTATTACCTAAACATAGAGGCCCTTCTTCAATAAACTGGGCTATTATAAATGGTGATTCAAAAACAGGAATAACAATATTTTGGCCTGATGAAGGATTAGATACAGGGCCAATACTGTTACAAAAAGAAGTAAAAATAGAAAGTACTGATTCAACAGGAAGTTTATATTTTAATAAATTGTTTCCTTTAGGTGTGGAAGCAATATTAGAATCTATAGAATTAATTATAAATAATAATGCACCAAAAATAATTCAAAATGAGGAAAATGCATCCTATGAAACTTGGTGTTCAAAACAAGAAATTTTTTGGGATAAAGAACCTGAAATAATTTTTAACCTTATAAGAGGATGTGACCCTCAACCAGGAGCTTGGACAAGAATAAACTCAAAAAAAGTGTTTTTATATGATTGCAAGATATCTAGCAATAATCTTGGATTAAATCATAAAGAGATATTTATATCAAAAAATGAAGTAAGCATTGGTGTCAAAAAAGAAAAAATCACTATAGGAAGAATAAAGACAGAGGGAGAAAAAAAGATAAACTCATACGAATGGATGAAAATAAATAAATTGAAAAATCATTCAATCATAGGATAATATAATGAACTCAAATTATAAAAACATAATTTCAGAAACACTTAAAAACCAACAAAGTAAATATAAGGAAATCAGAATTGAAGAAAGTATTTCTACAAGAATTAATTATAGTGGAGTTAAAAGAGAAAATATCTCTATAAATTCACAATTAGGAGGATCAGTAAGATCAATGGCAAATGGAGGATGGGGATTTAGTAGTTTTAATGATATTTCTAAAGCTCCAGAAAAAATGAAAGAAAGTATTGAACTAGCCAAATATAATACAAATCCTTCTTTTGAAATATATAAAAATAACCCCGTAAAAGTAGAAATTAAACCTGTTATAAAAAAAGATCCTAGATCAATAAAACTTAAAGATAAAATTGATTTACTAGATCATTATAAAGATATAATTTTAAGTCAAAATTTAATTAAAGGATGCGAAATTATTTATGGAGATACAGAACGTAAGGTAATATTTTCTGATAGTGAAGGAAATGAAATAGAACAAAATTTCATTCATGTTATTTTAAGAATAGCTGCTAATAGTTCTGATGGTAATGAACTTTTACAATCAGGTTTTTCAATTGGTTCTTTAGGTGACTTCTCAGTTGTAGAAAATCTAGACAAAGATGTTCTAGGATGTGCAAAAAAAGCTCAAAACCTCATTAAAGCACCAAAGGTTTCAGGTAAAGAAACAACTGTTATTTTAGATCAAATTTTAGCAGGTGTATTTGTCCATGAAGCATTTGGGCATTTATCTGAAGCAGATAATGTTTATGAAAACGACAGATTGAAAGAAATTTTAAAACTAGGAAAAAAATTTGGGAATAATGATCTAAATATTACAGATGGAGGTAAAATTCCAGAACTAAGAGGATCTTACGAATATGATGATGAAGGTACTCCTTCAACTAAAACTCCTTTAATAAGAGAAGGGGTATTAGTAGGAAGGCTTCATTCAAAAGAGACAGCTAGTAAAATGTCTGAAAAAGTTACTGGAAATGCAAGAGCAATTTCTTTTGCATATCCTCCCATTGTAAGGATGACTAATACGATAATTGAAAATGGAGAATCAACTAAAGAAGATATTATAGAAGATACTAAAGAAGGACTTTATGTAAAAAATTGGTACGGAGGAATGACAGAACATGAAATGTTTACATTTTCTTCTGCCGAAACTTATCGTATTGAAAATGGTGAAATAAAAGAAACCTTAAGGCCTGTAAAATTATCAGGAAACCTTTTTACAACTTTAAAAAATATAGATGGAATTGCAAATGATCTTGAAATAAATCAAGGTGGAGGTTGTGGAAAAGGAGGACAGATGCCATTACCTGTTTCAAATGGATCTCCTCATATTAGAATAAACAAATGTTTAGTATCAAGTGGATAATATGGATAAAATAGAAAATTTTCTAAAAAAAAATTTTGATGAATATGAAATTTATCAAGAAAAAAATGAATATAAAAGTATTTCTTTTGAATCAAACAACTTAAAAGAAATATCTGCAAAGCAATCTCAAGGATTTGCAGTAAGGGCAAAAAGAGATGCAAAAATAACATTCTCTTCATCATCAAATTATGATTTAGAAAAATTTCAGTCACATTTTTTAGAGTTAAGTAATTACTCAATTGATTCAAATATTCAGTTCCCAAAAAAATCAAACTCTGCCAATACAATTATTTTCAACAAAAAAGATTTTAATATCTCAAATAATTATTTTATAGACAAATTAAAAAATGGAATTGATTCAATAATAAAAAAATTCCCCAATGCGCTTTGTGATGCAGGATTCAATTTAGCTATTGGTCAAACTAAGCTATCTAATTCAAATAGCCTTGAGCTTGAAATAGATGAGTCTTTGATAAGTTTTTTTATTTCTGCCCAAATTATCAATGGAAACGATATGTTAAATATTTATAAATACGATACCTCAGTAAGTAATATTAGTGAAGAAAAAATATCATTGATGACAGAAAGCTTAAAAGAAGATTTATCAATAGCTCAAAATATAAGTTCCACACCTAAAAAAGGATGTCCTGTAATATTTACTCCTCATGGTTTATACCAGACAATTTTATCTCCACTATTAATATCTTTTAGTGGAACAAATTTATCAAAAAATCTTTCCTCATTATGTGACAGAGAAGGCGAACAAATCTTTGATAAAAAAATTACTATCTATGATGACCCTCATATAGACTTTAGTCCTTCATCACGAAATTATGACGGAGAAGGAATACCAACAAAACAGAATATGCTTATACAGAATGGAAAGTTTATATCAGGAATTTATGACTTAAAAACAGCTGGTGAATCTTCAAAAAAAACTACAGGATCTGCTGGAAGGTCTTTACATTCTACCCCTTCACCAACTACATCAAATATAGTAATGAAAAATGGAGAAAATAATTTTACAAATATTATTAAAGATATTGACGAAGGAATTTTAGTTGACCACTTGTTAGGTGCAGGGCAAGGGAATGAACTTTCTGGTGATTTTAGTGCTAATATTTCATTAGGGTACAAAATTGAAAAAGGGAAAATTGTAGGGAGAGTTAAAAATACAATGATTTCAGGAAATGCATTTAAAGCACTTAGCGAAATTGAAGCAATAAGCTCAAACAAAGAAAGTCTATACGGATCCTTATTCTTACCTTTTTTGCAAACAAATAATGTAGAAATTTCATCGTAATGATAAAAAAAATCAATTATTCAGATTTAAACTTTGATTTGTTCGAAGAAACATATATAAATATTTTAAAAAATACTAATGAAGAAATATTATGTATTCTTGAAGAAATGCAGGAATTTGAACAAAAAAATAAAGGTAAAGACTTTGAAAGCTTAATAATAAAATTTATTTACCACAAAAATAAAAAAATTAGATTATTTACAACTAAATATATTAAAAAAAGCACTGATTTGGAAGTTTTTAGAACAATAAAAAAGATAATTTCAAATGAGGAAGATAAAGAAATTAGATCAGAAGCTATAAACACTTTAGGGAATTGGGTTTCAGATTACACATTTAAAAATAAACACAATGAAATAAAAAAAACATTAGACTTTGGATTGAATTTTATTTCTGAAAGCTCAAATAAAGAAGATCAAAATAATATGATAAAAAGTTTGAGTTTTATAGATAATGAAAAAATTGAAAAAATAATAATAAATAAACACAATAGTTCAAATGAATCAGATAAATTATGCTCAGTCATATCAATGGGTAATAATGGAAAAGCTAAATGGATTCCTTTAATTAAAGATCTTATAGAAAATGATAATTATGAAATCAGATCTAGTTCTTGCCTTTCGCTTAGTTTGGTTGGTGACGAAGAACATCTAGATATGATAAAAGAATTACTAGATGATGAAGAATTAGAAACTCAAAAATCAGCAGTTTTAGCTATAGGCAATATCGGAGGAGATGGTGCAAAAGAAATTTTAGAAAAACTAAAATTTTCAACGGAACCAGAAATTGTAGACTTAAGTGAAAAAAAAATATTGGAATTAAAGCAAGAAGATGAGCTTGATTCTACAAGTAGTCCAAAAGATGAATTTAACAATATTTCAGATGAAGATAAAGATATTTTAAAAAATAGTGATTTTGATGAGTATGATGCTGGGCAAATTGAAGGATGGGGGACCTTAAATTCTGATGGAACTTCATTCATAGCTCCTGATGCAATTGATACAGATATTAATGATCCTATAAAATCATTATCAGACTATGAAAAGCCAATTGATCAACCAGATATTGATGACTAGCATTCACTAGCAATTATAGATGCTCCTAATATAGACGCATCATCACCCAAGGTAGTAATTTGAACAGGCGGAGCAGTCTTATAAAAAGGTATTGAAAATCTTTTAGTTTGTTCAATTAATTCTTCCCAATAAAATTTATTTAAAGCTTCAGAAACTGAACCTCCCAAAATTATCACTTCTGGATTTAATATAGCCAATAAAGAAGCTAACCCTTTTCCTAAATTTTCTAAAACAGAATTAATTATTTCTATAGATAATTTATCTTTTTTTTGAGCATAATCAAAAATAATTTTAGAATCTATATTTTCAGTTAAATACTTTTCTAATATATTTGTATTTACTCCTTTTTTAATTTTTTCTTTAGCAATAGACGCAATTGCAGTTCCAGAGACATTGCCTTCTAAACAGCCAGGACATCCTAAAGAACAACTCGGACCATCAGGATTAATTATCATATGCCCAACTTCTCCTGCAAACCAATTTTCTCCTTGAATAATATTCCCATTAGAAATTATTCCAGCTCCAACTCCTGTTGAAACCGTCAAATAAATAATATTTTTTGCCCCTTTATTTTTACCAAATTTTGTTTCTGCTAATGCAGCAAGAGTAGCATCATGACCAATTTTGACAGTCTCATTAGCGTCAATTTTTAAGTTTTCTTTGATAATAGGAATTAATGATTTATTATGCCAACCTGTAAGATTTGGAGGGTTAATATATTGACCTGTTATTTGATTAATAGGACCAGCTGATGAATAAGCAATTCCTTTAACAGGCTTTGACTTTGAAATAGAGTCAATCATTTTTGAAATTTCATAACCAGCATTTTCTATTCCATCTGAAGGGTTAGTTTTAGTTGTTTTTTTTTCTAAAATATTCCCTTTTAAATCTACTAATGCAACTCTTGTATTAGATCCACCAATATCTGCAGCAACAACTAAGTTAGATTTTTTATCTATAGTTATATTCATAAAATTATTATACTATCTAGTCAATAATTTCTGAAAGGTCTATTTTCTCAATTTCTTCTTTAGATATACCGCAGTCATTAGCTACATTCATAGCTTTATCTGATAAAACACCCGTATAAAGAAATTCAAGAACATCACTTAATTCTAGTTCAGAAGATAAACAAATAAATCTTTCATCTGTAATAGATTCATTTTGAATAATTTCAGTAATATCTAATTCATCTTCAGAAGAAGGGAAATCTATTCCAAAATAATTAAGTAGTTTTTCTGAATCAATATTGCATGATTCAATATCTAGTATTATTTTAGGAATTTCTAATAAAAAGTTATCTCCTAATGAAGAGAAATTTAAAGCTAATTTTTCTGATAAGCATATAGAAGATTTATTATCAATTCCACTATCTAGTAACTCGTCAGGAAGCTTCGAGCAATCAATTAAGTGAGGTAATAATGAAATTATTTGTACTGGGAAAGCTCCTGAATTTATATAAATAGAGTTTAATGCATCCATAGAAATTTGATTACTAGTTTTCATTGATATGCATTCTAGAGAATTTATATCATTTGGTAAAACTTTCACAATCGATTCATTTTCTATAAAATTTTCTAAATTCAGTTGATATTCATTTCTACTAATTTGATTTAAACAAAATAAAGATCCTAGGGAATAAGTAAAAATAGGAGATCCAAATGTTTCTCCTAAATAATCAAATTTTTCATTTAAACTATTTTCATTTAAACATGATTTTTCTTCAGAATTTAGTTGAATATTTCTTGAAATAAATAATCCTTGTAATATTCTGAAATTTGTATTTTGACCTATACAATCTGATAATTTTTGAGAAGGGATAGAATTATCAGAAACAAAGTTAATTATTTCATTTTTTCCAGAAAACTCAGATAGTAAACAATCTTGCTCAGATGGCTCTAATTCATTATAAAACGAGGTAAAGTTTACTAATGGATTAATAGATATCGGTGAAGTTTTTTTAAGTACATCGATATTATCACCTTGACTGCAACTGATTATAAAAAGAATAAAAAACAATGATAAAATAATTTTCTTCATTATTTCATTTTATCAATTTTATATTCTTTCAAAATAGAATTATGGTGAAAAACAATGTAAATTAATAATGTAATTTAACAACTAATAAAATTAATTGGAAATAAAAATGGATAGCAAAGCAGCAATACATACAAAATACGGAGAAAAATTAACCGTAGGAAAAATTCTAATTCCTGATCCTAAATCTGATCAAGTATTACTAAAATTACATTCCAGTGGAGTATGTCATAGCCAATTACACCAAATGCATAATCCAGATTCACCGACACCTTCATTATTAGGACATGAAGGGACAGGGACTGTTATTGCTATAGGACCAGACGTAAAACATTTAGAAGAAGGTGATTTAGCAATTATTACCTGGGTAAACCGTACTCCAGTAAAAGGAAGACCGACTTATCCTTCTTCAGGAGCTACATTTAATGAAGCTCCATTAAACGGTGCTACATCTACTTGGGGTGAAAATACTTTAGTAAGGGGTGGGTATGTTGTAAAAATACCTAAACATTCAGATAAATATAATTCTTCAATTGTAGGATGTGCAGTTTTAACCGGAGCCGGCGCAGTGTTACACACTGCTAAAGTAAGGCCTGAAAATTCAGTTGCAATATTTGGAGTAGGGGGAGTAGGATTATCATCATTAATTATGGCAAAAATATTACAAGCCTATCCAATTATAGCCGTTGATATTTCTGATGAAAAATTAGAATTTGCAAAGAAATTTGGTGCTACCCATGTTGTCAATTCTTTAAAGCAGGATCCTATAGAAGCTATTCATGAGATAACTTCTGGAGGAGCTGATTTTGCTTTTGACACAATTGGACTAAAAATAACTAATGAACAAATCCTTCCAAGTGTAAGAGGGGGTGGGAGTGGTGCTGAAAATATAGGTGGAATGGCAGTCTTGGTTGGTATGCCTGGGAAAGAAATGACTATAGATCCTGGACATTTTATGTTCCATCAAAGACAATACAGAGGCTCATTAGGTGCAACTTACCCGGATAAAGATTTTTCTATGTATTTAAGATTATTTGAAGAAGGTAAATTTCCGTTAGATAAGATGGTAACAAAAGAATACAAATTAGATGATATAAATCAAGCATGTGAAGATTTACAAAATGGGAATATATCTGGAAGATCAATAATTAACTTTGATAAAAAATAATTATTTCTAAAGTTAATTATTAGTTGATAGAAACCACCTGAAATTATTCTCTAATATCTATAAGGTTAAATAAAGGAAATGACATGAAAAAAATACTTATCACAGGTGGTTCAGGACTAATAGGAACTGTTTTAAATAACCACCTAAAAGAAAATTATGATGTGTCTAATTTAGATATAAAAAAACCATCAGATTCATCTCAAAAAACTTTTATAGGGAATATAAACAAGATTGAAGATTTGCAAATTGCGTCTAAAAATAAAGATACTATTATTCATCTTGGTGCAGTCATAAGTGTAAATTCTAATTGGAAGGAAGTTCTAGATAATAATATAGAATCTACAAGAAACGTTTATGAATCAGCAAAAATCAATGGGGTAAAAAAAGTTATTTTTGCAAGTTCAAATCATGCAGTAGGACTATTTGAAAATGATTCACCATACAAAGAAATAGTATCTGGGAAATATAACAATATTGATCCTGATAATATAAAAAGAATAGATGAAAATGTTCCTATAAGACCAGATTCATATTATGGAGTTTCAAAGTCATTTGGTGAGTCAATCGGAAGGTATTATTTTGAAACTTATAATATTCAATCAATAAACTTAAGGATTGGTACAGTACAAAAAATAGATACCCCTAAAAGTTCAATAAGACACTATTCAACTTGGTTGTCTCATAGAGATATATCTCAACTTGTAGAAAAAAGTATAATTCATGATGTAGGGTTTGAAATATTTTATGGAGTATCAAATAATAAATGGAGAATTTGGGACATATCTAATGCTTACAAAAAAATATCTTATATGCCCATAGATAATGCAGAAAATTTTAGAGATTAGGAGAATTAAATGAGTATAAAAATTGATTTAAGTAATAAAAAAGGAATTATTTTTGGACTTGCAAATCAAAGATCAATTGCATGGGCAATTTCAGAAAAACTTTTAAAAGCTGGAGCAGAGTTAGCTTTTACATATTTAGATGAAAGATTATTGAAAAATATAAATAAGTTATTAGAACCTTATGACCCATTAATATTAAAATGTGATGCTAATAATGAAGATGAAGTTAAGAATGTTATTAAAGAATTTTTTAAAAAGCATGGAGAAATTGATTTTATAATTCATTCGATAGCGTTTGCAAATCGAGAAGACTTGGGAGGAAATTTTTCTGATCTTTCAAAGGAAGGTTTTGCCTTAGCACTTGAAACAAGTTCATATTCACTAGTAACAATTGCTCGCGAAGCTTCAGAATATTTTACAAAAGATGGAGGGTCTGTAATTTCAATGACTTTCGATGCTTCAAATAGAGTTTACCCAGGATATAACGTGATGGGAACTGCAAAAGCTGCTTTAGAAAATATCAATAGACAATTAGCAAATGAGTTTGGTCCAAAAAAAATAAGATTTAATGCAATCTCAGCTGGTCCTTTACCTTCATTATCAGCCAGAAGCATACCAGGATTTACTGAAATGAGAAAAGCACATGAAGAGCGTTCTCCAATAAAAAGACCTATAACCCATGAAGAAGTAGCAAATACTGCATTATTTCTTGTTAGTGATTTATCAACTGGAATTACTGGAAGTATAATCCCTGTTGATGGAGGCTATGGAATTATTGCCCTATAAAATTAGAACTCCAAATATTTTTTATGGTTGGTGGATAGTCTTTAGCGCGGGATTAGTCCAGTGGTATTCATCAGCAGTTTTTTGGAGAGGATTCCCACCTTTTTTTGATGCTATACTTAGTACATTTGGATGGAGTAGTGCAGCTACAGGTGCAGCATTATCTATTCAAAGATCTGAAAGTGGACTGATTTCGCCTTTTGTAGGAACTATAATAAAAAAATTTGGCCCAAAAAAAGTTATGGCATTTGGGATTCTTTTAACAGGATTTTCTTTTATTTGGATGAGTAAAATGCAAAGTATTTGGGAGTTTTATTGTGCTATCACTATACTTACATTAGGTATGTCTTTTGGAACTTTTATCATATTTCTTACAGTAGTAGGAAATTGGTTTCACAGAAACAGAGGAAAGGCAATCTCAATACTAATGGCTGGTGCAGGTTTAGGAGGTCTAACCGTACCATTAATAGTTATAGGAATTGATGCGTTTGGCTGGAGAAATATGATTTTTGCTGTAGGTATAGGCTTTTGGGTTTTGGGTTTCCCTACATCATTAGTACTTAGGGGTGACCCAGAAAATTATGGGCAATTACCTGACGGAGAGAAACCAAGCAAAATAGAAAATAAAGACTCTAATGCGAATGAATCTGGAATTACAGTTGCAAATGCACTTAAAACTGGAAATTTTTGGAAACTTGCTTTTGCCAGTGGACTTAGTCAGGCAGTTTTCACAAGTAATTTGTTTCATTTAACTTCTTTTAAAGAATTTGGACTAACAACAACTATTGCAGCTACAGTTATAGGATTATCTTGGTGGGGAGATATATCTGGAAGGGTAATTGTAGGCTTTCTAACTGATAGATTTGACAGAAAAAAATTACTGGTAATCTCATTCTCATTATTATCAATAGGAATATTTGGTGTAAGTGTAATAGGTCTGCAAAATAATTATGTTTATTTACCTCAAAGTTTAGGAATAGTTTTATTTATATTATTTTTTGGTTTAGGATTTGGGGCTTCTGTTCCTTTAAGATTAACATTGGTAGCAGATTATTTTGGAAGAAAAAGCTATGGATCTATGATTGGGTTATTAAATACAGTTGGTGCAATATTTGGAGCCCTTGCTCCGTTATTAATTGGTTTAACAAAAGATATTACAGGAGAATATAAATATGCTTATTATGTTTTATCTTTTGCAATGCTATTATCAATTCCATTAGTGATTTCTTTAAAAAAAAATAATTAATCAAAAAAGAGGATAAAAAATAATGAATATTTTTTGTATGGGATCTATTCTCTATTTAACCTAATTTTTTTTCAATTAATTATTATTAAAGAGATATTTTGAATTCATTTGTCCATTTACATAATCACTCTGAATACAGTCTTTTAGACGGTATGAGTAACTTAACAAAAATGATTGCTAAAGTTAAAGAAAATAACCAATCTGCTATAGCAATAACTGATCATGGAAATATGTACGGATCAGTAGAATTCTATAAGGTAGCCAAAAAAAATAATATCAATCCTATTTTGGGCTTAGAGGCATATGTCGCTAAAGAAGATAGCTATAAAAAGGACTCTTCTGAAAAAAGTCCTTATCACCTTACTTTACTTTCTCAAAATATTAAGGGCTATCAAAACTTAATGAAACTTGTTACTCATTCAAATTTAAATGGTTTTTATTATAAGCCAAGAATAGATAAGAAAATACTAGAAGAAAATAGTGAAGGGATTATAGCTTTATCAGGTTGCCCTTCATCTGAGTTATCAAGAGCAATTATTTCAGAAAATGATAATAAAGTAAAAGAAACATACGGATGGTTCAATGAAGTATTTAAAGAAAATTTTTACCTAGAAATTATGGAACATAAAGGAGTTCCAAATCAAGAAAAAATAAATAAAGAACTATTAAGGATAAATTCTCAACATAATATTCCAATAGTTATTACAAATGATAATCACTATGTTAATAAAAATGATCACTTAGCCCATGAATTACTAATGTGCTTACAAACAAATTCAAACATAAATGATCCTAATAGATTTAAATTTGATGATGATAATTACCATATAAAATCGTCAGAAGAAATGTATGACCAATGGAAAGAATTACCTTTGGGATTGTCTAATACCTTAGCTATAGCAGAAAAATGCGATATTACATTAGACCTAACTAAAACTTTATTGCCTAAATATGATTGTCCAGATAATAAGAGCTCAATGGAATACTTAAGGGAATTATCTTATAAAGGTTTTAGTAAAAAATTTGATAGTAACGATCCTTCTCTTATAGAAAGACTAGAATATGAATTGCATGTTATAGAAAAAACAAATTTTCCTGATTATTTTCTAGTGTGTTGGGATATTTTCAATTTTGTAAATGAAAAAAAAATACTTTCTGCGGTTAGAGGTTCTGCTGCTGCAAGCTTAGTACTCTATTGTTTAGAAGTAACTAGAATAAATCCTATGGAAAATAATTTAGTTTTTGAAAGATTTTTAAATCTTGAAAGAAGAGAAATGCCTGATATTGACATGGATTTCGAAGATGATAAAAGAAATGAGGTCATGAAATATTGTGTTAAAAGATATGGTAATAATCATGTTGCTCAAATTATTACATTTGGAACTATGGGAGCTAAAGCAGCAGTACGAGATGTTACTCGTGTACTAGATTTACCATTATCAGTAGGGGATAAGCTTGCAGGATTAATACCAACTAGAGTAGGAACTAAAATCAAAGATGCATTAGAAATTCCTGAATTTAAATCTCTTACATCTGATAAAGATTATAAAAAAGTTATTGAATATGCATCTAAATTAGAAGGTACTATCAGACATGCATCTACTCATGCAGCAGGAGTGGTAATATCTCAAAATGATTTAACTAATGATGTTCCGCTACAAAGATCAACTTCAAATGATGAAAATGCTCCTCCAACAACACAGTATGCGATGGGTGCAATTGCAGATGTAGGATTATTAAAAATGGATTTCCTTGGACTTACTAACTTAACTATTATTGGAAAAACTGTAAGCCTAATTGAAAAAAATACTAATAAAGATTTTGATATTTATAGTATTTCTAAAAATGATAAAAAAACATTTGAATTGTTATCTAAAGGAGATACTTTTGGAGTTTTTCAATTAGAGTCTTCAGGAATGAGAAGATACATTAAAGATTTAAAACCATCAAGTATTTCAGATATAGCTGCAATGATCGCTTTATATAGGCCTGGTCCAATGGAACATATCGACACATTTATAGAATCAAAATATGGTAAAAAAGAAATAAAATATCCTCATGAAATATTAAAAGATATTTTATCTGAAACATACGGAATAATAGTTTACCAAGATCAAGTTCTTAAAATTGCCCAGGCGTTTGGAGGGTACACGCTTGGAGAAGCAGATATTTTAAGAAAAGCAATGGGGAAAAAAATTAAAAAAGTAATGCTAGCAGAAAAAAATACTTTTATTAAAGGTTCTTTAAAAAAAGGCTTTGATGAACAAACAGCAAATAAAATTTTTGAATTAATTGAACCTTTTGCAGGATATGCTTTTAACAAAGCACATAGTGTTTCTTATGCAATGATTGCTTACTGGACAGCATATTTTAAATCAAACTTTAAAGTTGAATATTTTACCTCATTATTAAATTCTTCTATTAATAATTTTGAAAAGATTTCTGACTGTATATTAGAAATAAGAAAAACAGAAATTCAAATCAAAACTCCTAATATAAATCTTTCAGAAACTATGTTTTCAATAGAAAACATAGATGGATTAAGTGCTATTAGATTTGGCCTTAGTTCTTTAAAAAATGTTGGAATTAACTCTATTAATAAAATTATTGACGAAAGAAATAAAAATGGTTTGTTCAAATCTTTAGAAGATTTTTCTAAACGAATGGATTCAAGCTGGATGAATAAAAAAGTATTAGAAAGTTTAGTTAAATCAGGAAGTTTGGATGGTTTTGGTGACAGAGGAAGTTTGTTTGATTCAATTGAAAGAATATTATTGCAAATTAATAATATAACTAAATTAAGAAATAGTAATCAAACAACAATGTTTGATCTTTTTGGAGAAGAAGTTGAAACACCAACTACTGAAATAGAAATTATAGATAATAAAACTGAAGATGCTCAAAAAATGCATTGGGAAAAAGAAATTCTTGGAGTTGCATTCACTGAAAATCCTAACCACAAAGAATTACTAAAAATAAAAAATATTGATCCAAATATAATAGTCTCTTTAGAACAAATAAATTCTTTAGATCAAAATAAACCTCATACATTTATAGTTGAAGTGAGATCATATGAAAAGCGAACATCTAGAAAAGGTTCTGAATTTATGATTGTTAAATTAGAGTTAATTGATGGTGTAATAGATCTTATGATTTGGCAAAATAAAATTGATGGTGTGGATAAATGGTTACATAGCAATATGGCAAAAATTAAAGGAAAAATAAATAGTAGAAATGGAGATCCTTCCATTTGGTATGATGACGGAGAAGTGTTTTCTTTAGATCAAGAAATTTTGCCCAATGAAAATATTGTAAGAAATCTAAATAAACCGTCTCCTATAATGAACATTGAAGAATATACAGAAGGAATAAAAAAAGAAAAAACAATAATAGAAGAAATTGGAAATGAAAATATGGATGAGATTAAAGAAGTTATTATTACCGTAGATGATGATCAACATTCGAATAATAAACACTTGATGGATGATTTGACTCGTATTCTATTAGATAACGAAGGTGAGATTCCTGTTTCTTTAATAGTTAAAAATAACAATGATAAAGTAAAATTAAACCTTCCTTTTGCTACTGTAAATGCAAGTAAATCATTAGAAGAAAAATTAGATAATATTATCGGTTTAGAAAACGTTTATTTTAAGCAATAATTATTCACTTCTTAAGGCTTCAATAGGGTCTAACTCTGAAGCTCTATAAGCTGGATAAGCTCCACTTATTAGCCCTACTATAAAAGAAACAATAAATGAATAAATAATACTTACAGGCGTTATAACGGCAGATAAATTATTTTCTTCTCCAAATGTAATATCATTCAGATTTAAGCAAATAATAATTCCAATTAAAATTCCTAAAATACCCCCTAAAAGACAAATAACTAGTGCTTCAGTAATAAATTGTAATCTAATATCAAATTTAGTAGCTCCAATAGATCTCAAGGTACCTATTTCTCTAGTTCTTTCAGTTACACTTACTAACATAATATTTCCAACGCCTATAGCTCCTACTAGTAAAGAAATACCAGCTATAGATCCTAAAAATATTGTTAGTGCTTGATTTACTTGACTTGCGGCCTCTAATAGTTGATCCATACTTGTAATTTCAAAATCTGGTTCATTTACTCCATGTATTTCTTTCAAAGTTTTAGTTATAGAGTTTATAACTAAGTTTTTATCTGCATCATCTGTTGATCTAACTATTATTCGAAATACATTAATATCACCGTTAGGATTCCTTAAGAAGCCTATTCTATTTTGCATGGTTGAAACAGGAATAAAAACTGAAAAATCTTCATCTCCATCTCCCCCTTTGGGTTTCATAACTCCAGAAACTATGAATCGAAAATCAAATCTATTAAAAAGGCTTAATCGAACAATTTTTCCAACAGGATCTTGATCTGGAAATAAAGATTTTGTAATTTCAGATCCTAAAACTATTCTCAAAGCTTTTGTATCAACATCTTTTTGAGTTATAAATTCTCCTGATATTGTTTCCGTTGATGTGACATCTAAATACTCGGGAGTCGTACCAAACACATTGGCTTCAACGTTATAGTTACCAGCAATTAACTGTGCAGGGAAATCTATTTGAGGAGCAATACTCCTTACTCCTTTAATAGATTTTGATGTCATTTCTTCAGCATCATTTAAAGTTAATGATATTCCAGAATTTCTTCCTCCAGATACACCTGTAGAAGAATCTTCAGATCTAGCTGTTATAAAAAGTAAATTTGTACCAAGCGCATTTATCTCATCTTCAACTTGCTTTTGTATCCCTTGGCCTAGAGAAACTAATACAATCACTGATGTGACTCCTACTATAACGCCTAAAGCAGTAAGTCCACTTCTAAGTGGAGTGGATATTATAGATCTAAAGGCAAAATTTATAGCATCAAATATACTCATATAATCATCCCGTCTTTCATTTCTATAATCCTAGAAGTTTTCTTTGCCACTGAGTCATCATGAGTGATAACTATCACAGTTATACCTTCAAGCGAAAGTTCTTTGAAAATTCTCATTACTTCTTCGCCTGTTTTTGTATCTAATGCACCAGTCGGTTCATCGGCTAGAATTATTTTAGGATTCCCCACTAAAGCTCTTGCAATCGATACTCTTTGTTGCTCTCCTCCGGATAATTCAACTGGAGAATGAAAAACTCTTTCAGCTAAACCCATTTTACATAAAGCTATAATAGATTTTTTTCTTCTATTTTTGTCTCTTCTATAAATTAATGGCATTTCTACTTGTCTAACAGCTGATAATCTGGGAATAAGATTATATGATTGGAATACAAATCCAAAGATACTTCCCCTTATTAAAGATCTAGAATTATCATTTAATTTAGAAACATCATTATTTGCTAAAATATATTTTCCATTTGTAGGCCTATCAAGTAATCCAACAATATTCATCATTGTACTTTTACCTGAACCAGAAGGACCTTTAATTGCTATGAATTCACCTTGATCTATCGAAAGATCTATTTCAGACAAAGCCTTAACTTGATTAAATCCTGTATCAAATATTTTTGATACATTATTAAGTCTTATCATCTTTGAGGGCCACCTCCTCTTGGTCCTGGACGTATATTTTGTATTTCATCCATTGTCATTAAAGGTTCGCTAGAGCCAAGTTGAATCAATTCATCATCTGATTCTATATAAATTTTATCTCCTATATTTAAGCCATTTATAATTTCTACATTATCCCCATCACTCAGCCCCGTTTCAACTTCAACATACTTAATATTATTTTCTTCAATAGCAATAATAACTTTAGTTAAACTTCTTTCTGTTATTAATGCATCTGAAGGAATTATGACAACATCCTGGACTGATTCTTTTAATAAAGTAACAGTTCCATTCATTCCTTCAGCAGGAAGTTCATTAGATAAAAAGCTTAGTAAAGGGCTATCCGAACTCAAATTATTTAAATCGATTCTTCCACCCATACCACCAGGCATAATTCCACCCATACCACCAGGCATAATTCCACCCATACCACCAGGCATAATTCCACTCATACCACCAGGCATAATTCCTTCCAACATTCCACCTCCCATTGATCCAGCTAAAGATTCTAGCAATGGAGCAAATTGACTAATCAAAGTAATTACTTCAAAGCCTTGTATAAATCTTGCTCTAACAGGATAAGTTACAATTCCTTGTTGAACATTAGGAACATCAGATATTGAAATAACTTCTATCACTAAAGGAGATAGAGGTTTAGAATCTAAAGAAACAAGTCCAAGCATTCCTTTTTTTATTTCTACATACTCTGCTTCTGATGCTATTATTTCCATTTCTATAGTATCTAAATCACTTAGAGTTATAAAATTTTGTCCTGAACCTATAAATTCTCCTGTTTTAAAATTGATAGTTGAAACTTGTCCAGAAAATGGTGCATAAAGTTTTGTTTTAGAAAGATTTTCTTTTGACTGACTGACTAGTAGCTCTTGAATAGCTAAGTCATTGATATCTGCACCTTTTTTCAATGTTTCTAATGAAAATTTAGCTTTTTCAATATTTTCTTTAGCTAAATTTATATCATTTATCTTAGATCCTAATTTGATTTCATTAAGAGATAATAATCTTTTTTGTAAATTTATTTCAGCTTGATTTTCTAAAAAAGTAAGCCTTTCTTTATCATTTTGAGTAGGATTTAATAAATCATCATATGCATTTTGAGCATCTTTCAAACTAGCATTTGCACTTTGTAATTGATCTTTATGACTTTGTAATTGATCTTTATGAACATTTATTTGTTCTATTGAGGATATGTGACTTGAATTTAAGTTAATGAATGATTTAGATAAATTCATTTCTGTTTCAGTAGCATTGCAACATTTAAAAATTTCATTCAAAATTTTATCAGTTACAATTTTGGATACTGGAAGATTTTCAACTCCAGAACAAACATCTCCCTTAAATGGCAAACTGTTGTGTTCACTGCAATATTTATTTACTGATTCAATAAGTAAAATTTTAGATGAATCAACAGTATCTTCAGATTTTTTTATTAATAAATTTAAATTTGAAATACTATAATTAGAATTTGAAATACTATAATTAGATTGATCCAAAAGCTTAATTGCACTATCAATTTTAGTTTCTCCAGGATTTAATAATTCATCATAGTTTTCTTGAGCGGTTATAAAATTTGCCTGAGCTTGTAACACAAGCTCTTCTGCAGTCTTCAACTGTTCTTGAGATGGATAATCTAATAAATCATTTAAATTTTTCTCAGCTTGGCTAATTAAATATTGGGCATTTTTTAGATTTTCATTTGAAGGCATATCTAATAATTTCTTTAATTGTAAATTTGATCTATCATATGAATTTTGTAGATCAACTGAGTCAAGTTCTGCTAATAATTGTCCTTTTTCAACTTGATCACCTTCAGTAATTAAAATATCGCTTAAAGTTTCACTAGTAGAAAATGATAAGTTGATTTTCTTTTCAATAGAAGTTGATCCTGAAGCAATTAATAAATCTGCGATTGTACCAGTTGAAACAGTATGCTCAATATATGAAACTTTATTAGTTTCTTCTTCTTGGATATAGATAAAAAAATACCAATATAAAAAAATTGATAACATTCCTAGTAATATCAAAAGTACAAAAATAAGCTTTTTACTAATTTTATTTTGACTTTGATTAATTAGTAGG
>TARA_B110001454_G_scaffold218709_1_pt1 | contig 18871 bp, 10 predicted proteins | sample TARA_B110001454 | Tara Oceans TARA_B110001454 (sample SAMEA4397004) | marine metagenome | biome: Polar Biome; feature: [MES] marine water layer (ENVO:01000295) within the mesopelagic zone...; material: water (ENVO:00002006), including particulate matter (ENVO:01000060) such... | reverse complement strand
TGGTTGTCCATTAGTATCATATAGTTGTTTTAAAATATAAAATGAATTAGGAGCAAAACCTTCTCTATATAATTGAATAAAGTTTCCTGTTCCACCAGCAATACCACCTGCAGTAATATCTTGATTTAATGCTAATTCTTTAATTTCTCTATCTAAATAAGTTGCATTAAAGTTGATGTTCCAATTTAAATCTTCATTTTTAATGATATCTGCATTTACAGTAAATTCTAAGCCATTTACTTGTAAATCTCCAACATTTTGTAAAACTCTATTTGTAAAGTTAGAACCATCAGCAACTGGAGCGTCAGATAATAAATCTGTAGAATTTTTTTGAAAAGCATTTATAGAACCTGTAAATTTATTATCGAATAACCCATAATCTATACCGAATTCTACTGTTGCTGTTTTTTCCCATTTTAAATTACTTCTTTCAGAAGGAATTGTTGATTGAATAGGGATACCACCAAATAAATATCCAGAACCTTGATTTCCGAAACGATACCTATCTAAGTATAAATCTCCAGCAATTCCTTCTTGCTGTCCATTAATACCATATGAAGCACGTAATTTTAATTCTGAAATTACTTTACTATTTTTTAAGAACTCTTCATCACTTATTCTCCATGCTAAAGCTGCTCCTCCAAAATCACCCCATCTATTTTCTGGACCAAATCTAGAAGTACCATCTCTTCTGTAGTTTAAAGTTAGTAAGTATTTTTCATTATATGTTAGATTTGCTCTTGCTAAAAAACCAACTAAAACTACTGGCGTAGAGACAAAAGAAGTTGCACCTGTATCATTTGGGTTTCTTATGTTTCCTGTGCTATTTCCAGAACTATCAAAAGATTGGTAAGAATAACCAGCCATCACATCTGTTTTTAATTTATCAAATGTATTTACGTATGTAAAGTAAGTATCAAAAGATTCGTTTAAAACTTCATTAGTATACCCAGAGTCATAACCAATAAATAAATCAGTGAAATTTGCAGGACTATTTAAAGGGCTACTTCCTCTACCTTCTGCAGTAGATTTATCAAAACCAGCATTCGTAGTTACCGTTAACTCTGGTAAAAAGTGAAAGTTATATTCAAGTTTTAAATTACCATAATGTCTAAAAACAATAGAAGTGTTATTGTTTTGTAATAAAGAAGCTACAGGGTTTCTAGTTCCATTGTCAACTAAAACACCATCTGGTGTTCTAGTTAAATGTTGATAAAAGCCACCAAAAGGAGATGTTGAATCATACACAGGTTGCGTTGGATCATAGCGTAAAGCTGAACGAACTTGACCTGAATCTGCAAATCTGTTATCTTCAAAAGCTCTATTATAATTTAAGCTAATTTTAAAATGATTATCAAAAAAGGATGGATTCATAGATAAAGAAAACGTAGCTCTATCAAATTGTGATGTTAAAATATTACCTTCAATTCCTGAAAAACCTACAGAAAGTCTTGTTGGTATAGCCCCAAAAATTTGACCTCTAGCAGTTAGATTGTGTTGCGTAGAAACTGATTTTTGATAAATTTCATCTTGCCAATTTGTATTAGCTGTTCCTAATAATCCAACCATACTTGGTTGTTTTTGAGCAACTAAGTTTCTAAAAGCATCACCATCAAAAACATTAACTCTATCTCTTATCTCACCAAAACCCATTTGAAAATCGTAATCTAAAGAAGACTCTTTTCTACCTTTCTTAGTGGTAATGATAATTACACCATTTGCACCTCTAGAACCGTAAATTGCAGTTGCAGAAGCATCTTTTAATACCGAGAAAGATTCAATATCATTTGGGTTTATACTAGCTAAAGCACCTCTAGATCCACCAGCTGTTCCAGACATTGGTAAACCATCTACTACTATCAAAGGGTTATTAGAAGCATTTAAAGAAGAACCACCACGAATTCTGATTTGAGAACCAGCACCAGGACCACCGTCTGTTACAATGGTAACACCAGCAACACGTCCACTTAATAAGTTTTCTGGGGTAACAATGTTACCTTTCGTAAACTCTTTTGCTGTAATTGCTTCAACAGAACCAGTTGCATCTCTAACGGTAGTTGTACCATAACCAACAACAACAATTTCATCAAGTTGTTCAGAAGACTCTTTAAGTTCAACTGTTAGGTTAAAATTAGAGCTAATAACAATTTCTTTATCTGTATAACCCAGATATCTAAAAACAAGTGTATCACCCGTTTTTACCTTTTCTAAAGTAAAGTTACCATTAAAGTCTGTTTCAGATCCTTTAGTTGTACCTTTTACCACAACGCTAACACCAGGTAAATATTCACCAGTTGCTTTTTCTTTTACTACACCTTTTGCTGTTTGTTGAGCAAACACTGTAAAGGATGTACCTAAAAGAATACCAATTAACAATAATTTAAATTTTTTCATGTATAATTTGTTAAATAATAACTGTAAATTCGATTTGTATTAACAATAAATTTACATTCCACTTAGTAAATATAGAGTATAAACATGTTAATATAGAATATAAAAAGTCACGAAATCGGTTGCGTGTTAACAACTTTTTTTGAGAGATTATCATTAGATTAGCATTTTAAATTGTCTTTTTACAAAAAAAATGAAGCAAAAAATTACCATAAAAACAATAGCTAAAGAATTAGGAGTTTCTACATCAACAGTTTCAAAAGCTTTAAAAGATAGTCATGAAATTAGTACTGAAACTAAAGAAAGGATTCAGGCTTATGCCAATCATTATAACTATAAACCTAACAGTTTAGCGCTTCAATTAAGAACACAAAAAACAAAAGTAATAGGCGTTATCTTGCCTAAAATTGTGCATCATTTCTTTTCTACGGTGATTATGGGCATAGAAGAGGGCGCCAATAAAAAAGGGTATCATATTATGGTTTGTTTTTCTAATGAATCGTATAAGAAAGAAGTAGAAACATTAAACGTATTGTCTAATGGAAGTGTAGATGGCTTAATTGTATCTATAGCCAACGAAACCCTTAAAAATAAGGATTTTAAGCATTTTGTAGATTTGGTTTCAGAAGAAATTCCTTTGGTTTTATTTGATAGAGTTGTTGATGAAATTTTATGTGATAAAGTTGTTGTTGATGATGTTGGTGCAGGTTATAAAGCTACAAAATACTTATTAAAAAATGGATGTAAAAAAATTGCTTTAATTACAACTCCTAGTCATGTAAATGTAGGCGCTTTAAGGAGGCAAGGCTATGAAAAAGCCTTAATAGAAGCGTATATTAAAACGGATAAAAACCTAATTATTGAAGTTGATGAGAAACAAGATATCAAAAAACAAATAGAAAAAGTTTTTGAAGAAGATATTGATTGCGTTTTTGCTGTAAACGAAATTTATGCAGCCAATTCAATGAGAATAGCAAAAGAAAAAGGATTAAATATACCTGAAGAGTTCTCTATAATAGGTTTTACAGATGGTTTAATCTCAGAATATTCATCTCCATCGATGACTACAGTTGCACAACATGGTTTTACAATGGGGAAACAAGCTGTAGAATTATTGATTGAAAGAATTGAAAATGAATCAGATATATATAGACCCAAAAAAATTGTAATTTCTAGTGACTTAAAGTTACGAGAATCTACGAAACCGTCGTCGTAAATTTTATAGTTGTTTTTTATCAAATTTATAAAAAAAACATATATTTGTCTCAATATTAAGAGTTATCAATAAATTACATTCCACAAATTTATGAATTGATAAGTCTAAAAGCTTATCGTACTATTAATTTAATAATATACGATAATGAACAAGCAGAAATTAAGTTTCTGGCAAATCTGGAACATGAGTTTTGGATTTCTAGGAATACAATTTGGATTCGCCCTTCAAGGTGGATTTATGTCAAGAATTTTTCAAACTTTAGGAGCAGGAAAGGAAGAGATTCCTTTGCTTTGGATAGCAGCACCTTTAACAGGATTACTTGTACAACCAATTATTGGTTATATGAGTGATAGAACTTGGAGTGTAAAATGGGGTAGAAGGAGACCCTACTTTTTAGTAGGTGCAATTTTAAGTTCATTAGCACTGTTTTTTGTTCCTCATTCACCTGCATTATGGGTGGCCGCTGGTTTTTTGTGGATTTTAGATGCGTCTATAAATATTTCTATGGAGCCATTTAGAGCTTTAGTTGCAGACAAACTGCCACAATCCCAAAGATCTTATGGTTTTGTAGTTCAAACATTAATTATAGGAATTGGAACTTGGATTGCAAGTAATTTACCTTGGATGGTTTCTCAATTTGGTGTTAGTAATGAGGCAGCATCTGGTGTAGTACCAATGTCTGTAAAAGTTGCTTTTACAATTGGAGCTTTTGTGTTTTTAGCAAGTATTTTTTATACTGTTTTTACAACGGATGAATATCCACCAGAAAACATGGAAGAGTTTGAGTTAGAAAAAGCAAAGAAGAATAACTTTATTCCAGATATTATAGATAATATTGGAAGCATGCCAACTACAATGAAGAAATTGGGTGTCATTCAGTTCTTCTCTTGGTTTGCATTCTTTACAATGTGGAGTATGGCAAACCCTGCCTTAACGGAACATGTTTTTAATACTCCAGCTCCTATAGAAGCTGCTTTTAATATGGCAGACACAGTTCAAGCAGAGGCATTTAAAATAGCGAATACAAAGTTTCAAGAATCTTCTAATTCAGTAGGTTCTGCAATGGGAATTTATGGTCTGTCATCAATGGTATTTGCTTTATTATTAGTTTTTTATACTTCTAAGAGAAAAATTAATAGAAAATATGTACACTTATTTTCGTTGATTATTGGAGGTATCGGGTTTTTATTAATGAACTATGCTTCACCAGAAAATTTAAAATACTGTTTTGTATTAATAGGTTTTGCTTGGGGTAGTATTTTATCAATGCCATATGCAATGTTATCTAGTTCTGTAGACCCTAATAAAATGGGTGTAATTATGGGAATATTTAACATGTTTATTGTAATTCCACAAATTATTGCTGCATTAGGAGGAATCAATTTTGTGTCAAGTTTATTAGGTGAAGAAACGATTAATGCAATGACTGTTGCAGGAATTAGTTTGGTAATTGCAGGCTTTTGTAATTTACTCATCACTAATAAAAATGCAATTACTTATCAAGAAGATATTTAAAAATTAGATGAAAAAAGGATTTATATTCGATTTGGACGGTGTTATAGTTGACACTGCCAAATATCATTATTTAGCTTGGAAAAAATTAGCAAATCACTTAGGTTTCGAATTCACCAAGGAACAAAACGAATTATTTAAAGGTGTTAGCCGAAAACGTTGCTTAGAAATTCTATTAGATATTGGCAATAGAGAGTCAACACAAGAAGAATTTGATACTTGGATGGTTGAAAAAAACGTAGACTATTTAAAGTATATAGAAAATATGGATGCATCAGAAATTCTTCCAGATGTTTCAGGGGTATTGGCGTTTTTAAAGGAAAATAATATTCCAATTGCCTTAGGTTCTGCAAGTAAAAATGCACATCCAATTTTAGAGAAAGTTGGTTTATTGCATTATTTCGATACAATTGTAGATGGTAATAATGTTACAAAAGCCAAACCAGATCCCGAGGTTTTTTTGCTTGCAGCAAAACAATTAGGTGTAAAATCTAATGATTGTGTCGTTTTTGAAGATGCGATTGCAGGTGTAAAAGCTGCTAATGCTGCAAAAATGATAAGTATTGGTATTGGAGATAAAAAAGTGCTTTCTGAAGCGCAATTTAACTTTAATGATTTCACGGAAATCAGTACTGATTTTATTCAAGAGTTGATAAATAGAAAATAGATTAAAGAGAAAACAAGTCATGAATTATTGATCTTGCTATCTCTTTAAAAACAACTTATTAGAGAGTGATTTATTTGACAGCTAAGCCGTCTAAAATATATTTTCTAATATCTCAAAAGAAAAAAAATGAATCAAGATTATATAAAACCAAATGAATGGTCAATCCTTGAAGAAGGATTTGACGCTCAAGTGGTAAAATCCTCAGAAAGTTTGTTCAGTATTGGTAATGGTGTCATGGGACAGCGTGCTAATTTTGAAGAACAATATACAGGAGATACTTTTCAAGGGAGTTATATTGCAGGAGTTTATTATCCTGATAAAACACGAGTTGGATGGTGGAAGAACGGGTACCCAGAGTATTTTTCAAAAGTTTTGAATGCTCCAAATTGGATAGGAATTAACGTTTTAGTTAACGACGAGAAATTAGATTTACATACATGCAAAAGTGTCTCGAAATTTAAAAGAGAACTCAGCATGAAAGAAGGTTGGTTGTCTAGAAGTTTTGAAGCGGTTTTGCAAAATGGAATTATAATTAAAGTTGATACAAAACGTTTTTTAAGTTTAGATTTAGACGAATTAGGAGCTATTAATTACAATGTAACTCCTTTAAATTCGGATGCAAAAATCACATATATTCCATACATAGATGCAGGTATTAAGAATGAAGATACCAATTGGGATGATCAATTTTGGGATGTTTTAGATGTTTCTCAAAACAATAAGCAATCTTACATTAAAGCAAGAACCATGAAAACACATTTTTATACGTGTACGTTCATGGAATCCAGAATATTTGTAGATAATAGCGAAGTTATTACAGATTGTAATAGTCAGCATTCATCAAATTATACATCTTGCTCATATCAGCAAGAAATTAAACAAAATCAAACATTTACCATTCATAAATTTGGTGGTTATGTGGTTGATCGAAATCATAAAAAACACGAACTAGTTGCTGCTGCAAAAGAAGTTTTAGACAAAGCTGTAAGTTTTGGTTTTGATACATTATTAGAAATGCAAAAACAATCTTGGTCGCAAATATGGAAGATGTCAGACATTACCATAGAAGGTGATGTAAAAGCACAACAAGGAATTCGTTTTAATATTTTTCAACTAAATCAGACTTATTTAGGCACAGATGCTACTTTAAATATTGGCCCAAAAGGTTTTACAGGAGAAAAATATGGAGGAAGTACTTATTGGGATACAGAGGCATATTGTATTCCTTTTTACATGGCTACAAAAGATCAATCTGTTGCAAGAAAATTATTAGAATACAGATATAATCATTTAGATAAAGCTATTGAGAATGCGGAAAAACTTGGTTTTAAAAACGGAGCTGCATTATACCCAATGGTTACCATGAATGGAGAGGAATGCCATAATGAATGGGAAATTACCTTTGAAGAAATTCATAGAAACGGCGCCATCGCTTTTGCAATTTATAACTATTACAGATTTACAGATGACTATTCTTACATTCCAGAAAAAGGATTGGAAGTATTAATCGGTATTGCACGTTTTTGGCATCAAAGAGTTAATTTTTCAACAAGTAAAAACAAATTCATGATTTTGGGTGTAACGGGTCCAAATGAATATGAAAACAATATAAATAACAATTGGTACACAAATTACATTGCAAAATGGTGTATTGAATATGCGTTAGAAAATATTGAGGTTGTAAAAAATGATCATATTTCTGATTATATTAGAATCAAAGAAAAAACAAATTTCTCGGATGATGAATTATCTCAATGGAAAAATGTTGCTGACAATATTTATTTTCCATATTCAGAAAAACATAGTATTTTCTTACAACAAGATGGTTTTTTAGATAAAGAATTAATCACAGTTACAAATTTAGATAAGAGCCAAAGACCTATCAACCAAAAATGGAGTTGGGATCGTATTTTACGTTCACCATATATAAAACAAGCGGATATCTTACAAGGTTTCTATATGTTTGAAAGTGATTTTTCAACTGAAGAGTTAGAACGTCATTTCGATTTTTACGAACCATTTACAGTTCATGAAAGCTCGCTTTCTCCTTGTGTACACAGTATTCAAGCTGCAAAGTTAGACAGAATGGAACAAGCGTATACGTTCTATTTAAGAACTTCACGTTTAGATTTAGATGACTATAATCATGAAGTAGAAGAAGGTTTACACATTACTTCTATGGCAGGAACTTGGATGAGTATTGTAGAAGGTTTTGGGGGAATGAGAGTGCGGAATAATATACTTTCTTTTTCTCCGAAAATTCCTAAAGGATGGAAATCATACTCATTTAAAGTAAACTTTAGAAATCAAGTTATTACTATAAATATTACTCAAAATGGAACTCATTTTGAATTAGATGGTGCTAAGGAAATCAATATTATAGTAAATGGAGAAACTGTAATTGTATCTCCAAATAATTTATTAACTGTTTAAAATAGAAATCATGAAACTTATTAGAAGCATTTTTTTCTCATTATCGATTATAGTTTTGTTTTCATGTGATAATGTAGAAACTAAAAAAAATGTTTCTAAAGTTTCAATTTCAAATACTTCTCTAGAAAGAGTTGAACCAACAAATTGGTGGATTGGTTTAAAAAATACTTCGCTACAATTATTAGTAAAAGAGGACAATATCGGCAACTCTAAACCCAGTATTTCTTATGAAGGAGTTTCTATAGATAAAGTTAACAAAGCAAGAAGTAAGAATTATTTATTTATCGATTTAACTATTGATAAATATACAGAAACAGGAAAGTTTGATATCGTTTTTACATTTGATGATGGTACTAAGAAGACTCATACCTATGAGTTAAAATCGAGAGAAAAACCTGCTGAAGATTATGATGGTTTTAACAGTTCTGATGCTATTTATTTAATAACTCCAGATCGTTTTTCAAATGCTAATGAGAGTAATGATAAAGATAAAAATTTAAAAGATATTTCTTTAGATAGAACAGATGGCTACAAACGTCATGGAGGTGATTTACAAGGAATTATTAATAATATCGATTACATTTCAGATTTAGGTTTTACAACAATTTGGCCAACTCCTGTATTAACAAATAACATGCCAAAAGGTTCATATCATGGGTATGCAATTACAGATTATTATCAAGTAGATCCTCGTTTTGGAACCCTAGAAGATTATAGAAATTTAGCCGATAAGTTAAGGGAAAAAGAAATGAAATTGATCATGGATCAAGTTGCAAATCATTGCGGTTTAGGTCATTGGTGGATGAAAGATATTCCTTTTGATGATTGGGTAAACAACCAAAAGAACTATGAAGAAAATATTGAAAATTGGAATTACAAAACCAATATTGGTTCTAACCATAGAAGAACTACAAATCAAGATTCATATGCTTCTGAAATTGATAGAAAAGGAAATAATGAAGGCTGGTTTGTTGCCGAAATGCCAGATTTAAATCAACGCAATCCTTTTATGGCAATATATATTATTCAGAATAGTATTTGGTGGATAGAGACTTTGGGATTAGGTGGAATTAGACAAGATACGTATCCTTATCCTGATAAAGATTTTATATCAAATTGGGCAGGTGCAATCATGAAGGAATATCCTAATTTTTCTATTGTTGGCGAAGAATGGAGTGTAAATCCATTGTTAGTTGGTTATTGGCAGAAAGGTGCAAAAAATAAAGATGGTTATGAGTCAAATTTAAAATCTACAATGGATTTTCCTATGCAAGAAACTGTTGTAAAAGGCTTGTTAGAAGACGAAACATGGGGAACAGGTTTGGTGAAAATTTACGAAGGTTTAGCCAACGATTTTCACTATGCAACACCAAAAGATATTATGATTTTTCCAGATAATCATGATATGAGTAGAATTTACACACAATTAAAAGAAAATGCTACAAATACAAAAATGGCGTTATCAACTTATTTTATGCTACCAAGAATTCCGCAGATGTATTACGGAACAGAAATTTTAATGGATGATACTGCAAACCCAGGAGACCATGGTTTAATTAGAACCGATTTTCCAGGGGGTTGGAAAGGTGATGAAATAAATGCATTTACAGGAAATGGTTTGTCTGATGTTCAAAAAGATATGCAATCTTTTGTTCGTAAAATTTTAAATTACAGAAAGACGAGTAGGGCAATTCATGATGGGAAAACAATTCATTTTGCACCATTTATGGGAACTTATTTTTTGTTTAGAATAAAAGCTGATGAAACTGTTGTTCATATTATCAATAAAAATAATAAACAAATTACAATCGATTTAAAAAGATTTAAAGAAGTTGGTTTAGAAGGTAAAACTTTAAGAAATATAGTTAGTGATGAAGAGTTTATTTGGGGAGATGAGATGAAACTAAATAAAAAAGGAAGCATTATTTTAACTACAAAAAAATAATATGAAAAAAATAATTTTCTTTACAGGTTTTTTCAGCCTTTTGGTTTCATGTAATTTAAATGATAAAGAAGCTTTTAAAAACATTAAATCTTTAGTTCTAGAAAATGCCGTTTTATCATCAGGAAAATTAATAAGAGTAGATTCTTTTCCTTCAAAATTTATTGAGTCAAGACCTGTAGATGTCTGGATACCAGAAAACTATTCGTCAGAAAAAAAATATGTTGTTTTGTATATGCATGATGGACAAAATTTGTTTGATGCAACCACTACTTGGAACCAGCAAGAATGGATGATTGATGAGGTTGCTACAAAATTAATGAAAGACGAAATTACTAAAAATTTTATTGTTGTTGGTATTCATAATATTCCTGCAATTAGATGGCAAGATTTATACCCAGAAAAAGCAATGAATTTTCTTTCAAAAGAAGATAAAGATACCATGCACAAAGAAGCTGCAAAAAACAATTTTAGTACTGTTTTAAATGGCGATGCGTATTTAAGTTTTATTGTTACTGAGTTAAAACCATATATAGATGCAACATATGCTGTTTACACAAATAGAGAAAATACATTTGTTGCAGGTTCTTCTATGGGAGGCTTAATGTCTATGTATGCAGTAGCGGAATATCCAGAAGTTTTTGTAGGTGCAGCTTGCATTTCTACTCATTGGGTTGGAGGATCTCCAAAAGAGAATAACCCTTTACCAGATACAATTTTTAAGCACTTAGAAAGTAATTTACCAAGTGCAGAAAATCATAAAATGTATTTTGATTATGGGAACAAAACATTAGATCAATTTTACCCTCAATATGCTTCAAGAGTAGATTCTATTTTTCTGAAGAATGGATATAACACTGAGAATTTTAAAAATTTATTTTTTGAAGGAACAGATCACTCAGAACTTTCTTGGCAAAAAAGAGTTCGTATTCCGTTAACTTTTTTACTTAAAAAATAAATATGAAACGTATTAAATTTCTTTGTTTATTTGTTCTAATTTCTGCATTTTCATTGGCTCAAAATTCAACTCGAATTTTTAAAAATGTAACTGAAACAAAAAACGGATTAGAAATTAATGTAAATGATGGCATCTATTATATTACTTTTTATAATGAAAAAATAGTTGAAACCTCATTTGTTCCTAAAGGTGAAGAATTACAAAATAATTCTCATGCTGTGGTTTTAAATAAGAAAGATTTAGATATAATTTCAATTGTAACTCAAAGCAAAAGTATATTTTCTTCAGAAGGAATATCAATTCATATTCAACACAACCCTTTTCAAATTAGCTATACATATAACAATGAATTAATCACTTCAGAAAAGCAAGGCTATTACAAATCTAAACACATTCCTTTAGAAAATGTAAAAGGTAATATTCCTAATGAAGAAACAGAAAAAATTGAATTCAATTTAACTTCTGATGAGGTTTTATATGGAGCAGGAGCAAGAGCTTTAGGAATGAACAGAAGAGGTCATCGTTTAGCTTTATACAACAGAGCACACTATGGTTATGAAACGTATTCTGAGTTGATGAATTTTACGTTACCAATTGTAATTTCCTCTAAAAAATATATGATTCATTTTGATAATGCGCCAATTGGTTACTTAGATTTAGATAGTAAAAAAGACAATTCTTTGACGTATGAAACAATTTCTGGGCGCAAAACGTATCAAGTTATAGTTGGGGATTCTTGGATTGATTTAATTGATAATTATACAGATTTAACAGGGAAACAACCTTTACCACCAAGATGGACTTTAGGTAATTTTTCTAGTAGATTTGGGTATCATTCTCAAAAAGAAACAGAAGAAACAATTGATAAATTTAAAGAAGAGAATATTCCTGTAGATGCTATTATTTTAGACTTGTATTGGTTTGGAAAAACCATTCAAGGAACTATGGGGAATTTAGAAGTAGACAAAGATTCTTTCCCAGATTTAAAAGGAATGATTTCTCGTTTAAAAGACAAAGGAGTTAAAACCGTTTTAATTACAGAACCTTTTATTTTGTCGAATTCTAAAAAATGGAATGAAACTGTAGAAAAAAATGTTTTAGCAAAAGATTCTGTTGGAAACCCTGCCAAATATGATTTCTATTTCGGAAATACAGGTATTGTAGATATTTACAAAACAGCAGGAAAAGATTGGTTTTGGAATATTTATAAAGATATTTTAAATCTCGGTGCAAAAGGACTTTGGGGAGATTTAGGTGAGCCAGAAGTATTGCCTTCTTGGGTAAACTTTCATAATAAAAAAGCAGATGAAATTCACAATATTTATGGTCATGATTGGGCACGTTTAATTTTTGAAGGATATCAAAAAGAATTGCCAAATGAAAGACCTTTTATTTTAATGCGTGCAGGTTATTCTGGTTCTCAACGATTTGGAATGATTCCTTGGTCTGGAGATGTTAGCAGAAGTTGGGGAGGTTTACAGTCTCAACCAGAAATTGCGTTACAAATGGGAATGCAAGGTTTAGGTTATATGCACTCTGATTTAGGTGGATTTGCAGGTGCAAATTTAAATGATAATTTATATACAAGATGGTTGCAGTATGGAGTTTTTCAGTCAATATTTAGACCTCATGCACAAGAAGATGTGCCAAGTGAACCTGTTTTTAGAAGTAAAAGAGCAAAGAAATTAGCAAAAAAATCCATTGAATTACGCTATAAATTATTGCCTTATAATTACAATTTAGCATTCGAAAATAATCAAAAAGGAACTCCTTTAACGCGTCCAATTTTCTTTGAAGAAGATGACGAGAAATTGATGACTAATTCATCGACTTATTTATGGGGAAAAGATTTTTTAATCACTCCTATTTTAAAAGACTCCGTAAAGACAAAAGAAGTTTATTTTCCAAAATCTGCAAATTGGATTAATTTTTATACAGATGAAAAAGTTGATGGTGGACAAACTAAAACAATTAATGTTGATAAAAACTCAATTCCTACTTATGTTAGAAGTGGAACGTTTATTCTAATGTCTAATTTGTTACAAACAACAGATAATTATAAAGCAGATAAATTAGAGTTGCACTATTATTATGATGCTTCTGTTAAAGAAAGTGAAAGAATATTTTATAATGATGATGGGTTAACTGCAAATGCTTTTGAAAAAGGAAAGTATGAAATGTTAGAGTTTGAATCAGGAATTACAAAACGTTGTTTAGAAATAGATATTGATACAGAACTTGGTGAAAATTGGATTCCATCAGAAAAGGAAATTACTTTGGTTATTCATAATATCAAATGGAATCCTAAAAAAATTAAAGTTAACGGCAAGAGAAAACGAATTTCATCAGAAAAAAATAAGCTTACAATTCCTATAAAATGGAATCCAAAGAAAGAATTAAAAGTAAAAATAACATTAGAATAGAAATCAATTATGAAAAAAATAAATAACGTTTTATCCGTTTTAATTTTATTAATACTAATTGGTTGTTCAACAGAAAAAGCGCCAGAAAAGATGGTGAAGAGTACTAGTTTAAAGAAAAAAACAGTTGTTTACCAGGTTTTTACACGTTTGTTCGGTAATACAAACACAACTAACAAACCTTGGGGAACTATTGAAGAAAATGGAGTAGGGAAGTTCAATGATTTTACGCACAAAGCTCTTACAGAAATAAAAAATTTAGGAGTCACACACATTTGGTATACAGGTGTTCCTCATCATGATGTAATTCGTGATTATACAAAATTTGGCATATCAGATGATGATCCAGATGTTGTAAAAGGTAGAGCAGGTTCTCCCTATGCAGTAAAAGATTATTACAATGTAAACCCTGATTTGGCTGTAAATGTTGACAATCGTTTGCAAGAATTTGAAGCTCTTATAGAACGTTCTCATAAAAACGGATTGAAAGTAATTATTGATATTGTACCAAATCACGTTGCAAGAAATTATCAAAGTGCATCAAACCCAGAAGGAACAAAAGATTTTGGAGAAGATGATGACAAAACAGTTGTGTATGATGTAAATAATAATTTTTATTATACTCCAAACGAACCGTTTAAAGTACCGGAATTCTTAAATGGATACTTACCTTTAGGAGGAGAAAAAAACGCATCATCAGATAAAAAATTTGATGAAAACCCTGCAAAATGGACTGGAAATGGATCACGTTCTCCAAAACCAAGTTTTTATGATTGGTATGAAACGGTTAAAGTAAATTATGGAGTATCTCCTAAAGGAAAGAAAGATTTTGATGAATTGCCTATAGGTTTTGAAAACGAAGATTACAAAAAACATTTTGCTTTTTGGCAAGATAAAACTGTGCCAAGTTCTTGGGTAAAGTTTAAAGATATTACATTGTATTGGATAGAAAAAGGAGTTGATGGATTTAGATATGACATGGCAGAAATGGTACCTGTAGAGTTTTGGAGTTTTATGAATTCAGCTATTAAAATGAAAAATCCAAATGCTTTTTTATTAGCAGAAGTGTACAACCCTAAAATGTATAGAGATTACATTAGAAAAGGAAAAATGGATTATTTATATGACAAAGTTCAGTTGTATGATACCTTAAAACATATTATACAAGGTCATGGTTTAACAGATAATGTTCCTCCAATTCAAGAAGGTTTAAAAGATATTGAACACAATATGCTGCACTTTTTAGAAAATCATGATGAGCAAAGAATTGCGAGTCCAGAGTTTGCAGGAAATGCTGATAAAGCTAAACCAGCAATGGTAGTTTCTGCAACTATTTCTACTGCACCAACTATGGTTTATTTTGGACAAGAATTTGGTGAAGATGGCTCTGAGAAGGCAGGTTTTGGTACTCCCTCAAGAACATCAATTTTTGATTATATAGGTGTTCCTTCATTGCAAAGATGGATGAATAATAAACAATTTGATGGAGGGAAATCAACTAAAGAAGAATTAGTTTTAAGAGATTTTTACAAACGTTTATTAAATTTTACTATTAATTCTGATGCATTAATGGGTGATTATGAAGATTTACATCAATTAAATAGAAAGAATACTCAAAATTACAATTCTAAAATATTGTCTTTTGCTCGTTGGTCTGAAAATGAAAAACTGATAATTGTTTCTAATTTTGATGCAAATAATTCATACAGATTTACTTTAGAAATTCCATCAAAAATGATTAAAAAATGGAATTTAAAAGGGGGTGAATATGAATTTAAAGATAAATTGATTGATGTTAAAACGGATCAAGATTTTAATTTAAGAGTTCATCAATCGGAAGCGTTCATAAATATTAAAATAAAACCCTTACAATCTTTTATTCTTCAACTTCAATAAAGCCATGTTATGAAAAAAATACTTTTATTATTCATTGTAGCGACTATTTTTAGTTGTCAAGAAAAATCAACTAATGAAGTTTCTGAAGTAAAGAAGAAAGAATTTGTTTGGGAAGGAGCAAACATTTATTTCTTGTTAACAGACCGTTTTAATAATGGAGATACTTTAAATGATTTTAATTTTGATAGAACCAAAGAAACTGGAAAATTACGAGGTTTTGAAGGTGGGGATATTAAAGGGATCACTCAAAAAATTAAAGAAGGATATTTTACCAATTTAGGAATTAACGCCATTTGGATGACGCCAATTGTTGAACAAATTCATGGAGGAACAGATGAAGGAACAGGTTTGTCTTACGGTTTTCATGGATATTGGGCAAAAGATTGGTCGAAAATTGATCCTAATTACGGAACAAAAGAAGATTTAAAAGAATTGGTTGTAATCGCTCATAAAAACGGAATTCGTGTTTTATTAGATGCTGTAATTAATCATACAGGCCCTGTAACAGAAAAAGATCGTGTTTGGCCAAGTGACTGGGTGAGAACAGAACCACAATGTTCTTATGATAATTATGAAAACACCGTTTCTTGTACGTTAGTTAAAAATTTACCAGATATTAAAACTGAAAGTAACGAAAATGTTGATTTACCACCACAATTGGTTGCAAAATGGAAATCTGAAGGACGTTATGAGCAAGAAGTAAAAGAATTAGATGCATTTTTCACAAGAACTGGACATCCAAGAGCACCTCGTTTTTATATTATGAAATGGCTTACAGATTATATTACCGAATTTGGTATTGATGGTTACAGAATTGACACTGTAAAACATACAGAGGAATTTGTGTGGCAAGAATTTAAACAAGAATGTGACGTCGCTTTTGCGGAATACAAAAAGAATAATTCGGAAAAAGTTTTAGATAAAAATAATTTTTATCTAGTTGGTGAAGTATATAATTATTCAATTTCTCATGGAAAAGCATATGATTTTGGTGATAAAAAAGTAAACTATTTTGAGAAGGCATTTAATAGCTTAATCAATTTTGAATTGAAGTGGAATGTGAAACAAATGACAGAAAAAGAGGTTTTTTATACATATGACTCTATTCTTAATAATGATTTAAAAGGGTATGGCGTGTTAAATTATATGACCTCACATGATGATGGTCAACCTTATGATAAAGAAAGAAAAATGCCTTATAAAACGGCAACAATGTTGCTGTTAACACCAGGTACTTCACAAGTGTATTATGGTGATGAATCTGCAAGAGATTTAACCATAGAAGGTGCTGTTGGAGATGCAACTTTACGTTCTTTTATGAATTGGGATGACGTTAAAAACACTAATGAAACGAAAAATATATTAACTCATTGGCAAAAAATAGGTCAGTTTAGAGATAATCATATGGCTGTTGGAGCAGGAAAGCACGAATTAATTTCAGAAGAAAATGGTTTGATTTTTTCAAGAGTTAAAAATAAAGACAAAGTAGTTATTGGAATCAATTTACCGAAAGGTAAAAAACTAATTAAAATTTCTTCTGTTTATAAAAATACAGCGCATTTGTTTGATTTCTATTCTAAAAAAAAGGTACTCATTAAAGATGGTTTCGCTTACTTAGATTCGCCCTATGATATTGTTTTGATAGAAAAAGTAAAATTTTAAAACTGTCTAAATTGGTATACAAATAGTTGTAATCAATTAAAGGATTATGGCTAGCGATACAGATAAAATTAAAAGATGGCGCATAGGAGAATTTTTTTCTATTGTTCTTCTTGGGCTTCTTTATCATTACCTGTAGCATGGTCTCAGTTCCATATTTGTTTACTCTTTATGAACATATAGTTTGATTCTTTTGCGACGAGACACCACATAACATAAGCGCAGCCAGAAGCAAAATGGTTCCCACTTATAACTCAAAAATATACGTCAACTACCTACAATTATTGTTTATATATTGATCGTCAAAAATATAGGTTTTATTATATTCTACTACAAAACGACCAATACTAAAATTACAATTAAAATTCAACTCATCACCTTCCTTTATTAGGTTAAAATTAGGATTAGGAGCTAGAGCTGGTTTACAAGAAACCGGTTTAGAATAATCTTCTAAAAGATTCATAGAAATGTCTTTTATTTGATCTTTAATACCTGCTAATGAAACTTCCTTATTCAATTGACTTTTTAAAACTTCATCACTTACAAATTCAATATCTCTTCCTATTGCTTTTCCTGTTCGTTGCATTAATGTACTATTTATTTGAAATTCTGTTCTAAAGAAGGTGTGCACATAAGCAATTTTTACAAAGTTATTGTCATCTTTGAAATCCGAAAGATTATAAGATTCTATTGTTTTTGTGTTTGAATTTTTTATCATAAAAGAATCTATAGGTAATTCTCTTTTGTCATACCAAAGTTCATGTTTTTGATATTCATAACCTTCGAAATACTCTCCGCTATCATCTCTTTCGTCCATACATCTAGCATACATAACGGCTTCTTTTGCCACATAATGGAACCCGTTTCTCTCTCTGAAAAATGGAATTTTATATTCGTTTTTCAGCTTCCATCTACCTTGATATTTATAACAAGGGTAATAACAGTCATCGGGTAACTCTTTTAATTTCACATAGGGTTGAATATAAGTGTTCTCAAAACCCCATTTGAGCATTTCATATCGAGTTTCTGTAGCTAGAACTTCTGTTTTTTCTGAAGAACTTGCGGTAAAAAAGTAGGCAGCTCCAAAAACAATCAAAGGAAAAAGAGCACCAACAGCAAAGAATAAAATTTTTCTCTTTAGTTGTGCACCAACGTTGTTGTTTTTTATTGGAAGTGGGGCTTGATTTTTTAGTGCATCTAAATCTAGTAAGCGTTCAATATTACCCAAGGCTCTTTTAAACTCTCCTTCAGAGGCTGTATTATTAATTAATCTTGAAAATTGAGAATCACTATAAAATAAGTCTCTTGCAATTTTGGAGTTACTTGTCGATTCAAATTTGTTGTTTACTTCATTAAATTTGCCATACCGCTTTATGAGCTGCTTTATTAAATTTTTATGTAACTCTTCCATGAATGATTGCTTTCAATGATTTTAAAAATAAGTAAAAAATACTAGAATTTGATAAAATTTGATAAAATTTGATAAAACAACAACAAAACCAAGATTATTTTATATTATTATCAAATATTTACTTTTAAAGTTAGTTTTTTCTTAAATTAGAAAATAACAGATTTAATGTATTAAAAAGTAAAACTAAACTTTTAAATCCAATTTTAATATGAAACTTATAACTAAAACATTATTCTTTTTCTTTTTGTTTTCATTTCAAATGATACAAGCCCAGGTTACTATAACGGGAAAAGTTACGGACAGCCAAGGCACACCAATTCCTGGAGTAAGTATTTTAGAAAGTAATGTAGAAAATGGTGCAACAAC
>TARA_B110001454_G_scaffold219168_1_pt1 | contig 18885 bp, 14 predicted proteins | sample TARA_B110001454 | Tara Oceans TARA_B110001454 (sample SAMEA4397004) | marine metagenome | biome: Polar Biome; feature: [MES] marine water layer (ENVO:01000295) within the mesopelagic zone...; material: water (ENVO:00002006), including particulate matter (ENVO:01000060) such... | reverse complement strand
CTCTAATTCTATCTGATGCTTCCAATACTACTGACCTGACAACCTTTTCATCACATAATCCTGCACCTGCAGATAATGTGTCTTTTACATGTGCTTCAATAGCATCTTCATCATCAGGATCAAGTACTCCTGCAATCCCTCCTTGAGCCCAATTTGTGTTTGATGTGGAGATATTTTTCTTTGTGATTAAAGCAACATTCAATCCTTTTTGTACACAACGATGTGCTAGGAATAATCCTGCAACTCCTGATCCGATGACTGCAACGTCTACTGCGGGCATTAACTCATCTCTGACTGCGTTTCCCATGTTGTCATCCCTGAGGTGACTCTCAATGAATCTTCGCTTGTTGGTGGTAGATTTCGGCCAAAAAAAAGAGGTGCACTTTTCGCTTTGCTGCGTCCAAATCCTCCTCAACATTCATAGACAGAAATGCGGCAGCCAACCAATGGTGTCAGCGAGAAATTGCTGATATTACGCGGTGATGGGATGCATCTAGTACGAATTGAACTTGAAAATTTCAAATCTTTCGGTGGAGAGATCATTATACCTTTTGAAGAAGGGTTTACTGCAATAACAGGTCCAAATGGCTCAGGGAAGTCTAATTGCGGGGATGCAATACAATTTGTTCTCGGTCCGAAATCAACTAGGACTCTACGAGCGTCTAATGTTTCAGAACTAATTTTCAACGGAGGGGGTGGCGGTAAAGCCGCCAGAAATATGTCTGCAACGCTTGTTTTCAGAAATTCTCCTGAATCTGACGGAAGACGTAGATTAAGAATTGATACTGAGGAAGTTTCATTCACTCGTTCTGTTAGGTTGAACCGTAAGAATGCTACAGTTTCATCATATTACATCAACGACAATCCTTCAACTGCTACAGAAATGAGGAGAGTTTTGGCAGAAGCTGGCCTACATGGAGATGGATATAATATCGTATTACAAGGCGATGTTACTACTCTTGCAACAATGACCCCTCGTAAAAGAAGAGGGGTATTGGAAGAAGTCGCTGGTGTGACTGCTTATGATGATGAAATTCGCCGTGCTAACAATCAACGAAAAGTAGTGGAGAATAATATTGGGACAATCGATTTGTTCGAAGAAGAGCAAAAAAAACGCCTCAAAGGCCTAGGAAAAGAACGTCAACAGGCATTGAAATTTAAAGACTTAAAAGAGGAATTAAATAATAATAAAACTGTACTCAAACAGTCTAGGCATCGTAACAGGTTAGACGAAGTCAGACTCCTTGGTGAAGAACGTTCAAACTACTCTAATCAGATTACGGATCTTACTGAGAATATTAGATCTGGCAATCTTAATTTAGGAAAGTTCGACGAAGAATTGGTCCAAATTGGCAATAATTTAGACGATATAATGAGTGGTGACGCAAGAGAATTATTAGACACAATTAAGACGCATGAGATTGATGTCGAAACTAATTCCGATAGAATCGGCGACCAATTAAAAATCATTGAATCTACCGCAGAAGATATTGAAATAATTCGTGATGATTATGAGCGTGCTGAGGCTGCTCGAATTAAGGGCCAAGAAGAGTTAGATACTGCAGCCAAATCTTTGTCTACAGCTGACGATGATTTGGCCAGCGCAGCACTTGATGAGAAAAAAGCAAGAGAAGCCATTCAATCGGGTGATAGACATGGGCGAGATTTGAACCGTGCCCTTGGTCAAGCAACCGACTTAGTTTCTAACAAACACCAAGATTATTCTGTTACCCGACTCGAATCAGATAGAGCGGAACAAAATGCTCAACTTGCATCAGAAAAATTAGCAGATTTAGAAGAAGAATATGAACAGGCGACATTAACTCGTGACGACTTAGAATTAGTCGGAGAAGAACTTCAAGAGGGTGGAGTTAAGTTAGATAGAACTGGCCTAGCCAATGAACTTCAAAGGTTAACTAAACAAGAAATTGCATTAAGAGAAGATCGAGACCGAGCAGAAGTTAGGGCGAGAGATACTGAATTAGAATTAGCCAAAGCTAGAGCGCGTCAAGAAGCGAAAGCGAACAGACCCGGTTCTGCAGTTACAATCGCCGCATTAACAAAGTTAAGACAAAGCGGAGAAATCACAGGCATCCTTGGGACATTAGGTGAATTGTGTTCCCCTAAAGATGCTGTCCATGAAGAAGCTTTAGCCTTAGCCTTAGGGAATGGATTGAGGAGCATAGTGGTGATTAATGATGCAGTTGCGTCCGATTGCATAAAGTGGCTAAGGCTTAATGGAGGAGGTAGAGCCACATTCCTACCTCTAAATAAATTGAATGTTTCTAGACCTCAAGGTAGAACATTAATTGTAGCTAGAAATCCAGGGATACTTGGTTTTGCTCATGATTTACTGGATTATGATTCAGAAATTGACATAGCAGTAAGGTATGCATCTAGAAATACCCTAATCGTTCAATCTATGGATATAGCACGTAAGAATATGGGTGGAGCCCGTATGGTCACTCTGAAAGGAGATATTATTGAAAGTTCTGGGGCAATGACAGGTGGTTCACCTTCCGGTCCTTCGCGTCCGAGCTTCGGAGGGGGGAGCCCGGGGCAACTGGGCTATGAGAGACTTGAAAGAGCAGTAGAAGAAGCAAACTTACTTTATTCAACAGTTGAGGCTGCATTAAGAGAATTACGTACTAATCAACAAAAATTACGCGACCAAATCCATGGTCTAGATGATAGTGACCAATCGGTCAGAATACGTGAGTGGAAATCCGACCTCTCACGAGCTCAGAAAGATGTTGAAGAAATAGGTAAGAAAATCATATTAGCGAGAGAAGACCTTTCTCGTGCCGAGAAATCATTTGCTTCTGCTACAAAAGCAGCTGAAGAGGCTAGTGGAAAACATAACCAAGCACTTGAAGCTAGAGCGGATGCCGCTACTGCCTTACAAAATCATACACCCGATCATCTCTCAGAAATGTTACGAAACGCTGAGAAAACAAGAACCGATGCAGAAAGAACTAGAATTATTTCCGATGCAGCCATTCTTAATGGTAATGAAAGAATGAATATTCTTTCTAGTAGACTATCTGAACTTTCACGGCAAATTCAGAATAAAGAACAATTAGTGTTAGATGCGGGGAGTTCTATCGATTCTCTGAAAGAATCAATTTCCGAATCAAGAGAATTATTAGTGGATTTGAAGGGACAGGCATCGCAATTTGATGAAGAACAACAAATCCTTACCCAACGTCGAGAAACTATTGTTGAAGAAAGAGCAGGTTTGAGGGCGGCTTTAGAAACCCGTTCTCAAAAACGTGAAACATTAACTTCTAGAATCGAAGAATTAAATATCCAAATACACCAAAAAAGAGTAGCAGTTGATGAAATTGTTACAGAACTAGCAGATGCACAAATCGATGTGCCATCTGCAGATATCCAATTACCTACTGTGGCTGAGGCGGAGAGAGTAGTGCAGGGACTCGAACGCCGCCTCGGTCATCTTGGGGATGTAAATATGCTAGCAATAGAGCAATATGACGTTGCAGTCGAGCGTATTGCAGGCCTTGTTGAAGATGGTAAAATACTCAGGCAAAGACGCCATGATCTTGTTGGTATTGCAGATAGGCTTGAATCAGAAAGGAAGAGGAGACTTCTCTTAGTTTTCGAACACGTGAATAGTAATTTCTGCCGAGTGTACGAACTTCTCCAACCTGGGGGGCGTGGCAGTCTTAGATTAGAGAATCTAAAGAATCCCTTTGACGGTGGACTTGAGATGGATTGTGTTCCTCCTGGTAAGAGTCTCAAGACTCGTAGAAATTTATTATCAGGCGGCGAAAAATCAATGGCGGCACTTGCTTTAATATTCGCTATACAAGATTACGAACCTTCTCCTTTCTATTATTTCGATGAAGTCGATCAAAACTTGGACCCTTTTAATTCTGAATTAATTGCATCTCTTTGTTTGATGCGCTCTCAAAGAGCTCAATTTATTATGGTGACATTAAGGAAAGTTAGCCTTAATCTTGCAAACCACCATATCGGAATTACTCATGCAGGCGATGGCTGCAGTCGCCGTATTACTGACTTTGATCGTGCGGCTGCATTGCAGATGAGCGAGGAAATAGAAAAAGAAGAAAAGGCAAGAAAGAAATCTGAAAATGACCGTTCAGAATTAGTATTGCCAGATCCCAATAAAATGCCTAGGGTGCCAGAGCCTCTAGGGACTCCTAAGTCATTAGGCGGTCTCGCCGAAAGAGCAGGTTTTGATATTGATCATTCCGAGACAGAGCCCGAAACCTCCTCATCTGAAAAAATTGGAAATTTAGAGGCATTAAGGGAAAGAACTGAAGATTGGACTGAAGACATTGAAGAGGCAGATGCCCTTCAAAACGCATTAGTAGATGTAACAAATCTTGAAAATGACAATGAAGAGATTACATCATCTGAAATGGAAATCGAATGAGGTGTTATTATGTCTGTTTTTGATGGTTCCACTATGAGAGATGACATAGTTTCTCGGTTACTCGGTGGCGTAACAGACCTTGAAACCAGTCGTTATCTTGATCGTTTAGTGGAGTTGTCTCTAGTCGAGGAAGCCGAACATCAATTTTTGATAGACCCATTTGATAGATCAGTAGCCTTAGTGTTCCAAATGTTCCACAATAGTGACCTTGATCCTTGGGACGTCGATCTTACCGTATTTTTGGAATTATTCAATCAAAGAATAAATGACTCCGAAGACATTGATCTACCTACTTGTGGAAGATTAGTTAGAATGGCTTGGTCAATCCTTCGTGGCCAAGCAAGTACTCTCCTAGAGCGGCAAGAACAATCTCTCATAGAGGACGAAGTTGAAGAAATATGGGATGTGGACGATTCATGGGAGACAGAATTCTCAGATGAGGAATATAATTTTTCAGTAGGGGTACTTACAGGTGCTGCTAGTGATGTGCTCCCTAGTATGTTTGAGGGGAGGATACATCGTGAAGAAGGGCGCCCTGTTACTTTAGGTGAACTTCTCATGGGGCTTCAGGATGCAGGTAGGTTATCTGAAGAACAAAAGATGAGGGAACAAATCGCTAAAGAGCGACGCGAAGCTAACGAAAAAGCCCGTGCTAGATTTGGGGGTAGTTTACACGTTGAAAATTTGGAAGACGACCTGAAAAGAACATGGGATGCATTGCGTAGCCGCACTCTTAAAGACAAAGAATCAACAGACCTTAGCGATATAATTGAAGTATTGAAGAAAAACTCTATTGAATCTGGCCTTAGTTCCGAAGAAGCAGAATCAGAAGCCCAAGTTACTGCTTTAGTTTCCTCTCTTTTCCTCACTCATCGTGGATATGCCGAGGTATCTCAAAATTTAGATGGCAAGATTTCTCTGAAGAATCTACATATGCAAGATAATAATTTTTCTGTATTAACTAATCGTTTGAACCCTAAATCCATAATTCCCGAGGGGTTGATGCTTAATGAGTGAGTCCAGTCTTTCTATTATTCTTGAAGCGATAATGTTCACCTCTGGACGTTCTATGTCAACCGATGAACTATCTAAAATAGTTGACAAACTCGATGAAGAAGTCAAAGTAGCATTATCCGAACTGCAGTCACGAATCAAAAGAAGGAAGGATTCAGCATTACAATTAACTGAAGTTTCTGGTCGTTGGATTTTTGAAGTCCGTCCAGATCTTTCACCCCATTTGCCTGAATCTTTCCGTCCAGATACCCCTCAAAAACTCCTCCCAGCCGCTGCATTAATTGCTTATCATCAGCCTATGGCTCAATCGCAATTGGTGGAAATGCTAGGCCAAAGGGCTTATGAGCACGTAAGGGAATTAGCAAATTTAGGATTAATAGATAGGCGTAGAGATGGTTTAACACGACGTTTGACCACTACTCGCAGGTTCGCCGAATATTTTGGCTGCCCAGAAGTTGACTATCGTGCTGTTCGTTCATGGTTTCGTTCGGAGGCAACTAAAGCAGGACTTACTAGTGCACAACTTGCGGCCTCTCTCGCTCCAGATGAGCAAATGACAATTACTGAATTTACTGATGGTTCAAATTCTATACCTACTGAGGAGTAAATCAACTATTTCTAATTTTCAATAGAGCTGATTCTACTGTAGCCATGGTTATCCTGTCGCCACTTTCTTTGACCATATTTGCAACCAAGTCTATTTCATCATCCATTGCGCCTGCTGAACTAATCATATTTTTCAAGTGTAGTTTCATGTGGCCTGCTTGTATCCCTACAGTTGCTAATGCTCTCAAAGCTCCTAAATTTTGCGCCATCCCTGCTGCTGCCATTACTTTCGCCAGATCATCAGCACTTTTTATCCCTAAGAGTGCCACATTTGCCTGGGCACCTGGATGTATTTTTACAGCTCCCCCTACTAGTCCAACTGCCATAGGGCACTCGATAGAGCCAACTAAATTTCCTTCTGAATCTTTTTCCCAATGTGTCATTGAACTATATTGTCGTTCATGAGCACAATAGGAGTGTGCTCCAGATTCTATTGCTCTCCAATCTTGCCCACAAGCTACTGCTATTGGAGAAATCGCATTCATTATACCCTTATTGTGCGTAGTTGCTCTAAAAGGATCAGCAGCAGCAAAGTGATATGCTTGGATGACTCCATCAATTACTTCAGAGCCCTGCTTTACATCACCCTTATCTGACATTTCTTTGGGCGTAAAAGTGGCGCTAACTCTGGCTAACCTGTGTATAGCTAAATTACTAATAATTCTCAGAATAACCGTTCCTCCTGATAATGACTCTATTCTTGGAGCAATGGTTTCAGCCATTGTATTGACAGCATTGGCTCCCATCGCATCTCTACAGTCCACAAGGATGTGGACGATAACCATCGGACCTGACATAGTCTCAATTATTCTTACTTCGACATCTTTGCAACCCCCTCCAAACTTAACTAAAATTGGATCAACATCATTGCATGATTGAATCAATTCTTTTTTAGCAGCAAGTATTGAATTTTTAGATGCTTCTGGATTATCACAACTTACTACTTGTATTTGACCAATCATTATTGGGTCAGTATTGTTCGATCTGAACCCCCCCTTGGCATGACATCTTTTTGCCATATTAGATGCAGCAGCTACTACACTTGCTTCTTCAACAACGAATGGGACTAGGTAGTGTTCATCATCGATGATAAAGTTCGTAGCCACACCTATTGGTAGTGAATATCTTCCAACTACGTTCTCTATCATACGGTCAGCGGTTTCTTCAGATAGATCCGCATCAGCCCATGCTTTGACTTGTTCCTTGGTCAAACCTGCTAACTCTGCTAATTTCTCTCTTCTTTCAGGGACCGATAGTTTGTAAAATCCTTTCAAGCGACTGTTCTCTACTGGCATGTTTCCACCATTCTTTGCCAAGGCATACTCCTTGTAATCTCTTTGCTTTAAATCGATTAAATATGTCGTTTATTCATATTAGTTTAATTGATGTTCTATTACCTATATTTTAATCTCATTTAGACAAAAATAATAATTTCTGACTCACTATGTCATTATTTCTCTCACCAAAAAGCGTTAATCCACTAGTTAACGCTTGGTTAACGCATCAATAAACCGTTAATAAAGCGTTAATCAATATTTATTATAAACAGGCAACTAAGTAGTAATATGATTTTTTATTTATTTCCAAAAAATCAAAAAAGCGTTAATTTAGTCAAAATAATGCGTAATGAAGCGTGAACATTATGAACTAGAAGGCCTACACAAGAGATGTGTCACTTGGAGGAGTCTCCCTACTTGATTTACCTTCTGTCCGAGGCAACCCATTTGATAATCGTCCAATCGAAGCATCCCGTGCTCAAGATTTAGTTGGGCGGGAAAAAACCTTACATCGCTGGAGGGATCATATTCATTCAGGCTCACCCAGGATGATCCTCCTAGTTGGTGAATCTGGTTCGGGTAGAACTTCAATGATTAATGCAATTTCATCCCAAACACCAAAAAAATATATTGGCCAATATCTCTCCGAAGGAGATAATCAAGTACGAACAGTTCTACATGAAATATTAACCCATTTCGGAACATTTCAATCGATACCTACTATGAATCAACTATCTCAAAAGTTAGTTTCTATTTTTGACGATGAAAAAGGCCCATTACCGCTAATTGCTTTAGATTATCCTTCTCAGGCAATTGACATTAATGTATTTCTCCCAAGAATTTCACCTATATTATCTAGATTAAGGGCAATGATAATTGTAAGCTTAACCCAATCTCAGTTTTTAGATTTAGATGAAGGACTTAAACAGATGTTTGATGAGCCCGATAGGACATCTAATTTTACGAAAAATGAGATCCAAGAAATGGTAAATAATAGAATGAGGCTAAAATCTAAAGAAAAGTGGAATATCAATTCAGAAATTCTTGAATCAATACATTCCAGCACGGGGGGCAATCCTCGTGACGTAATTAGAATTCTGAAACGCTTAGTTGATGAGAAGAGAGATTTAGGTTGTTATGGAACATTGGAAAATTTAATGTCCGGGCGAAGCCAATCTTCTACTAGTGTGGTTAAGAGAGACATTTACGAGCCACCTGTAATCGAGAAAACAGAAATTCTAACTCCTATAATTTCCGATCAAGGAGAAACCGAGCACTCCACAGACAAAATTGATGATTTTATTGATGTGGAGCCCCCTGATATGTGGGATGATGATGATGAAGTGAGTCAAAATTGGTCAGAGGATTTTTCTATAGGCGATGATGATTGGTCTGATGACGAATCTTTAGAAATTGAGGACGATGAGATAATCGAACCTACTGTCAATGATAATCATGAAGTAACCACTTCCAATCCTGATGGTGTTGAGGAAACTGAATTATCCATGGAATATGAGACAGAGCCTCCAGCTAATGTAGGCACTAGGGGGCCTTTCGGCGGACTTCGTGCACGTCTTGCCCAAACCTCTTCTAATATGAAAAGAGATAATATTAGTGATGTACCAATAACCTATGCTGACAATTCACCTTCTCAATCAACATTAGATAAATTTGTGCCTGAGGAAAAATATGAACAACCAGAGGTGCCTATTAGTGATTTGACAAATGTTAACTCAGAAGCTCTAGTGAATCACAATGTTGAGTCTCGTAATTACCATGAAGTAATTAGTACGGAAGGATCTGAGTGGTCTGTTGAACCTTCTTTTTCATCAACTTTACCCGATATTTCTATAAAATCAGCCTTTGGTCTTAGCGACATACCTCCCTATGAAGAATCTCAATCAAGTGAACCCCTGTTTATTGATGATCCTCTTTTTGACAATCCTGAAAATCCAATGGAGATAATCCCGCCGATACCTGTGCCCACTATTCCCGTAAATGCTGCTCCAATGGAAAAATCTATTCCAAATTTTTCAAATTATTCCCCTAAGTGGGATCCCGACCAACCTTTGGATACTGAGCGTTTTTATTCTTTGTCTGATGCCGAGAGATTAATCTTACAAATAGCTGCTACAAGAGAAATATCTCCCTCAGATAATGAATTACAAGCAAGATTAGAAGTGGGGAGGCCTCGATTATCTCAATTATACAACGGCTTACAAAAATCAGGTTTGTTATCAGTAAGAAAACAGGGACGTACGCGCTTGTTTAAGCTAAGTAATGCTGCTGCAGAAGAATTTTGAGGAATATAAATGTCAGATAATGGAAATATAGTTACGCTAGAAAAAGTTGAAAAATATCTTAATTTAACGACTGAAGCAAGAGTCAAAGCGACGCCAATTACTCGCAATGATGAAGATGAGAGGCGCCTGCAATCTATGCTCAGAATGTGTGATGACTATCAGAACGATGCTAGGCACTTTATGGAAAATGGAGATTTAGTCCGTGCCTTTGGAGCTATAAACTATGCTCATGCATGGATTGACGCCGCAGTTCGAATCGGTTTAATGGATGGTCATGATGATGACCGCTTGTTTACATTGCCTTAATTTTGAACTAAGCGTAATACATTTCTCGCAGTTACTTCAATATATGAGCCACCATTATTCATTAATCTCTCTTTCAACCTTCTATCAACCGTAAGGACAGGCCAACCATTTTTCTTTGATAATTCAAGCAGCATCCCATCAGTATGTCTTACTCCTTCGGGTCCTTCAATGGTCTCAGATTTCTTATCTAGCAAATTCAGTAATAATCCTTTACGGTGTTTTGATAGTGAATTCAACTCTTCTCTTACTTTTACTAAAAGTAAATATCTTGGTTTACCAATCACTTTACTCATAGCAACATCTAGATTTAGTCCAGCATCAATCAATGCAGCCCATCCACAAGCGTCTATTAGGACGCAATTCATAGATTCTCACCCCAAAATAGTGCCATGACCGATTAAACGCCACCTGGAACCCACTCTTCGAGATAATGTAATTCTACTACCCACTTTTGCACAAATAGGTAACCTGAGGGAAATTTTTGATATCTTTCCTTTCTTAGAAACAGTCCCTACAGATGTAGCCGTAGCCGAATTTATCATTAGCATCTCATTCATAGATAGGGGCCGAACAGGATCAGAACCACCATCTCCTCCAGCAACCATTTTTTCTAGTAATTCAAGTTCTAACTCTAAAGTTTCCCATATTGGTGGCAACTCTCCTTCTTTTGCCATCACTTGACCTGATAATTCATCAGCCTTGGTAGCGACTGGATCAAGAGGTGTCGCTATTCCGCAAAGGCCTCCTGCATGTGCTGTATCAAGATCTACTCCACCTCCCTTAATACTCTCAATCTGGGTTTCAAGCGGCTCCCAACGAGTTTTATTCCCTTCTTTTATTCTTCTGCCCGGAGCTATCATTATTTTATCTCCTACTGTAAAAGAGCCTTCAACTATACTTCCTCCAATGATTCCTCCTGATAGTTCATTTGGACGTGCTCCTGGTCGGTTTGTATCAAATGATCTTGCTACATACATCAAACCAATGTCTTCTTCAGAGCGATTTGGTGTTGGTATAGTATGCTCAATTGCCTGTATGAGGATATCTAGATTGACATCATGATGCGCAGAAATTGGTATGATTGGTGCTTGTTCAGCTATAGTATCTTTAACGAAATCTTTGATTTCCTCATATGACTCCATTGCTCTTTCTTGAGAAACTAAATCTATTTTGTTTTGTACAATCACAATATTTTCAATTCCAGCAATTTGTAATGCAGCTAAGTGTTCACGTGTCTGTGGCTGAGGGCATTTTTCAGTTGCAGAAATTAGTAATAATGCTCCATCCATTATTGATGCGCCTGATATCATTACTGCCATCAGAGTCTCGTGACCCGGAGCATCAACAAAAGAAACAACTCTTAGCAAGTCTTTTTTTGAATCCTTTTTACCTTCAGGATGTTTTCCTTTAGCATAAAATTCACCCTTATCAGTAGAATAGAATGTGGTATCTGCATAACCTAGTTTTATACTAATTCCCCTCTTTCTTTCTTCAGAGTGGGTATCAGTCCAAGTGCCTGATAGTGCTTTAGTTAGAGTTGTTTTACCATGATCAACATGTCCGACCATTCCGATATTCACTTCCGGCTGTTTTTTACTATCAGCCAGAAGCATCATCTCCTATCGGTTCACTCCTCTTCATTGGAAGCGGTTTCGATAGGCACATCTTCTTCATCCCCTAGGATTGATCCTAGAGATTTCTTTCCGTATTCCAATACCTTGAGGTTAAGTTGGCGAGTTTCGGTACTAATTGTATTCCCTCTAAGATTTCGACGTCGACGCAGTCCATCATACTTATATCGATAAATTTTAGAATTTTTCTTGACATAACGCTTGCCTTTGTAACCTGTACTGGCTGTAATAAGTATTGATTTTACATTCCCTCCTTCAAGTTCTGAACGCATTGGGCGACCAGTTTTATCCGACCCTCCAGTTATTTGAAGTTTGTAACCATTCAATGAACTATCTCCTTCTCCTACGAACATACCTTCCACAGAGTCACCGATTTTCTTTCCCAAGAAATGATTAAAGTTAGATCCTGTAATTTCCACCGAGAAAGAACGACCCTTAGCACTAGGCTTAGTATCGTTGATTACCGCTTTAAAAGATTGCTCTCCTGCCATATTAGTCACCTTAGACGGCATCCCGACATACGGCCCCTATAAGAGCGGTTCGGAAGACCCTCCGAACCTATTCTCTCATCTTTGTAGATCTGTCTCTATTCTACTGGCCAGATTTGCAGGTGCCACATTATTCATTGTGATGTACTGTGTTCTCCCTCTTCCTACATTTGACTTGTCATTTCTGGTTTCGATTAATCCCTCATTCTCGAGTAATTTCAGATGTTTCCAAAATGTTGTATGACTCTTAGGTTTTGTTTCATATTCTTCACAAACTAAATGGTATAATTTTTCGGCGTCTCCTGTATTTATTTCGGACTTTTTCTTCAATCTTCTACATAGGCCCAGCATAATTATTTTTTGATCTTTAGAAAGTCTATCTACTTGGCTTGGTTCTATAGATGCCGCTCGTGTAGAACTCTGCTCAACATCTTCAATTAGAACTTCTCCTCTTCCTGCTGACTCCGCTCTTCTAATTGCAGAATCAAGTAATTCAATTGCTAATCTTGCATCTCCAGATTCACTTGCCATTATTCCAATTTTTTCTAGGATTTCATCGCTTACAGATCCATTTCTACAAGCAATATCGGCTCTTTGTTTCGCTATCTCAGTTAACCCTTTTTGATTATACGGTTTTAATTTTAAGACATTACTTGCCCCAAGTCTAGAGATGATTGCCGGTTCAAATAATTTTAACAACATAGAATCTTGACTTACTAAAATTAATGATAAAGACCCTTGTCTGTTTTGACTTTCGTCAATTCGTAAAAGCTTGTATATCAAATCAAAATTATCTTTCCTTACCAATATGTCAACTTCATCGAGTACTAGTAGAAGGTGGCTGTTACGTGCCAATAGGTTTCTTCGAATTGATTGGATTATCTCTCCAGAACTCAATCCTCTTTCGGGATGTCCTGAGTCTAAGGTTAATGCGATTTGTTGTAGTACTTGAGACGTAGTTGGATGATTTCTACAGTTGACATGAGCGTAGGAAATTTTTCTTTTTCCATCTAAGTGCTTGAGTAAGTCACTCGCAAAACGTCTACTTAGGACCGTTTTTCCGGAACCAACAGGTCCCGTAATTACTGCCCTACAGCTTGAACTATGGTTTTCTATATGAGAAAATATACTTGCAAGTTCATTCAATTCTTGTTTCCTTCCTACCAAATTATTAGGCGTCCAGTCGAATGAAATAGGTTCTCTATCAACTAAGATTTTACCTGCGCCTATACGGTCGAGGTATCCTGACATCAATCTGGTATTTATTCGGTCGTTCTTAGACCTATCCTGAGCACTATGTTGCCGTACCTATTTTACTAGATTATTTTTAAATCACGGTATTTCATCAAATTGGTAACCATGTTCCCAACTTTTTTCACCTAGGGATACTTCTAATTCAAAAGGGGTAATTAGTGGTTTAGCATATTTCACAGCATCATCTATTGCAATTCTAGGGCAAGCAGTATTCACAAAAGCATCTACTGGGTAAAAATCAATTAAATCAGGGCCTACATGATCAAGAGCCAACAAGTAACCTTTTTTTCCATGCTTTTTTAATAAATTTTTCATCCTTATAGCTAAATTTCTTCTCATTTGTCCGGGTTTTTCTCCAATTAATATTCCGAAATTCTTAGCATTATCTACTGCAAAAATAAGTCCCATTCGTTGTCTTAACAACCTCTCTATCCGCTTAAATGACATTTCACTAGCTTCTCCCGTATATGGGTCAAGTAATGCTAATGGTTTCCCGGTGTGCATGACTAGGCCTATTGGGTGGAAATCACCTGAACCAAGGAATAGATAGTGACCTATTTCAGGGTCATCTCCTGAATAATTACACCCTAGGACTTGCCCTGGGAAAGTAAGTCTAGCGCCACCTACTGGAATTTCAACTTCAAACCCAGCGCTTTCAAGCCTTTTCTTGTAATCAAATAATAGATGCAGATGCTGAATAGAGCCAACCAATCCTAACTTTGTTCCAGTTAGTGGTGCTACCCTTCCTACCGCATCAACAAACTTTTCCATTGCTTCTTCATCTGTTAGATCGAGTTCTTCTCCAGCGTTTACTAGTCTTGCTTCTGCTATTGCTTTATGTTGTGCTAAAATTGGTAACACAGGGTCAATTATTGGATCACCTTCATATGTTACAGGGATGAAATGGGTAGGCATACCTGAATCAATATTCATTTGAGAATGGCCCATATGAGCCACTAATTCCACCCCCATCATTTTCATCTTATCGTGTACTAAATCACACGCCCCATAACAAGGATCTGCTGCTAAAATGACTTTAGCTGCTGATTCATCTTCGATTGCATCCATCATTTCTAATGCTTGCATTTTTAGACCTTCTGGGACTTGTAAAGCCACAAGACGATGGTCATTTTCTTTGATTCTTGCTACCAAATCATCGAGTTCGAAGTCATGTTTGTTCAAATCCAATTTTCCAACTCCTCAATCAATAATCTCGACTCTTCCATCAATGATGTCAATTCTTGCTAGAGATCTTATTGGCCACTTTGGTCTTTCACGATTTAATCTTTTACGGCCTTCTCCTTTTTCAATCGCTATCACAATATCTTGTAAAACAACTCCCATTTCTTCCAGAGTTTCCAGTAGTGGCTCTAATGTCCCACCCGTTGATATAACATCATCAACTATCAAGATACGTTCGCCTGGTTTTATGTCATTAATATAAACTGTTGACTGCGAATAACCAGTTGCTACATCAACTCTGGTTTCTCCCTCCATTCCATATGATCGTTTGCGAATTACTACAGTCGGTTTGCCAGTCGCATCGCCTACTGCTGCCAGCAACGGTAAACCCATTGCCTCAATAGTTACAATTAGATCAATTTTTGACCAGTCAACGCTTTCAACTATCAAATCACGAGTTGCGCGGAGAACTTCTGCATCCATACGAGGGATTCCATCTGAAATCGGGTGTATGAAATAGGGGTAATCACCTTTCCAAATTATTGGTGAATCTCGTAAAGATTCATGTAAAATTGATAGAGAATTGCTGGGCTTCATGCCACACGCTCTCAGACTAGTCCCTTCAAATGCTCGGAACCCTCAACAACCTTAATCGTGCAAGGTGTAGGAAATTTGCAGTTTGCTTTACGTAATGCGTCTCTTGCAACAACGTAGTGTTCAGGAGTGGTTACAATAGATATGAGAGTTTGTCCGCGTTGAACGCGCGCAGCAGTTCCAACATTCTTTCCAAATGCTTGCCTCATACCTTGTGATACACGATCAGCTCCTGCTCCAGTTGCTTGTTTGTTTTCTCTAAGGATTTGATGAGGGTATGTGTGCATTCTTAGAGCGTAATTCTCTCCTGCAGCATCTCTAATTCTTGCATTTGCAACTTGACGTGCAGCCTCTAGTGCTTTATCTTGAATTTGGCACGAATTATTTGCTAGAAGTGTCACTTTTATTGGGAATTCATTAGCCTCAGCTTTCTTTCTATTACCCATGAAATAGCGTAAAATTCGATTATTAGGTACGCCACCTGTATATTGACGTCTTGTGAATGCCTGACCCTTAAGTCGGCGGTACATGGATGCGGGCTTACGTGCCATTTGAACTACCTCGACTTCGGCCGACTGGCCTACCGTATTTAACAATAAGTGAGTAGGAGCAACTATCTTTGGCAAATTTCAAATCAAGAAGTTCTAAGCCTTTCACTCTCTAGTTGGACTATTTTCACTCCTATTAATATCATTACAAAACCTATAATAATAGTATATCCTAGCTTTTCTTCTAGTAACCACCAACCACCCAATATTCCAAACACAGGAACTAAGAAAATGTATGATGAGGCTGATGTGGCGCCTAATTTTTCAATCCCAATGGTAAACCAATAATATGCAAGAACTGTTGATAGACTTCCTAAGTATAATATCGCCAACCACCCCTCATGGGATGGAGATGGAATACCATTGATCCAAGTTTCGTATAACATGAATGGGGTGAGCATTATTGTACCTATTAGGGAGTACCAAACAACAATTTCTAAAGAGGTATAGTTGTTTTCTCCATCTCTCCCCTCCATCAAGCGTTTAGTCATATTCGTTGTAGTTGCCCAAGATAGTGATGCGAAAAGTATCAATATATCTCCAAATATTCTTTCTTCAAATTCGATTTGCGTATTTGGGCTCCAGCCTGTAACAACAATAACTCCTACAAATCCACAAAATAACCCTAAGAACATTTTTTTCGATATTGGTTGACCAAGAAGTGGTGCTGCAAGAATTACGGTGAAAATTGGATTAAATGTGATTATCAAAGAAGCATCCCCTGCAGCAGTATAGAACATTCCATGCATAAAGAAGAATTGGTAACATAAAACTCCTGTGAAACCAATTATAACTAGACTCTTTATTGTCTTTTTATTATTTGGTAGCCATCTAATCTCTTTTCCATTTATTGCCATAACAAAAAACCACAGGTAAAAAATTATTATTGTTAATATGTACCTTAACCAGGCTCCAGTCATAGGTGGTAGTTCTAATGTCAACATCCTCCCAATAGCCCACGATAAACCCCAGATAATTGCCACCATGAGCATGAGTAGGTGAGTTCTAAAGTTACTATTATTCGTCATAGAATCACCACTTCTATGGTTTCCGATAACTTATACTAATTTATCTATGGGGCCATCACGATATCCTATCATTTCAACAATGCCAAGCGATTTGCTTATGCACCCCCTGCGTTGTGCTATAACTCACGCTCCGGCGCTAGCATTGGATGGATTAGTAATGACAAAGAGATCAATGTTAGATCAATTTGCTGAAATAAAGGCGCAGCACCCTGATACTGTTCTATTTTTTAGGATGGGTGATTTTTATGAAATGTTTCATGAGGATGCAATAATTGCATCCGAAGTACTCGGCATAACACTGACCAGTCGAGATAAAAAATCGGATAATCCGGTGCCAATGGCGGGTGTTCCTTGGCATTCAGTTGAATCATATCTTCAATCAATGTTACGCGCAGGGTACAAAGTTACAATGTGTGAGCAGGAAGAAGAGTTACGCCCCGGATCTAAGATTCTTGAAAGAGTAGTTACTAGAGTTTATACTCCCGGTTCATTATATGAAGAGAATCTGATTGGAGAAGATGGTTCAAGTATTTTAGCGGCAATATCAATCAAAGAGGATGTTATTGGTCTTGCAATTCTTGATTCATCGACGGGCAGATCTTGGATTCAAGAGCAATCAGGAGCGGGTCGCTGGGAGAGAATTAAAGATGAAATTCAGCGATGGTCTCCTAGTGAGTTAGTAGTATCTAAGAAAGATGCTTCATCAGATCTGATTTTATCCTTAGTTTCTGATTTAGATGATATAGTAATGAGTATTCATGATGCTAATGCAGAGCAAAGACTGCAAGCAGTTCGTGAGCATCTGAAAGTTTCAGACCTTGGTAGTATAGATTTGGATTCTAAACCTTTGGCCTTACAAGCATGTGGACTCGCAGCGGGATATATCGCTCGTTTACATCTAATTGATACAGTTCCTCTTAGAGAGATTCATTTTGATGCAGATGATGGTCATCTAGTTCTCGATCAAACTACTCTAAGAAATTTAGAACTAAGTCATACTTTGATAGGCGAGAAGCAAGGTTCACTCTTACAATCCATAGATTCCACAAGAACTTGGATGGGCCGTAGGCTACTAAAGGAGTGGATTATGAGGCCTTTAACGAACAAACAAACTATAGCATTACGACACTCGGCTGTGGGTAGTTTGTTTAAGGCACCAAGAAGACTTGACTCTATTCGCAAATCTCTTAAATCCATGCGTGATTTAGAGCGTCTATCAACACGTTTAGCCTATGGTCGAGCAAATGCAAGAGATTTGGTTGCAGTTTCAGAATGTTTAGAAAGAATGCCTAAATTACAGACTCTTCTTAATGAGGGTAACTCAGAGCTTTTACACAATTCCTCCTTAGGCTTGAATAATTTAGAACCCCTCAGAGATCTAATTTCTAGCAAAATTACCGATGAACCTCCAGCAACAATAAGAGATGGTGGAATTTTTAGATATGGTGTAGACAAAAAATTGGATGACCTAAGAGAAAAGGCTAGTGAAGGTACTAATTGGCTGAAGATTTTTGAGTCTCAAGAGAGAGAAAAACTTGATATTCCAAATTTGAGAATAAAGCATAATAGGCAATTTGGTTTTTTTATTGAGATTACTAAGTCACATGTTGACAAGGTACCCGAATATTATCGCCGCCGACAAACTATGACTAACGCAGAAAGATACACTACTGAGGAATTAGTTGGTTGGGAAGAAATAATATTAACAGCGGATGATCGTGCTAAGGCTCTTGAAAAAGAGCTTTTTATCGCACTTAGAGAGAGTGTTGCTACTTTTTCATCAGACTTAGCAACAATAGCTAGAAAAATAGCTACAACTGACGTTTTATCTTCTTTCGCTTTACATGCAAGAAAAAATTCTTGGTGTAAGCCAGAAATAACTGACGACAACAAGATCGAAATAGTTGCTGGACGGCACCCCGTGTTAGAAGCGGATGGAAGATTTGTTCCCAATGACGTCAAATTAGATGAAAAAAGAAGTTTCTTATTGTTGACAGGCCCAAATATGGGCGGAAAATCCACTTATCTCCGTCAAACTGCATTGATATCAATTTTAGCTCAGGCTGGGTCATTTGTACCAGCAGAAAAAGCCAAAATTGGATTAATTGATAGGGTATTCACCAGAGTTGGTGCTCATGATGATTTACGCAGAGGTCGTTCGACATTCATGATGGAGATGATTGAAGTGGCTCACATTTTACGTCGGGCAACTGATAAAAGTTTAATTCTTCTCG
>TARA_B110001454_G_scaffold67517_1_pt1 | contig 19117 bp, 16 predicted proteins | sample TARA_B110001454 | Tara Oceans TARA_B110001454 (sample SAMEA4397004) | marine metagenome | biome: Polar Biome; feature: [MES] marine water layer (ENVO:01000295) within the mesopelagic zone...; material: water (ENVO:00002006), including particulate matter (ENVO:01000060) such as...... | reverse complement strand
TAATCAAGTATTGGCTTAATAAACCAAACGCTTGCACCGATACGCCCATTCGGCCATACATCACTGCGCTGTCCGCTTCACAGTATTCTTTTACTAAGCGTTTTATTTCAGCGGCTGAAATTCCGGTAATGCCCTCAACAGATTCTGCGCTGTAATCTTGTGCAAACGTTGCGATACGTTCTATTTCAGGAGCGAGTGCGGCGGCTCGATTTGAAGTGTTTGATGCTTCTGTTTTAGCAAAGCCTTGTAAGTAAATTTCATTCAGCATCGCGAGTAATAATAATACGTCAGTCGCAGGGCGAATGAAGTGATGCTCACTCGACAGCTCGGCGGTTTCTGTGCGGCGTGGATCAATTACCACAACCTTACCGTCACGCGCTTTAATGTCTTTTATTTTCTGGCGCATGTTTGGCGCGGTCATAATGCTGCCGTTCGATGCTAACGGATTACCACCAATAATTAGCATGTGCTGAGTGCGGTTCACATCTGGCACGGGAATACGCAGCATGTGACCAAATAGGTGCATACAAACAACATGATGCGGCAGCTGATCAATGGAGGTCGCAGAAAAACGGCTACGAGATTTTAAACTGGTTAATAGGTGCTTGGTGGTTAACATGCTGCCCATGTTATGCACATTTGGATTACCTAAGTAGATGCCAAGGGAGTTTTGTCCGTGGGTCTTTTGTAGAGTTTGAATGCCCGCTGCGACTTTATCGAGGGCTTCTGTCCAGCTTATTTCTTTCCAGCCATCAGCTGTTCTTTCAACCGGCTGACGAAGACGATCGGGATCTTCGTATAAGTCTTGCAACGCTGTCGCTTTCGGGCAGATATACCCTTTCGAGAAAGGATCGTTTTTATCGCCTTTAATCGATAGTACTTTTTTACCATCGTGCTTTACTTCAATGCCACACATTGCTTCACACAATGTACAGGTTCCGAAATGCAATTTTTCATCAGCCATGATCATTCTCTCTATTATTCTTTATATTTTTATTTTTAATTTCTATATACTTTTTTAACAAATCACTGCGTATTATCGAGCACTTTCCTGACGAACAAGTTCATAAAAAGACCATCAAAAGTAGTGCATAAAATGGCAATCGCTTGTTCGCGCGAGTAACGTTTTTGGTGACAACCTAAAATAAGTTCATGCACTTGCGCTGTCGCCATATCAACACCTAAATTCACATCGCTATGCTCGAATGTTCGCCCCGATAGCATAAGCCCTTGAATGAATATTTCTGTCCATTCACTTTGTATTTGTGTAATTAAATTACCTAAGCTTTGGGTGTTATTATTAAGAGCGCTGGTTAGACGTGGGCGATCTTCAATTAACCGTTGAAATAAGTTTATGTTCTGAAAGGCTGAATCAAAGATCATGTTCAAACATTGTTCACAGCGTTGGTTAAAATCTTCTTTAGTTAACGCATCATAATCTTTCAGCATGCTAACCCATGCCATACGCATGGAAGATAAATAATTATCTTTAAGCTGCTCACTTAATTCACTTTGCAAGGCATCGAGGCTAGCAAAGTGGTTATAAAAACTGGGTTGAGCAATGCCGGCCCCTTTGGCGACTTTATTCATGCTCATGCCTTGCGCGCCTTCTTGGCTATACAGGTGCAAAGCACTTTTTAATAAAGCACGCCGAGTCTGGGCTTTCGCCAGATCGCGCTTTGATTCTGCGGGTAAACTCACGACCAGCGATCTCCTTGCTTAATACATTGCTAACTATGCTAACTTTTTATTAAATTATGTTTCGACTATAAGGCTATAGTCATTTAAGCTATAAGTCTATAGTTGAACTAATAACGATAATCTAGGCTTCTACACATGTCATCTCCTACTGCATCATCTACGATTTTTACGCCCTTCACTCTGCCCTGTGGCGCAATACTGCCCAACCGATTAGCCAAGGCAGCGATGGAAGAGAATATGTCAGATGAAGGACAAATTCCTGGCCCTGATATGCTACGCCTATACCAACGTTGGGCAGAAGGCGGCACCGGTTTATTAATAACAGGGAACGTGATGGTTGATGCCCGCGCGATGACAGGCCCTGGTGGTATCGTATTAGCAAAAGATTCTGACATCGCTCCTTTTCAAGCGTGGGCTAAAGCAGCAAAAAAGAATGATACCCAAGTTTGGATGCAAATTAATCACCCTGGCCGCCAAGTCTATGCCGCGATGGGAGGCGATGTATTATGCCCTTCTGCGGTCGCTATTGATCTCGGCAAGCATTCCCACTTGTTTGGTCAGCCTAAAGCGATGACCCATAAAGATATCCAACAGCTTATTCAACGCTTTGTCGATACGGCATTAAAAGCTGAGCAAGCAGGCTTTGATGGTATTCAGGTTCACGGCGCTCATGGGTATTTAATTTCTCAGTTTTTATCACCGCTAACGAATAAGCGTAAAGATGAATTTGGTGGCTCGATTGAAAACCGCATGCGCTTATTGATTTCAATTATTCAAGCCATTCGCGCAAAAGTATCCACTACCTTCGCCGTTGCGGTAAAAATAAATTCAGCCGATTTTCAGCGTGGTGGCTTTGATGCCGATGATGCGAAGACGGTAGTGCTTGCATTAAATGAATTAGATGTTGATCTGGTAGAGCTTTCCGGTGGCAGCTATGAAAGCCCAGCCATGCAAGGAAATGCGGCAGAAAATACTTCAAAAGATGGACGGACACTTCAACGTGAAGCTTACTTTTTAGACTTCGCGAAAGACATTGCTCACGTCGCAACCATGCCGATTATGACCACGGGCGGCGTACGTCGCTTAGCCATTGCGGAAGATGTTTTAGCCAATGGTATTGATATGGTAGGAATGGGAACAGCGCTAGCGATGAATCCTTCACTGCCAAACGATTGGAAAAAGAATCCGCAATTAAGCGCTCATAATCCTGTCGTGCAATGGAAAGATAAAACACTAAGCTCTGTTGCAACGATGGCCGTGATTAAACGCCAACTGCAGCGTATGGGAAAAGGTCTTGAACCAAAACTTAACTCATCGCCGCTATTTTCTTTAATTCGCGACCGACTGCGTCTAAAGACATTAACCAAGCGTTATCATCGTTTTTTATCGTGAAGCTATCTTAGTGATAGCTTCCGTATTTTATTGCATTAAAAACCTACTTTTTTTGTAGGTTTTTCCATAACATAATACTGACATTTTCAATGAATGCTGGATCTTCTTCTTTCATTGTTAATAAGATCTGCTTATTCATTTGTGCTTTATTCTGCCCATAAATCCAGCGGTTTTTATTAAACTGTTGCGCGAATTCTACGACACCCGCTTGAAGTTCTTCTTCATTAGCAAAAATGGCTTCAACTACTTGGTTATCCAATAACTCTTGTGCACCGACACGCTGGCCCGACATTGCCAAACGGTTAAAGAACGCCTGAGGAATGGCTTTATCAATTAGTGGAAACATTGAGGGTAAAAATGGCACTAATACGTCAACTTCTGGAAAACAGAAAAATCCCTTATCCGATTTCATAAAGCGGAAATCACAGGCACAGGCTAAGACCGAACCGTTACCATAAGTATGCCCATTCAAAGCAGCGATAATGGGCATAGGGAAAGTAACGATACGCTTTAATAGCTTGGTTAAATCTGACATGAAGACAGAAATCATTTCAGCAGTATTCGTCGGCTGAGACATCCACGCCAAATCAATGCCTAAAGACCAATTCTTTTCACTTGAAGACGTTAAGATAACCGATTTAATAGCCTGATCAGCTTCAATCTGATCAAGGTGTTGATTAAATGCCGATAAGAATTCTGGATTATGGCGATTTTCAGCGGCATTCATCGTCAATACGGCAATGCTGCCTTGGGCTGTCATCTCTATTAAACGTGTCATAAAAAACCTCATTCAGCCGTTTTGAAGCAGTGTGGTTATGTATTAATAATCACCCTGCTCATCACTAGTGCTGTAATATATACAGTGGAAACATCATCAGGGCGACAGTGTATAAAAATAGAAGCAACTTTTCATTACTATTTTATGATTATTAATCACACATTTAGCCTTCGCTATCTGCCCTTGCCCGTATAACCCACTCTCTATACACGCTATAATCTGGATAAACGACAAGCAGCAATAGGCAGTTCAACTTATGGTCATGAATACTAAAATATACAAGCAAGTGCATTCTTTGGCTAAAGACATCTTAAGAGCTTCTGAATATGAAGATCAAGATGGCTTTGATAAAGGCTATGCTCAGCTCAAAGAAGTGTGTGAGACTCACGAAAACACGGCTAAAGATCATCCGGTTCAATGGGAAACACTGGCTGATTTCACCGAAGATTTTGAACTAGCGATCACCATTTATAATAAAGCATTGCTTAAAGCAGAAGCTATTAATTCAATCGATTTCTGTTCGTCCATTGGTTATTCACTCGCAACCATGAAGTTAGAACTAGACGATAAAAAAGGCGCTATTGCGAGCTTAGAAAAAGCTAAGATTGCTAGTGGTGAGATTGAAGATAAAAACTTAAAAGCTGAAATTCATGATTTATTAACTCAACTAAAATCTGAAAGCTAATATTAATATCTAATGAGTAATAAGCTAAGCTTGTAGCTCAGTAAAATGAGCTGATAATAGCGGCACAAAATCAAGCGGATTTAATTCAATCTCTAAACCTCGCTTGCCAGCACTGACAAAAATAACTGGAAACCCTTGTGCCGAACTATCAATAAACGTACGTAAACGTTTTTTCTGCCCCAAGGGACTCACACCGCCCAAGACATAACCCGTTGATCGTTCAACATCTTGTTTGTCTGCCATGGCTGCTTTTTTTGCGTTAGCCGCTTTTGCAATATTCTTTAAACTGAGCATCGACGACACAGGAACAATGGCCACCGCTAATTCCTTATTATCCAAGTTTACTACCAACGTTTTAAATACTTGCTGACTCGCAACCCCCATTTTAGCTGCCGCCTCTTGGCCATAAGACTCACCATTACTAACCGCACTCGCATCGTGCTGATATTCATGAACAAGGTGTTTAACTTTCTTCTTTTTTAGCAAATTAATAGCAGGGGTCATTATTAAATACTCTGAATTTCGATACGGTTTTTCTATTGAAAATGACGAACAGTATACCTGCTTTTAGCATGATAATTGATAAGCATAGGATCGGCTATGATGCTATAACTCCGATGCATGAAATGGACAACCACGAGCAGCCCCCTTAACAATCTTCTCAGGGCCTAATGCTCGCCACTGGTATCCACCAGGGTATGATTTATAATACTGGCCCAAATAACTATCGTCAAAACTTTTTTTCTGCCAAATATTAATGTACTTTTGGCTAAATTTTCTTATCCTCATAAGACCTTTAATAACCGTTTGTGTTAATTTTGTTGGTGCTTTTTGCCCCGTGGCCATCAATAGTTCAGGGTCATTAATCAAGGTCAAAATCAGCGGGCGAACCAGAGGTCTCATAACGATAGGAAACATCTCTTTCATGCCCTCAATCAAACCGTCAGTTACTTTTTTATTATCGACATGATACATCATATGCTGACGGCGATATTCCTCATACCAAGCAACAAACTTGTCACGGCTCTCAGGAATGTGTTTGATATTCATTGCTTGCCCTAATGATTTAAATGCCAAATAACCTGCCTGCTTTTCTCTAGCCGTAAGTGAGCGATAACCAAACGTTTCCATCCATCTTACCGGCTCAATAATAAATAACGCCAATGTATATAAATAATCATCATTACTGATTTCATAATGACTGTGAATCCAATTCAAATGTTTGACCATATGCTGACCACGCTCACTTTGAACGCTATCGGTCATGCACTCGGTTAATATGGCCCGAGTATCATCGAGGCGCTTTAATCCATCATTTTGATATTGCTTCGTACGCTGCAAGAGTTTGCTGATGCTAGGAATGGCAAATGTCTGAATCTGCGCCAATTCACCGGCAATTAAAAAATCAATCGGAGCATCATGATTGGCCAAGTATTTCACGATTGTCTGATAGTCTTCATCAACATTTAAGCGATCCATTGCTGTTAAGTTTTTATTATTTCTAAAATACATAAGCTGCCACCGATCAATCAGTTTATTAAGTTTGTTTAATTGGGTTGATTTAAGCTCATGAGAGCAGTAGCCTCAAATGACAAAACTTACCGCTGTCCACTAATTTACAGAAATGCACTTATGTCGCTAAAAACTGAAGATCCAAGGGTAATTAGAACAAAAACTCTCATCATTCAAGCACTGGTTACACTCACGAAAGATCATCCTTATAAAAAAATTAAGATTCAAGACATTACCCAAACTGCCAATTTAGCCCGTCAAACCTTTTATCTTCATTACAAATCGAAAGATGCAGTTTTGGTTGATTATATCGATAATGTATTCGATTCTTTCTATCAAGAAATTGAAAGCCATATCATTGAATCAGCCGAGCCAGGTGACATCATTGCTTGGCATTTATTCAATCAATGCCAGCAGCATATGGATTTCTCTAAGTTGATTGTTGCGGCTGATGTAGAACACCTTGTCATAAAAAGCTTTCGTAACTACATAACCCGCGTGATGGGCCTTTATATTCGTAATCATGCAATACCGATGAGCGACCCAGAAGCTTTAGGCTTTATGGTTGACTATCTAGCAGGCGCATCGTGGATGGTATTGCAACGCTGGATTAAAAGTGACTTCCGCTACCCTCTGGATAAATTGGCGAGATTGTATTCACAGATCAGCCGCCCAGGATTTTTAAGCGTCATTAATAGTGGTGGGGATATTTAAAATTGATGACAGTTGTCATGTAAATAACAGCCGAGAATGAGGCTAATCTCACATTTTTTTGTCTGTTAATAACCTTTTAATATTAAGGTTAATCAGTCACCCTAGCGACCATTATGATAATAAAAATATAAATGGTAACTCTGATGTATAGCGATAACAATGAAGGCACTAAGGCCAATAATTCTGAGAAAAAGCATTCTGAAAAAAGCGAATATGTTGACGTTTTAATCATCGGAGCAGGATTATCTGGTATCGGTGCTGCCGTTCATTTACAGAAAGATAGCCCAAACAAAACCTACGCTATTCTTGAAGGCCGAGAAGCCATTGGTGGTACTTGGGATTTATTTCGTTATCCTGGCATTCGCTCAGATTCTGATATGTATACTCTGGGTTATAACTTTAAACCTTGGACTAGCCCAAAAGGCATTGCCGATGGCAAAGACATTCGTGAGTACATTTGTGAAGCCGCTAAAGAACATGACATTGAAAAGAATATTCGTTTTGGCCATAAAGTACTGACCTCTTCTTGGTCAAGCAAAACGGCACGCTGGACGGTGGAAGTTCAACTCACCAGCACCGGTGAAATCCGTCATTACCAGTGTAATTTCATCCTATGTTGCACCGGGTATTACAACTACGACCAAGGTTATCAGCCTCAATTTAAGGGCCGTGAAAATTTTAAAGGCGATATTATTCATCCGCAAAAATGGGATGAAAACTACGATTATTCTGGCAAAAAAATTGTTGTCATTGGCAGTGGTGCTACTGCGGTCACCTTAGTGCCCGCAATGACTGATAAAGCCGCACACGTGACCATGCTGCAGCGCTCCCCTAGCTATGTTATGGCACTGCCGCAAGATGATCCTATGGTGAATGGTTTACGTAAATTTTTACCCGAAACATGGGTCTATCGCATCACTCGTACCCGCAATATTGCCTTTACTTCGATGATGTATAACTACTGCAAAGCATTTCCCAACTCAGCACGCCGTTTAATTCAAAAGCTGATTAAAAAAGAAGTGGGGGCTGATTTCGATATGAAACACTTCACACCCAACTACAATCCTTGGGATGAGCGTTTATGCGCTGTACCAGACGGGGATATGTTTAAAGCATTACGTGAAGGCAAAGCGTCGGTAGTCACCGATCACATTGATCATTTTACTGAAAATGGCATTCAATTAAAATCGGGTGAAGAACTTAACGCCGATATTATCATTACCGCAACGGGTTTAGATGTTCAATTATTTGGGAAAATGAAGCTGTTTGTCGATGGCGAGGAATTTGATGCTCATGAAAAAATGGTTTATCGCGGGGTCTTACTAGAAGATTTACCCAATGCAGGTATGGTATTTGGGTATACCAACGCTTCTTGGACATTAAAAGCTGATTTAATTACCGAGTGGATGTGCCGCTTGTTAAATCATATGGATAAGTCGGGTAAAACGATTGTAATGCCACATAACTTCGACGCTTCTGTTGAACATAGACCCTTTGTTGATATGCAATCTGGCTACGTACAGCGGGCTTTGGTAAAAGCCCCTCAGCAAGGTTCTAAACTGCCTTGGAAGCTGTATCAAAACTACGCGTTAGACTTAGCCACATTGCGCTTTGGTAAAGTGAACGATAAAACGCTGATTTTCTCAAATCCACAATAAATTTTTCTATTAACGATATGTTTTATAGAATTGGCGAAATACTTCCAGCTTTGATTGGTTTTTATCCACAAATGCCTGCAATCTTGCCGGTAATTCATTAGGCCAATCTAAGCCATACCCTTGCGGCATCATTAAAGGCGCTAATAATGCTGCCGCCGTTAAATCAGCACGGCCAAAACAATCACCGACTAAAAAATCTCGCGCTTGGTATTCTAAATGCAATTTATCAATGGCTTGCTGAATATGTCGTTCAGATTCTTGCGCACCTTCTTCATCAATCATCATGACTTTTCTCATCACAGGAACAAGCTTAGAAAAAGACAATTTGAAAAATAGCGGCCCCCACCAAGGACCATCTTTCGTGAAAAAAGGAATCACTATTTTAGGTTCGTCTAATAAGATGTGATAACAATAGCGGCGAACGTGCACGCCAATTTCGACATCACAGTATTTTTCCCACGCTAATGCTTGTTGTCTTAAATCAGGATCACTTGGCGTTAATGATTTATTAGGATGCTTCTCATCTAAATAACTAACAATGGTATGAGAATTTTGGATCTGCTCACCTTGATCTATTAAAATAGGCACATAGCTTTTAGGTGCCATTTTTTTAGTCGTCCGTAAGTGCAGTCCAGGCAGTAAATTTTTGGCTTTATATTCTAACTTTTTATAGTCCATAGCCCATCTCACTTTTTCACAATAATGTGAAATGGGAAACTGATATAGTGTGCGGCTCATTTCTATTCCTTATTATATTTAGTTTCGCTATTTAAGCCGTAACTTATTCCATTCTTCAAGTTGCTCGTCTGACAAAAAGCTCCAAGCGATTAATCGACTTACTTTTTGCCCTTGGCTCATATTAACAACTTTTACTTGCTTAGCACCTATTTGATTTAATAATTTTTTTAGTGGTTTTACATTGTCACTTTTAGATACCAAGCTGGTAAACCACATTACTTGTTGAGAGAATGTTTTGCTCTCAGTAATCATACGCTTTAAGAATGCGAGTTCACCCCCCTCGCACCACAATTCGGCTTTCTGGCCACCAAAATTTCGCCCCTTAGCATTATCCACAACATTATTATGTGTGCGGTTCTTGGCTTTGTGCTTGCTCAGATTCTTTTGCTTACGCTCTGTACCAGCATTCGCTTCCGCTAATGATGCATGAAAAGGTGGGTTACATAGTGTTAAATCAAATACATCATGTGGGCCAATCACTCCACTAAAAATAGCCTGTTTATTCTTTTGCTGTACGAGTTTTATTTTATTTTTTAATACAGAGTTGGATTCAACAATGAGCTTGGCTGTCGCAATAGAAATAGGATCTATGTCGCTACCAACAAACTGCCAGCCATAACTACGACTGCCTATAATGGGGTAAATACAATTTGCGCCCGTGCCAATATCTAAAACTCTAGCCGTATTCTTTTTTACCTGCGGGTTCGTACTACCAAGCAAGTCAGCCGCATAATGGATGTAATCTGCACGGCCAGGAATAGGAGGACATAAATAACCTTCTGGAATATTCCAATGAGCAACCTGATAATGCTGCATCAATAGCGCTTGATTTAACAAGCGAACGGCATGCTCATTACCAAAATCAACGGTTTGCTCGCCCCTGGGGTTTAACGTGAGGTGTGCCTTCAACTCAGGGCACACGTCCACCAGCGCTTTTAGGTCGTAGCGCCCTTGGTGAGGATTTCTAGGATGTAACGAGGAAGCTGGTTTATTCACTGAAGATCACTTGATAAATCAAAGGTAGACGCACATTTTACCCCGCGCCGAAAAGATCTGCATCTTCATTATTCGCATGACAGACAATCACGTTATTCCGTCCGGCTGCTTTTGCTTTATATAGCCCACTATCAGCACGTTCAAGAACCTTCAACCAGCCTTCTTTAATTAAATTACATTCGGTTGCACCAAAGCTTGCTGTGATCTCAACCCCCTCTTCAGGTTTAAAATTATAATCATGAGTCGCGACCTTCATGCGCAAATTTTCTGCAATTACTTCTGCCTGATCAACCGAAGTATTTGGTAATAAAATGATAAATTCCTCTCCACCAAAGCGTGCAACACTATCATATGAACGAGTATTGTTAGTGAGAACATTCGCGATTTCAATTAAAACCTCGTCCCCTCTACCATGACCAAAACGATCATTAATGCGTTTAAAATGATCGATATCCAACATAATGACAGACATAGGAGCACTGCTTCGAACTGAACGGGAATGCTCGGTAGTAATAATATCTTCCAGCGCTCTGCGATTGAGTACTTTAGTTAATGGGTCATGAGAAGCTTGCTCTAGCAATACACGCTGAACGCTATAACTAACAATCCAAACCATTCCAAAACTTGTCGCAGCCACTAAAAGCTCATAAACAACAACCGATAATGAATGCATTAAGCCAGCTTCCATAAAGTCAGATATATTGTCTTCTGAAAGCGTAAATAGAGCACGAATTAAAAAAAACAGAGAGAAAAAAAGATACGATATTGCAATTGTGAGGTTCGCTTTACTATGCCCTTTTAACAATGTCTGCATAATATATAAACACTGAATACTCACAAAGAAACTCAGGGCAACAATTCGAGCATTCACATTATCATCGAAGTAGGTGAAAAAGGTTACGATAGCTGACATACCCACGAGCATAATAAAGTGAAACCGTTTCATTACACGAGCGTCAAACTGATAGAAGTAAGTAAAGCCTAAGTGAATAAACGCCATACTTAAAACAAGTAGTATATTAGGCAACCAAATGGATAAAAAATCGGGAATATAATCTCGTAAACCCATCAGTGAAAATGCACAACTGCTAATAAGGAATGCATGAGCTGTTTGCTTTATACCTTTAAATTCAGTGTGGTAGGCTGAATATATCAACAAACACGCTGCAAAAGATAAGCTCATCACAATATTGTTAACTGACAAGGTTCTTAAATCTAGGAATTCGTGCACGTAACCCTCACGCTAAAAGCGAAATATAATGGTCGTTGGTAACCATGGACAACTACATCCTACTAATTACTTACTATAGTAATTATCATCTCATAAAGACCACAATCTAAGTCATTAATGACAGCTTAGACAGTTAATTAAGCTAATTGGCGACTTCGATAGTCCTTTTTCAATCATTATTTTTTTTATATCTATTTTCACTCAATTTAGACAACCGTTATGAAAAACACGCAGACACAAAAAAGCCGCTCAACATAATCCTCTAAAAGGGTGTTAAAGCGGCTTCTTTATTGCGTTCAGTTGTCTAGCTCAAGGCGTTTATATTACTAAAAAGTAATAAGAACAGCCTAGTGCTGATGACCACCTTCGCCATGTACGTGGCCATGAGCCATTTCTTCATCAGTTGCATCGCGAACAGCTTCAACTGTTACATCAAAAGTCAAAGCCTTACCCGCTAGAGGGTGGTTGCCATCAACAGTAACCATGTTGTCTTCAACAGCAGTAACGATCAAGTTCATAGGACCTTGCTCAGTCTCAGCAGTGAAAGCCATACCAGGCTCAACCGTTTCAACGCCTTCGAAGGCTTCCATAGGCACTTCTTGAACGCCTTCAGGATTGTATTCGCCGTATGCTTTAGCTGGTTCAACAGTCGTCTTGATCTGCTCGCCTACTGTTTTACCGATAAGAGCTTCTTCAAGACCCTGAATAACGTTCTGTGCACCTACCAAAAATACTAATGGCTCGCCGCCTTCAGAACTATCGATGATTTGGCCTTCTTCGTCCAATACAGTGTATTGAATGCTTGCTACTTTGTTTGCTGCGATAGTCATATGACGGATCTCAATAAGTGTTAATAATTTAGCCCGTCATTGTAAGAGAACTCACCTTCGATTAAAAGAGCGCATTAATAACGATGCGAGGGAAACTTACCCTTGCTTAGCCAAGATTGGAAATTATCACTAGCACCCTCAATCCCACCGGGATAAGTCTGGCTAAATAGCTGATGACCACTTACCTTTCGGCACGGATTCTGGCCATAAAAAGCAAAACTACGCTTAAGCCATTCTCGCCCTGCTTGGTGATCAAGTAAAAAATACAAGGTAGCGCCAGCCTGCAGATAATTCGTACTTTGATTCGAACCATAAAAATCTTGATGCTCTGTCGCCGCTAAGTTTTTCATACTGGCATTCTCCAATCGTCCATATTGGTCAAATCTCGGCTGAGCAATCGCCGTATTCATTTGCCAGCTGAAGCTTTCCATATATTCAGCCAAGCCTTCATTCAACCACACAGGCACAGGCCCTATCATTCCTGCAAGCATCGCATGGGTCATTTCATGGCGAGCAATGGCCATGGTTTGTTCGATATTAGGGTAACGCGGCAAATAGATGCTATTGCTCGCAGAACTGTAATAAGCCCCCCACTGGGCATTGGCTTTTTGTGCATCGCGATGCGCATCAAATTCTTTCACATCTTTAAACAAGATTATTTTTAGGTTTATCTGACGCTGATAGACTTTAGGCACGTAATGGCTCAATACCTTGTGAACCATTTTCCCCTGTTTTTTAATCTCACTTTCAATAAAACTATCCCCTGCCCAGTTCGGGTATTCGATAGTGAGTTTTACTTCCTGCTGAAGTGAGGCGTATTGTTTACTTAAATCCTCGACTTCATTATTTGAATTTTGCTTAGACAGAGAAGGCTTTTCACCAAAATGCGTTCGACCTTTTTCATCGATCCATTTATAGATTTTCTGTTTTTTCACGTTATCGAGGTTTTGAGTCTTTGGCTTATGGCATAACATCTTTGCCGCGTAGCGTTTGCCCGCAACCTTCCAACCTTCCTCAGAATCATTGGCTTCCTGACTTTTAGCATCAGAGTTAAGCGGTGTTTGAACATTCTTCTTTGAATTATTAGTTTCTGAACTTTTATCAAATCGTTCTTGCTGCATCTCTTCAATGCTGCGTTCGTGATCTTCGAGTCTTAACAGATAAATTTGAGGCAATAGCGGATAGTAAGGATCAAGCTGAATAATAAGTGCTAAATCGTCACGCCCAAGGCTTTCTAATAACTGCTGACGCTGATAAGAGTCGCAACTAAACCACACGGCTTCTATTGATAAGAAGAATGTGAATAGCATGAATAGGATGCGAGAGAGGCTTTTGATAAGATTTTCCTTTACAGCATAGGAGTCGGTGACAAGCCCCTCATCTTAACTTAATTATAATAACTGTCTAAAATTATTTCTTCAATTGATAAAAGGAGTCAATAGTATCCAGTAATCGCTGGTCAACTGTATTCCAAATTTTAAGATCTTCTTGAGAATATTCACCGCAAGGGCCTGAGTCCCACGGCAGTTCACCACGCAGCTTTTTCATTAAGTTGGCCTTTACTAAATCCACATCGTAAAATCGACTTTGTAACGTTTTTAAGCGCTCAGTGAGTTCGGGCACACAAATAAAGAACAATTCAAGACACAGACAAAACCAACCGGCGGTTTCTTCCCGTGAATACATTACCAACTTATAAGGCGTCATTGTTTCAGGGGTTTCGACTGCGTAAAACGCTCCGGTTTCAAACCATTCTATGTGCTCTTCTGGCATCCAGTCATTTTCAAAGTATCCATCAATGTCATAGCCCATCCCCAATCCAAGTCCTGGTGGAGCGCCTTCAAAGATTGGAATTAATCTATCTTTGATGTATGCCAACTTAATATAAATAGACCTTTCACTAAGGTTTTCTTGAGTATAAGGAAACTCAATATTAGCATCGAGAGGCATCCATCCATCAATGTAATCCAACATTGCTGCGTGCGCACAATCTACTCTGTTCAGATAATTGATATCAAATTTTTTCATTATTGTTTACCGATATATCCCAAATGAACATTTTTCACGAATGTATTACCTGCAGCATCTTTATTCAGCCAGACTGTTAATGTTAGAGCGTTGATGAAAATTTAAAATTATTTCTTTAATTGATAAAAGAAGGCAATGACATTCTTTTCATTTTCGATTTATCTCAGGAAAATTTTCGAAAAATATATCAGTAATATAATCAACTGGCTTATCAAGCATCTCAAAACGAATTGGATTACTTTTCACTTGAAATAAACCTGGATATTGATTTTCCACATCGATAACTAAGGCATCTTCTTGTAAACCAAAACAAATTACCCTTAAATCGCTATCAGGGTAATGTTGTTTTACATATTGACTCATAGCCTTTTGTGAAGCCCTGTCATTTAATGATTCATCGACAGAAGGCCAGTTACTCATTGAGCGTAGAAAACCAGAATACTCAATTCTAGAAAATGGATTAAAATCAATGTCAAATCCATTTAACGCATAATAGAAGGGCCTCAAAAACTCTGGTAGAGCTTCATAAAAGTCCTCCTCGGAGATACTAACGTTATTCAATCTATATCCAAACGGAATATGCGATTTAAGGTATGTATTTGCTGTCGCTAAGGCCCAAGAATGTAAGTATTCACCATCAACAAGCATTTCCACCAAATACAGATCTGAACATTTTTCAATTAAAAATTTATATATTTCAAGGAAATCTTTTCGCAATGGCTCAAAAAACACCTCTTTTCCTTTCGAAAATAATTCAAATATTTATCGATCATAAACTTCGTCTATCTGCTCAAGTGGTAATCTATCTTTAGTAGAGTATGAGGCTTCAAATTTATCAATTGGCAACATTACTTCATCTCTTTACTTTTTAATTTATCATATTTCTAATGAGTATCTGAGACTCTGCTTCACATTTTTCATAGCACGTTGTTATTCTCATGACATTAGCAACGTTATACATCGATCTTAGATACTCAAACCTCGGACAGCCAAGGCCCTGCAATTTTCTTATCCAATTTACGTTCTTTTTTATCGGCGCTGAAATAAATTGTGACGTATTTCTTTTCGTCACGAATAACGCGTCCTTTACCGAGTTTGCCATGCACTAGCCATTGGCCTTTTTGATATTCGGCGTCATCATCTTCTAATTCGTATTTTTTCGCAGACGATATTCCTGAGCCAGTACTATTAGAGCCTTTCGTAGACTCTAATTTCTCGCGCCTTAAAGTTAGCGTAATAGGTAATTCAAACTGAATTTTATCGCTATAGCGTTCAATTAAGCTTTTACTTTTCTTAACTTGAATCGCTTCCAGTTCTTTAGGCTCTGATAATACTTCGCCCGACTCGATTAACTCACCTACTTGATTGCATAAATTAAAGTCGGCTTCGCGTAGAAATTTACTGGGCCAGTTCTTAGCTTGCTGTGACTCTTCTTGAGTTTTTTTATTTTTCTGTGCGCTATTCCAAGTAGGCGGCGCGATTAAATACAAATCTTCTTTGGCTCGGGTCATCGCGACATAAAATAATCGACGCTCACTTTCTTCACTGCTTTTGGTCGTAAACGTGCCTTCAGCTTCGTAGGGATAATAACGCGCAGAAAGTGCAGGGATAATTACAACAGGCCATTCTAAGCCTTTCGCTTTATGAATTGAGGTTATCCGCACGCCCGAGCTTTGTTTATTCTGGTGGCGTTGCTTCAATTCGTGTAGATAATCGAAAATCTGATTAGCGGGTTTATTGGTGACTCGTAAAAAGCTCACAAACGCTTTAATCGTTTCGCTGCGATCTTCTATTTGCTGGGCAGAGAATGCTGAGTCTTTTATGCCTTCGTATAAATCTGTGGAATTAATGTATTGCTGGGCCAACTGCCACGCTTTAAGTTCTCTCTTCTTTGTATGACTACTAGGGGTATGGCTTTGTGTAATACCGCTAGCTTCATTTCCTTTTACTAATTCGGTAGACGCCATTTCAGCAGCTTCGATAACCTGCCCACGATCTTCTAGTTGCTGGCGTTGCCATTTAGAAATATCTTTTGGAATTGCATCCCATAATGCTTGGCTTAAATCACTATCGTGTTGGCTAATACTTTCTGCCATGTCTTCTAATAAAGCACGTTTCACTTTTGGAAACGGTTGCGTTAATAAGGTTAACCAAGCCGCTTTGCGCTGACGGCGATTACGCTTTTTAAAATTATCACTGGCGATTTCAAATAGAATCCAGAATATTTGCAATTCAAAGCGATCAAGCACGGTTTGCGAATGATCAAGTTGATACGGCATATCTTCTTGCAATAAAGCCAGTTCGATCGGCGCACTGATGCCCCACAATCTGTTTAATATGGCAACGTCTTCGAGTGGGCGTTTTTCAGCTAGCTCTTTTAATAAGCTCAGAACCTGCTGACTGTAATCGCTGTGGTGCTGCAAGTGAATGCGCGTATTCGGCGTTGTTGGGTGCGATAAACACAGCACATCTTCGCGATCTTGGTTTTCACCAATCACTTGGTTCGCTAATAACGACAATTTATGGCCGTAACGAAACGTATGCGGTAACTGATAACTGGTATGGGTTGTTTGCAGCTCTACTCCTGACGCATCGGGCGTATTAAACGCTTTTTCAAATTCTTTGGTTATGTATTCGGGCTTCGAACCACGGAATTCATAAATGGTTTGGTCGGCGTCACCAATCACCATCACCTGACCCTTACCTTGATAACCACCCGCACCGTGCAATATCTGTAATAGAAATTGCTGAATGCCGTTTACGTCTTGGTATTCGTCAACCAAGATCCATTCCATGTGACCAGAAAACTGTTCAGCGATTTCTGGACGCTGCTTGAATAGCATACAAGGGTCGTACAACATGTCGGAAAACGTAATGCGGTTATGTTCTTTGCGCCATTGCTCAAAGCGCTCAAAGGTTTCGATAAAGATTTGGCATTGCTGCGGCAGTTCCGATTCTTCAAACATATCCCCTGCGCTCAGCAGATCGGATTTAACTAAGTCGATAAATGCGACAGCGGGCTCTACCCACTTTTTACGCTGGGAAAGTATGTCTTGGCGAGTATCTTCTAAGCCTTGGCTAGCGGCGACTTGTTGCAGCAGCCTCCATACCACACCATCCATTTCACCGGCATTAATGAGATCTTGCTGAATTCCTGGCAGATGGCCTTGGCTGATTAAACGGTGATAGATTTTGAAACCCAGCGCGTGGAAGGTTCTCACATCAGGTAATGCGCCAAAATGCTGAATGCCCGTTTGCTGGCAAGGCTGGCTAATGACTTGCTGAAGTTTAATTTGGAAATCTGTTTGCGCGGCTTTGTTATACATCAAAACCAACATGCGCTTAGGGTTGCTGCCGGCTAATAAACGCTGCTGTATAAAGTGCACCAGAGTCGTTGTTTTTCCTGCCCCTGCCACGGCAATAACACGCGCATGACCTTGTTGGTGATGGACAATGGATAACTGTTCTGGGGTTAATGCACTCATGGAACGTTGTTCTGCCTAATTTAAATAGATTAAAGGTCTAATATTGGGTAATTGTGTAGCAAATATCTAAAACATGGATGTTTTAGCTAAGGCTACAGGGACAAAACTGCAGGAGCAAGTTTTGCACAGCTTGCTGCCCGTAGGGTGAGATACATGGATGTATCGAGTACGTATTTACGCCGTTTTGCGGAATAAATACCCAATAATGGGCCGTTGTATAGGAAAGGCATTAGCTTATCACAGACACAAAAAAGCCCGCATCTCTTTCAAGATGCAGGCTTTCTTTTCATCGTCAGCTAATTCCGTTACAGGTTAGCTGTCGCCATGGTTCTTAATTAATATTAAGAATCACGACGTGGACGACGATCACCACCACCGCTGCGTCCGCCTGGACGACGATCACCGCCTTCGTTACCATGACGTGGGCGACGGTTACCGCCAGCAGGACGACCTGATGGTGGCTTGCGATTTACTGGCTTAGCGCCGTCGGCAACTTGAAGGTGCAAAGGCTGACCACAAATGCGAGTCGCTTTAAGCTTAGACATAACCGTTTCTGGCATGCCGTCTGGTAAATCAACCATAGAGAAATCGTCAAAGATTTCGATGTGGCCAATGAACTTGCTTTCAAGATCCGCTTCGTTTGCAATTGCGCCAACGATGTTGCCAGGCTTAACGCCATCTTGGTAACCCACTTCCATACGGAAGCGAACCATATCAACATCTGGGCTATCTTTAAGTGGCATCGCTTTAGTGCTAACGTCACCAGGGCTCTTACGAGGAGCACGCTCACGTTGTGGGCGGTCACCACGATCTTCACGCTCTGTACGTTCGCGCTGTGGTTGACGAGCACGTTCATTTTCGTTTAAGAATAATGGAATGCCGTTCTGTGCCAAGTGTGCTAATGCAGAAGCAATTTCAACAACATCTAATTCTTTATCTGTCACAAGCTCGTTGATCATTTCTTTAAACATGACCGCTTGAGGGTTACCGATAGTACCTTCTACTGTTGCTTTAAAACGTTCGCGACGAACCGCGTTTACGTCTTTAGCTGTTGGTAAAGGCATTTCTTCGATACGCTGGCGAGTAGTACGCTCAATCGTGCTAAGCATACGGCGCTCACGGCCACGTACGAACATGATCGCTTTACCAGAACGTCCAGCACGGCCAGTACGGCCAATACGGTGAACGTAAGATTCAGCATCAAAAGGAATATCGTAGTTGATTACGTGAGAAATACGCTCAACATCTAGACCACGTGCAGCAACGTCTGTCGCTACGATCATGTCTAATGTTCCACGCTTAAGCTTGTCGACAACACGTTCACGCTGGGCTTGTGGAATGTCGCCGTTTAAAGCTTCACATTTCACGC
>TARA_B110001454_G_C12723146_1_pt1 | contig 19135 bp, 10 predicted proteins | sample TARA_B110001454 | Tara Oceans TARA_B110001454 (sample SAMEA4397004) | marine metagenome | biome: Polar Biome; feature: [MES] marine water layer (ENVO:01000295) within the mesopelagic zone...; material: water (ENVO:00002006), including particulate matter (ENVO:01000060) such as...... | reverse complement strand
GGCAGCCATCAGGGGGTCCCCGGTTCAAGTCCGGGAGCGCGGACCAAAACACTATACTGAGTGGATATTAACCAAATTTGTTGTTCAGGGTCTTAGATATAGACTCATAAAGGGATGGCAAGTCGGCGACTCGCTACGAGGGATAAAGATGGGTGTAACGAAGTATGTACGTTCGGCTTGGAAGAGTCCTAAACAAAGCATGGAACCTCGTCATCGAACAGGCAGAATGGCTGTATGGCGCCACGAACCCGTATTCCAGAGAATCGACAAACCTACTCGTATTGACGCGGCTCGCCGTGTAGGATACCGCGCTAAACAAGGCGTGGTTGTCTGTAGAACTCGTGTGCGTCGTGGTGGACTTCGTAAGGGTGTAGTAAATATGAAGCGTAAACCATCCAAGTCTGGTGTAACTAAGATTACTATGGCTAAATCCATTCAGCGAATCGCGGAAGAGCGTGTTTCTCGCAGATATCCAAATCTCAGAGTTCTAAATTCATACTGGGTTGGAGAAGACGGGAAGAACAAATTCTTCGAGGTAATTCTTTTAGATCCTAACCACCCTGTAATCAAAGCAGACAGTCAGTGGTCATGGGTTGCAGACAATCATCACAAGGGAAGAGCCCTACGTGGCATGACAAGTGCTGGAAAGCGTGGTCGTGGTTTGTACAACAAGGGTAAGGGTGCTGAGAAACTCCGCCCAAGTCTAAAGGCTAACAGAAACCGTGGTAAATAAGTAATATTTAGCCGAAGGTTGATTTCACTTAGGCGTGCGGCTAGCACCAATGGTTGAGTTAGATATGAGTTCTATCCGTGGTCTTCCAGTGATTATTCCGGATGGGAGAGTTCTCGGGACCGTCCATGATACAGTGCTCTCAACAGAATCTGGTTCATGGTCTTGTACTCATTTATTTGTTTCCGACCCTCCACCCGCTTTGGTCGAAGGCCGTATTCACGTTGCTATACCTTGGAATTGGATTCGATCTATTGGTGATGTTGTAATTTTACGCTGGTTTCCTCCCACACCAATACCTAAAAAGCCCTAATTTCTATGACGCATGGGTGCACGTAACCACAATACGATTCAAAAGGGGAAAGTTCACGCTAAGGCAATGCGTAGAGTCACGTCAGCCATTTTGATTGTACTTCTCTTTTCTATTGCTAGCCCTTTAGTTTCTGCAGATTCCAAGGGAATTATTGGTTGTACAAGTGCAGATATAGGTATGATGCCGGCAAGCTGGGCAATATCTGATCAATCCTGTGTGACCATAGATTTCCTTGAGGTATTGTCTCCCGGTACAACATTTTCATTTGAAATTGATACCGATTCTGAAATTGATATACTACTATTTACATCCAACGCACGCACCACTTATCAAAATGAACAAAATTATCGAACTGATTCAATTTGGGAAGAAGATTCTGTGTTCGAATCCTTCAATGGAGATGGATCTTGGCATTGGACAGTACCCGATGAAGGCCAATCAACTCGCTGGTATATGGTAATAGATAATTTGGCACATCCTCAAGACAATGGTCAAGGTGCTCAAGGCGGTAATATTGCAAACGTGATTATGGATATTCAACAAGTAGCAACCCCCTCTTTTTCAATTATTGATACAATTGTTAGACTTAATAATAATGAGCATGAAGTAGTTGCAGGACCTTTTTCCCTAGATGAAGGGACTCAACTTTCGATTCAAGCAACAACTATGGAAGGTGCTCCTGATGTATTCTTGATGACAGAGACACAAAAGAATGCATACGAAGCAGCAGCAGCAAATGGAACGGTTGCAGCATCTCGCATTAATCAAGCAGATTTACTGTCAGTTACAACCTCAGGAAATAATGTTTGGTCCGCAGCATCTCCATATGTCGATGTACCTCTATACTTAATTGTGGATAACCGTGCAGGTGCTGGAGGGGCAGGAACCACTAATGTCGCTACTACTATTGTATCATCTCTGACGCCAATTGTTCAAGCAGTTCTTTCTGATCCTGATTCCCTCACAATCATAGATGTGGGGGCAATTATTACATTAAATGCAAGCAATACCCCAAATCTTTCAAATCAAATTGCTAGTATAAATTGGGATATTGATGGAGATGGATTCGATGACTTCAGTGGATTTTCAACTGATGTTTCCTGGTCCGAACCAACAAATATTACACTCAAACTTACTGCTGTTGCTACAGATTCAAGAAGTTCTACAATTTTCAAAGATATAGAAATTAAAGATATTTCTAACCCTGTTGCTAATATTGATATTAACTCTGACATAACACGTGGATATGGGGAAAATATTGTTCTTAGCGGTCAATTTTCAGATAACTGGGGTATTTCAACAGTTGAATGGTTAGTTGATGATTTAGTTATAGAAACATATTCAGATTCAGATTCATCCGCAACCTCATTCAGTTATATTTTTGATTCCTCATACGTTTCCGGAGCGCACACAATTACTCTAAGAATAACAGATAATTCTGGATTAATTACTGATGATGTTGCAAATATTAATTTGTACGATTCAACACCTCCTAGGATAGAATCAAGCTTTAATTCAGAATTGCAAGTTGTAATCAACCAAGCGTACCCTTTTTCTGTGCCTGCTGCTGATCCAGAGTCCAATTCTTTAGTTTATACATGGGACTTTGATAGAGATACGGACTCTGATGGTGACGGGATTTCTTCTAACGATAACGAAGGAGTTGGACCACTTGTAGTACATCCATTTTCAGATACGGGGATTTTCTGGGTTGTTTGTATTATTGAGAACGATGAAGGTCTTACTACTGAAGCAGAAATTTTAGTTACTGTAGTTTCATCAACTTCCGGATCTGGAAGCATAGATTGGACGAACATTATTGGAGTAATAGCAATCACATTACTAGTATTAGCAGTTTTAGGATTTGTAACTCTTAGAGTTCTTGAAAATAGGAAAATAGCTTCTATGTTAGCAGAACAAGCAGAACAAGAAATCGAAACAGTAGTGGCTCCTCCATCCGTTGACGAACAGAAAGCGATGTGGGGAGGTAGTGGGATAAGTTCAATCAATCCTCTTTCCCAGCCAAGTACAAACTCCGATATTGGAGGCTATTCTTCAGGAATGTCTGGTCTTCCTACTCCTCCTCCTTCAGGTATACCGACAAATCCTTCCCCGATCGAAATAGATCCTGATCTGGCAGAATTGCTAAGTTCTTCTCCTCCTCCTACCTCAGCTCCAATAAATAGTCAGGCTAGTGAATTACTGTCTGCCTTTGCAGAAGATGATGCTGTGGATATAGATGAATCCGAAGATATATTTGATGATTTAGGGAATTCACAGAAAATATGGAAGCCTTCTGAAGCCCCTATTACTGAAATTGCTCCCCCCCAGCCTGAAATTGTCGAAGCTCCTGAACTTGAGTCTGAAGATGAAGATGAAGTTGAACCTACTAAAGAAGATAGAATAGTTAGAAACACTTGTTCTAATTGTGAAAAATTATTCGAAGTAGATATGCCCAAGGGGGTTGACATAGCTAGAACCTCTTGTCCACATTGTGAATCGATCGAAACTATTCATTTTGAGTGAATATTATGGTTCTGAATCGATTACAGATAGTATCAATACTTTTTGGAATGCCGTTTGTTTGGATAGGTATTTTACATTTCCAAGATCCAGTATGGTTTGAACCAATAGTCCCTGAATTAATTGGTTATCCTAGATTTTGGGTCTATGCTAGTGGATTATTTGAGGTAGGTCTAGGGCTTGGTTTGATGTTTGCTCGAACGCGTCAAATTGCTAGCTATGGAATTGCCTTGATGTTGGTAGTTTTATACACGGCAAATTTCAACATGTGGATCAATGATATCGCGATAGGTGGGTCTAAATTTGACAGTAGTTGGCATATATTTAGAGCCATAATACAAATTTTATTAATTGTAGTCAGTTTATGGATTGGAAATACATCTTCTAAGCAGTCCAAATCAAGTTAGTATATTTCATTCTAACAAAAATAAGATAGAATCTATTTTTTCTTGTATCAGGTAGGGGAATAACCTTTACGACATCTCTGAGAGGTGTGTTCATGCAAGGAGGTGCTGTACGCATTATTCGTAGGTCCCCCGGCATTAGTCATTCTCAGACAATCCTTCTTGTCTTGATATTCTTACTCCCCATGTTCTCGCCCATAACTTCAGTTTCCGCCGAGACTAGAATAAGTGCTGATGACTTTGGGATACTTGATGATTTAACTACGGTTCTCTCTGATAGAGAAAGTGTCATTTCATCAGAATTAGTCAAAAACTTGGCAGGGCCATCACTAGAAGGAGTTACCAATTCAGTCGCGTTGACCACAAATAATGACCCTCTTTTTGGTATAGGAGATATGTTTTCTGACTCTACAATCGTTGATACTACTCCTCCTGAAGTAATTCATCCTGGGCCATACGACCTTCTAGTAAATCCTGAAAAATCACCTCCTGGTGCTGTTGATACAGTATGGGAAACAATCTTTAATTTGACAGATTACCTAATTTGGACAAAATATATTGATTTAGACGGCAATCAAGTTGAGAAATTCGAAGTTGTTACATTTACAGCAACTTTGTTCTCATTTTTTGATACAGAAACTAATTCCTTACTTCATGCTATAGATATTGATGATGATGGAGATAATGACATTCAAGTTGGTTTAGAGATTTCATTTGATTTAGGTGACGAATGGGGGATTGAGGGCGATACCCTCTGGATCAAGCCGACCATTTCTTTTACTGTCTTGGTATTAGAATCTAGTCAAGATGATTCAGATTGGGATGAATTGCAAAGTTTACAAGTTTCTTTATTGAAAGCATTTGCATATTCTGAGGGAATACTCACAGGCGGTGAAAGTTATGTTTGGGTAATTGATTCAAAATTTACAACCCGGCCAACCGACTTTTCTATTGATATTGGCTTAGAACGCTTCTTTTTCGATATATCTGATGCAGGTTCAAGTTTAGTTACAAGTCTCTTGTCTTTCCTTAGTTTAGGTATACCGATACCGGGAGTTGATGAATCAAATATCGTTCTTTCTTCCATCTCATCCCCCTATGCAATTCTTATAAATAACAATGGACAAACACATTGCCCAGATCGTTATTCTCAAATTGAATTATCAACTCTGCCTTCTCCTGAGATTTCTTGTGGAGTTGTAGTTGGATTTGGATATGTGCACTTCTCTCCCCCAGATACAGATGGAAATAGGGACGTTTGGGAAGTTGCTTACATAGAGGCGACAATACATCCCAATGGAGTCTCTACACGTTTGCCATCTGAAGTTAATTTAGTGATAAGATCAGATACAACATTAGCTGAGGGAGCAGGGGGAGTTGGAGAAAATGCTCTTGACACAATTGAATATCATGCAGATAGAAGGTCCGACTTACACATACATTTTCACGAGAATAAAGCAGGAGAGCCAGTAGACAATTCCGACGAACCAAGAGGCAATTCAACAGATACTATTGGATGGTTAAGAGGTATGCCTGCAGGCAGTCTTTCATCTGATGAGATTGATAGAATATTTACTATGCTTGGTTCTAAATCCTCTCCTGAATTACCCGGTGGTCAGCCTGAAAAGTTAGGGCTAATAATAGCAATAAAGAATTTTTCAAGAGATTCAACACAGAATGTTGATGATCCAACTTTACCTGTAAATCCCGCTTACCCTCCAAAAACATTGGTTCTTATTCGTTCTTCACAAAGTATCGAATCTATAGAGTATGATTCATGGCATAAGCGTGGTGACATACTTACCGATCACAGTAAAATGCACTTAGAGCTAAAAGATCTTCCAACTTCTATCGTGTTATATGGTTCATTTGAATTAGGCAGTTCATCTTCAACTGATACAAGTCTTGATTCTGGTACCAATCTAGATTTTATGTCAAAAATATTAGATTCAGTTCTCTTGAATATGGTCGACGTGTTTCTAGACATTGGGAGTATAATTAATTCAGTACCTAGCCAGGTGGTTTCGGTTCTTACTGGTGACACAGGAAGTGGTGGCCTCAGTTCTTTTGCAGGTAGAGATGTAAACCTACTGATGACTGATAATTTATTAGCTGATAGAGTGAATATGCAGATTAATCAATTAGCGATACAAATCGGTTCTAGCCCTCATCCTGCGACTCAAGGAGATCACATCATAATCTCTAAAGATCGTGGTTTAGGTCAAGTTGCTGGTGAATTTGGACTTAGGGATCCACTAGTTCCCGTCGCTTCAAGTATTAGATTTAGTGGACTCTCAGAATTTACATTTAGTGATGATGACGTGTTAGGTATTCAAACAGTAGTATTAATCACAGACTCTAGCAAATCATTCAGATTCTCATTTCTTGAACATGACAGTAACTCTATTGCGAATCTATCCTTCCAGAGTCTCCATTTGTCCGATATTCCAAATAATATTTCCATTGAAATAGATGCTGATTCATTAAATTACATTGCTAATGAAGGTATTGAATTGATGACCTATGTGGGCCTTGATGGTGATCAGAGACAGGGCGCAAATATTCATGACATGCCCGCCGAGTTTTCTTTTGAGTTTGGTGAACAAACGAGTTTCATAGCAGAAACCCCAATTTCTACTGTTGAAATACAGATTAGCAATTCTTCTGAGCCAATTACAATGACAGGCGACCATTTCTTATTCCATCATGATTCTATTAATGAGACCTCCTCAATATCTACACGTTTGACCGGAATTCAAGAATTAGGGTGGATACCTCCTGATGAAGAAGGAGCACCTGGAGAATCAGGTAGGGGAACGGCATTCTTGAAATCTGCTGGAGATAGACCAATGAGTATTAATATTGACAATGCCCCAACTGCAGACTCTTCTGGATTATCAGCTCTAGCTTTTATTGACCCACTTCCATCTCATCTTTCAGTTGAGGTGCCAACTGGAAGAGCCGGTAGCTCTGAACTTGTGTTACCTGAATTTAATTCTACCAAGGGATTATCTGGAGTTGCTTTCTTTATTGGTGGATTCTCTAATTTTGGCCGTTCTATAAATTCTGTTCTTGCTGGTTTTACTAGTGACATTTCAACAGGTACTGAGGAAGTTGATGATTCTTTTTCATATGCTTTACAATTGGAATCAGATTCAGCTTTTGATTTGATAGTAGAGGCAACTTATGGGGACCCAGTTTCTAACGAACCACCATGGGTTCATGGTATATCTTTCCAATCTTCTCCTAATGGATTATCTGATGGGTTCCATATCAAAACTTGGTTACCTGGTTTACCTCCATTGATTGATTTATCTATCTCACGTAATACTCTAATTAATGGTGAGGACTGGTATATTCAAGCATCACTAGATAGTTGGAAACCTGGACGTGAAGAATTTATGATTCATGCTTATGGTGTAAATGGTCAAGATATGCTACTAACTATGCAAGGGCTCGAACCAGGCAAATCTACAAATTTGTTTCTTGATACTGTTTTTGAAATTCGAGATTCTGGAGGTATAACAGAAGTCTCAACTGGTACCCAATTTGGTCTTTCTGAGAGACTTGACTGGATTCATATGGTGTTGATCAATAGAGATTCTCAAAGTCGAACAGAAATGCTGATTAATGAAATCCCAAAATCAATTGCCCTTCAGGCAAGTCTTGGAACTGCTATTTCTATAGACATGAGTGTACCGGAGGCAGAAAGAATAGAAGGTTTTGCTGTTGGTTCTTTGATGTTGCAGCAAATGCAATGGATGGATGGTTTTTGGTGGCCTGCAACGGTATTTTTGAAAGATATACCTGGTTATATTAACTTGACAACCGCTCCTGAAATGAACTTTGACATAACTGAAAACCTTGCATTTCAAGGTTTGCCAAATTTCGAATTTACAGCTTCTGATGATGGAATGTCTTTGTATATCGAGGCATTTGGTAGAGCAATAAATTCTCGTGGAGATATCATTCTATTAGCAGAGGGAATGACTGATAAAATGATAATTAAGCCAACCGATGATTTCGGCCTCGAGATACGTTCAAGTGGTAGTGGTGTTGAGAGAATATATGTCAGAATGAATGATGTCCCAACTGGATCAAGTCAAGTTGGGACCCCTCCCGTGTTCCTTGAAGAAATGGAAGCAATGGGTGAGAATCTTCGTAGTGCAACATTGCATATTAGGGAATTAGTAGGGCCTTATAGTGTAATTGAAGTTGATGATGTAGATGGTGGTAAAATCATAGTATCAGCTAGAATTACAACAGAATTTGCAGGACGCGACATACAAGTTCGTGGTGTTTTAATTGACGCTCAAACTACCGGAGGCGTACCTACTGGAACTACACTTGGGGTCAATGGACTTTCTTCGGATCTTTCTATTCTCAATTTAATTCCTGGCTTGAGTGGCTCCACTCATCACTTTTTAGTCCCTGAACCATTTACTTCTGTGATACTAACAGTTATTGCAACATTAACCCACGGGGGCGACTAAATGGGGTTACTTGAGAAATTGCGTAATCAAGAAGTTGATGAGACCCCTGAAGAAGAGTTTGCACATGAGGTATTAGTTAAATTGGAAGAATCAGTAATTAATATATCTCCAATGCGAGTGATTTTTGTATCATTAATTGCTTTAATGATAATAGCCTCAACTTTAGTTGCTTTAAGTTGGATAGTGCCTTATGAGAAAGTAACAATTGATATTGTTTACATCCAAAGTAGCTCGGGTCATATTGTATTGACTGAAATAGATAATGATGGAAGTAGAGCAATTACTGATTTAACTCTAACAGTTAGATTTGTTGACTCAAATAATATTGAAATTGATAGATTCACATACAATAAATCCTCTCTTGCTGCCCATAGTTCAGTTTCAGGTGATGCATTGGAGTTAATTGTCATAGGGCATTCAGTTTGGGAAAATTATACTATCGACATTGAGTTAGAATATACTAATAATAAAGATAATTCTAAGATTGAGTTAGAATATGAGGTCGGTGAATGGAAGATGGAACAATTTAGCCATGGTACTGGAATCTCCTTCTTTTAGGCAATATATTTGTTTAATCTATGACCCCTCTAGGGTTCAACTAACCCATATACTCAAAACAGTCTTTAGAACGCGCAACGGTATGACAAAGCGAACTGTATACCTAATTTTGGGGGTGCTTCTTCTTTCTTACATCCCTCTTAATGATAGTATCGATAATTCGCATGATTCATTTTCGGAAACATTGAACGAATCAATTGAGAGAATAGAAATATCTCCTGACCCAAATAGTATTTCCGATTTAGGGGTGCCAAAAATAACCAATAGTTCAGAAAAATCACGTTCAGAGAGTGCGGATTCTGCAATCGGTGTTTATACACACTCAGGCTTAATTCCTAGTATTTATTTTCCTCAATCAATATCATCCCTAAGAACTGATCTGGCCCTAGTAATAATTGATGGAGATACAGGACTTTGGGATGCTAGAATGGAGATAATGGACCTCCCTGGAATAGAAATTCGCTCTACAATACCTCCCTCTGGATATCTAATTCAAGGCAACTCTGACCAACTGAAAAATTTACTTGAATTACAATCTGTGGAATCGGTGCATGATGTCCCTGCGGGCTTGTTAGTTCACTCAGCACTATACGACGCACCAGATGGTGAGAATTTAATTGTTGAAATAGTGGGATGGAAAAATTCTGCACTTGTCCGTCAGACTTCTGTATTAAATGATAATTTACAAGATGCTGCGGATTTATGGTTGACAGACTCATGGTCTCCAGATGCTGGAATTATTTGGGGTCAAATTCAAACAAATGATATTCCTGAAATAATCAAACATCCTTCTATATCTTACATTGCTCCAGTCCCTATTCTTGAATTAATGAATAATGAAGCAAGAAACCATATGGGGATAGACACTATTGAGAGCTTTTTTATTACTGGACTAAATGGTTCTGGGCAAAAAATAGCAGTAGGTGATTCTGGATTAGATGATGATCATGGCGATTTTAATGGCCGAATTTCGGGGCTTGATTCTGTAACTCCAGGTGATTCCTCTACTGCAGATTTGTCAGATGGTCACGGAACTCACGTTGCTTGTACTGTACTTGGAGATGGAATGAGAAGTGGCGGAACATATCAAGGCGTGGCACCAGAAGCAAATCTTTACTTCCAAGCAATGGAAGATGATGATACTGGGGCACTCTATTCCATTGGAATTAATAGCATGCTTAACGAAGCTTACAATACCGGTGCTCGTTTACATACTAACAGTTGGGGTTCTCCAACTGGCGGCGAGTATACTACCTCATCAGAGGATGCAGATGATCGTGTTTCGACCTGGGATCAATATTGGCAATATCAAGGAATGACAGTATTATTTGCTGCTGGTAATGAAAGAAATGATGGTATATCATCCCCTGGTACAGCTAAGAATGTCATAACAGTTGGTGGACATGTAAACAGATATTCTGGTGCTCCGGATGATATGTATTACTGGAGCAGTAGGGGGCCAACAGATGATGGCCGAATAAAGCCAGATTTGGTTGCCCCAGGTGATTATGTTCGTTCTTGTAAGTCACAAGAAGCAACCGAGGCTGATGGTTCTTGGAATAATAACTGGTATCTAGAATATAGCGGAACCTCGATGTCTACTCCTGCAGCAGCAGGGGCAGCGGTTTTAATTCGTGAATATCTAATGGAAATTGCAGGGCGACCTGCTCCTCAAGCTGCTTTAATTAAGGCATTATTGATATTAGGTGCAGAAGATATGGGTACTCGTGACATACCAAATAATATCGAAGGCTGGGGGCGCATTAATCTAGTAAATTCCTTAATTCCAGAGAGTGATATAGGAATATTTGTAGATGATAGGTCTAGAGTATCATCTGGACAGGTTAGTGAATATTCATTTGATATTACAAGAGGAGGAGAACCCTTGAAGGTCGTTTTAGCTTGGTCTGATTATCCAGGTTCATCCTCATCTTCAACTCAATTAAGAAATGATCTAGATTTAGAAATCACCAATCCAAATGGTCAATTATACAAAGGAAATGTATTCACTAATGGCCAGTCAGTAATTAATGGTCAGAAAGACTCGAAAAATAATGTTGAAGTTGTGCTTATTGATAATGCGATGGTTGGTAATTGGATAGTTAGAGTTAGAGATTCTTCTCACGGTGGTAGTAATTTTTACCAATCTTATTCTCTTGCAGTTAGGGGAGTTAATGTAAATGACTTAGACCCTGACCCTACTTTTGTTTCCAATTCTTTTGAGTTATCTGTTCCTATTCCTCAAGTTGATGAAGAAGTAGAGTTTTCAATATCTCTGATAAACCAGGGTGCAGGAAGCATCCCTGAGTTATCTGTATTGGCAGCAGTTAACGGCATCTCAGCTGGCACAAAAATCCTCAGCCTATCGCCAGGAGAGTATGCAGAATTAACTTGGCAATGGACCCCAAGTGAAGAAGGTGAAAATACAATATCATTCTATATTGACCCAAATGATTTGATCGAAGAAGTCTCTGAAGCCAATAATCAACATCAACAACTTGTGATAGTTAGTATACCTGGTGTAAGAGTTAGTAGTGATTATCCTACAAAGGTGATTGAAGGAACTACCGATAGTTCGACAACTTGGTCTCTTAATTTGTTAAATACTGCATTGTTTGAAACAAATGCTACAATTGTAGTATCGGAGCCAATTCGAATGCAAGATGGAGTTGAATTTGATTGGTTTTCTTCTTTTTCTAATAACACTTTTAATTTAATGCCAGCAGAATCAACAACTGTTGAATTATCTGTAATACATCCTGCACCCCCCGAGCCTGGACTTTATCGAATGTTAGTTACCGGGACAGATGTTGAAAATCAAATTGAGTCTGTGTTTGAAATTTATCTTGAAGTCCCTCTTCTTTCGAATGCAGATATTTTGATTCCCCCGGGTCAGATAAAAGTCAACCCTCTTGTCTCAACACCACTTCAGATTCAAATAAAGAACGAGGGAAATGGCCCTCAAACTTATGATGTCGAATTAATATCCCCCTCTGGTTGGAGTCTTGGTCTTGATTCCATCGGTTCTTTTGCAGGTTCATCTCATGGCTCAACTGGCTCATTAGATAAAGGAGAAACTCGCACCATCGACATTACAATTAATCCTCCTGGGGCCATGATTCCTTCAGGTACAGTATTTTCAGCCGCTATCTCAGTCCATTCTCGAGTAAGTTCAGATTCTTGGTCTGAGGACATAGGCTTAGTCGTAGATAATATAGATATAGTTACTTTAACCCCCACTTCTGATGGTATAGAACATGAAGTTTCGGCCGACGCAGTCCTTGATTGGACTATTAATTTCAATAATCAAGGCAATCGTGATCTTGAACTAACTCCATACCCTCTTTCTGTGCCTAATGGTTGGTCTTTTACTGGTGGCCTAACTTCGTTCATAGTTCCTACGGGCGAACAATTTGATTTACCTCTTTCAATGACTGGTAATGGTCTTGCAAAAAGTGGAGAATTGAAGTTGCGATTCGTAACCGAAGATGGATATACTATTGATTGGAATAGAACAATTGATGTTCTTTCTGGCGCGATTCCAAGAATTGAATTCTATCAAGTTGCGTTACCAGATGGAACCTCAGCAGACACTCCCTTAGGTGTCGCTGCTCACCCTGTTGGAGGGATTGGTTTTGATCTGCTTTGGAAAGTAAGTAATGATGGTACAATGACATGGAAACCTAGTGTTTCAATGGATGTACCCAATGACGAATGGGTATATTCTTGCCAAAATAACAATCCAACTATAGGGGTGGGTGCAACTGTAACCGTCATTTGTAACGTTATTATTCCTTTGTCAGCAGAGGCTGGTTCCGAACCAACTATATCTCTGGTATTGAGTGGTGGAGGATTAACCTTTGAAAACTTAATCTCACTTTATGTTGATTCAGTTAATGAAGTAAGTTGGACAATTATTCAGCAATTTGATTCACCACAAGGCTTTGGAACTACTCTTTCTTTAGAATTACAAAATATAGGTAATTCTGATATTTCAGAGGTTTTGAAATTAGAAGCCCCTGACGGTTGGAAGATAGAAGCCTTGGACAGTCAATTTGTTAATTTGAGGCCAGGTGAGACGCGTTCTGTAGAAATAGGATATACTCCCGACAAAGGCTCTGATGGAGCTATCATTGTATCTTTATTAAATTCAGATGATATTGTAGGATCTTCATTGAATGTAGAAATTAATGTTTTACCTAATGCTCAATCAAACACGATGGCTTTGACTAATTTAATACTTATAATTCTAACAATTATAATCCTTACTGGAGCAGTAGGTTTGGCAATTTATTTGCGTCGTGATGGTAATCTTGAATCATTATTGTCTGCAAAGACAGTCGAAAAGATGACTCCAGAAGAAACTCCAGAAGAAGATAGTGGTGTACCCTGTTGGATATGCAGTAGTGATGTAATTAATGGTAAAGCTTGGGCGTGTCTAGAATGTGGAGCTAGATATCACATGGACGGCCAAGTACAAGGCTGTAGTATAACAGAACAAGGTCATTGTTTACACTGTGATGCAGGAATTGACCAGTTAATTGAAGTGTGAAAATATACACATTCCATGCACTTTGAGCGCGAAGACCTTAGAGGGAAGATTATTCCGGGTTAATCATGAAGAGAGCGGATTCCGCACGTTTGGTTCTCGTTTTGCTTTTACTTTCTTTAATTTCCCCCTCTACTCTTGCGGCTATAGATGTCTCAATCTCAGCATCTCCAAGCTCTCAAGAAGCCGATTCAGATAATCCTGCTGAGTATGATATTATTGTAACTAATACTGGTGACGATGACATCACCGTCACGCTAACAACTTCTCAAGCAGCAGATTGTAATGGATTCACTTCACAAGTTGAACAAGTTAGTGGAACTATTGACTCTGGCAATAGTGAAACTGTAATTCTGACGGTTTCGGTAAACGAACAGGCTAGTGGTGAATGTGAAACTACAGTTACCGTATCCGCAACCGGAGCTACGCCCGGACAACCAAAAACTGATGATGTCAAAGTTACAACTACTGCGGGCGATGGAGGATTATATTCTGTAACTCTAACAGTCGATGATCAGACTGTTGTTTATGATGGTGAAGAAGATGAAGTTGTTTGGGAGGTGGATGTAGAAAACACTGGTGAACAGCAAGAAAATATTCAACTTGAGATGACTTCAGATAATGATTGCGAATCCGATGATTTAGATGCTTCTGTAAATCCAACAACTGTACAACTAGACTCTGGAGACTCTACTACTGTAGATGTAACTGTGGATTTGCCTGATGGCTCATCTACAGAAGCTGGAATTCATTGTTTCATAATCAAAGCAACAGTTACAAATGATCCTAATGCTGCCGAACCAGCTGAGGATAATCTAACACTAACAGTGAATATTCCTGAAGTTAAGGAATGTGATCCTTCTCTTCAATTTACTTCTATGAATCTTAACCCTGGAGAAACCGGTACAAATAGATTTACTGTCGAGAATATCGGTAATACTGAATGGACAGTTAGCGCTAAAGCTACCGCCGATAACTTTGATGTATCCTCATGGGTTGCATTTTCTGACCCTTCAAATGCCTTCCTTGGCGAGAAAAATACTGCCGACGATCAACATACTTTTGAATTTCAAGTAACACCTGATGATTCTGTGGAGGCAGGCACTCAGGTACCAATCAAAATTCAAGGTCGATCAGGTACTGAAATTGGTTGTGAGAAGATAGTTACATTGAACGTCGGCCAATCCTATGATGCCTCAGCCACATTGAGCCAGTCTTCTTTGTCAAATGTGGAACCTGGGACTTCTAAATCAGTAACTATGACAATCACAAACCAAGGAAATGGAGTAGATACTATTCAAATTAGTGCGGCGAATGTACCTGCTGGATGGCAAGTTTCCTTTTCTCAATCATCAGTAACACTTGCTAGTTCACAGTCGTCAAATAATCAAGGTAGTATTACAATTGATGTTTTAGTGCCCGAAGGAGCGTCAGCAGGGTCCGATAGTATTACTTTCAATGTTGGGCATGGGGGAGGTTCTACTCCATATGCCAGCAAGACTCTTTCCGTTTCGGTAGCCCAAGTACATGATTTGCGTAGTTCAATAATATCAGATTCACAGAAGGGCAAATCTGATCAGATTTTGAGATTCCCTATTGATATAACTAATATAGGTAACATTGATGATAATTTCAAACTTCAGGCATGTGATCCGAACGATATTACTGGATGTAATCCCCCACTTTGGGAGTCTTCTTTTTCTAACCCCCAAGGTGTAACTATTACTCAGATAAGTATTGATTCAGGCGTTACTAAAATAGTATATCTTGATGTGACAATAGAGGGTGAAGAAAATGGTGATAGAGCTTCAGTTTCTGCAGTAATTACAATTTTTGGGACAGAAGTTTCTTCTTCCCATGAATTCAGTATTGAAGTTTCTAATTTTAATTATGGCATGAGTATTACTCCAGTTGAACCAGGAGAAATTCCAGGAGAATTACAGGTTCAGTTACCTCCAGGGGGCACGGGTCTAGTATCTTTTTGGGTTGAAAATATTGGCGACTTCCCTAATGGTGACAATGCAGTAGTCTCAATTACTGGCATGGAATCTACAGTACTTAGAACTTTGAAAATTAATGGTGTAGAAACAAGTGACCCATTTCATGTTGATATGGGCTCAGAAAACAGAGTTCTAATCACCCTTGACTTCGAAGTATTAGATGGAGTCCAAAGTGGAGCTTCAGGATTGATTAGGGTATTAGCAGCATCAGAATTAAATGCAATAGAAAGCACATCTGTAGATCTTTTAATCAATGTAATTATTATACATGATCTTCGGTTCACTATAGAGGAAGAAACATCCCAGATCGTTGAGTACCCGGAAAAAGCAGTATTCACTATTTATGTGACGAATTACGGTAACGTCGAAGAAACTGTTGTCATCGAATCTTCAGACCCTCTTCGTTTTTGGGCAGTTAATGCGGTTGACGATGAGTTCAAATTAGCACCAGGGGAGACCAGAGAAGTCGAGATAAGAGTAACTCCTCCAAACGATTTATTTCAAGAGGATACTTATGACTTTACAATTATAGTAATGCCAAAAGGACTGCCTGTGGCCGGTCAACCTCTTGACTTATCAGTTACTGCAGAAATTCCTCTTGGATTTTCTTTTCTCTCAGATGAAACAATTCAGATATTAGGTTGGGTTTCCATAATAATCGGGGGATTGCTCGTCATAATGCTATTCGTTAAGTCACGTAATGAGAGTAGAAGAATCCTTCAAGCACTAGAACTTGAATCTAAGCCTTAACTATCAAGTTGAAACTCAGTGTTAGGTTACACTTATTGCCCTAATTTTAGTGGGCGTGTCTAACCGTCCCTCAGGGACCGGGTTGTGACCCCTATGACGTCTGTCTCAGAAGCGTATCTTGCAGTAGCAGTCATGACTTTAGTTGGCATTGGATTTCCAGTTGGTAGTTTCATTGCTTCTAGACTTCTAAGGCCAGTAGTTGATCCTAATGACCCTACTAAAACACGTTCTTGGTTACTTCCTGGTTATGAGGTAGATCAATCATTGTATGTTCGCCGTAAAAGTACATATGAATGTGGATCTGCTCCAGTTGGCGATGCACATATCAATTTCCATTTCCAATATTATTGGTACGCAATCATATTCTTAGTTTTTGATATAGCCTTCATGTTCTTAGCATTTGGTGGTATCATTTCAATTCAAGATAATGATGTTATTTCTAGTTCTGAAATAATGGGTGCTTTAACCACCATGTCGATATTCATAGCTCTGATGAGTCTTGGTGTTTGGCATGTTTTCCGTAAGAGAGGAAGGATATATATTTGAGGTATGAATATGGCAGATGATGGGCAAAATTATTCTATGTTTAGTAGCCGATTATTAGTCGACACAGTAGGTGATGTTACAGATGAAGCTTTGAAGGCAAGCCGCCTAAAAGATGTAATTGGTGTATTAGCTGGACGACTCTTTAATTGGGGTCAAAGAAAGTCATTATTTCCCTTACATCTAGGAATTAAGTGTTGTGCGTTAGAAATGGCGGCAGCAGGGGCCAGTCGTTTTGATGCAGAACGTTTTGGTGTATTCTTTCGCTCAAGTCCTCGACAATGTGACGTTTTATTAGTTAACGGTCCAATAAGTAAAAAATTCGCTGACCCTATAGTACGTCTCTGGGAACAAATGCCTGAGCCTAAATGGTGTATTGCAATGGGTGAATGTGCAATATCTGGTGGACCTTATTTCCAATCCTACAATATTTTAGAAGGTGTGGATACTATAATTCCGGTTGATGTATACATTCCAGGTTGCCCCCCTCGTCCCGAAGCATTAATCGATGGCTTTGGAAAGTTGAGAGAAAAAATCATTCGAATCGGAGCAATGCCAAGTCATTCTAGATTAGAAAGTGAAGCTCCAATTATTATTGGAGATATTTGAGGAATTTTTATGCCAGTTGTTTCTGAAAAAACACAACAAGCGGCGGCTGAGAAATTAGCCGAGGCATTGGGTAAAATGGAAGGTGTTGAATCATCTGTAGATGTTCGCACTAGTGGGACTCAAAATAGACCTATAGTTAACGCTTCAGTTTCCCCTGAAAATTGGCGGGAGGTTGCTGAGGAATTAAAAAATAAACACGAAGTTGACCACTGTTCAATGATTACTGGAATTCATTGGCCAGAATCTAATGACAAAACATGGGAAGTGGTTTACCATTTCTTACGAACCGGAATAAAAAATCCGGTTATTGAAGAAGGCCTAGTTGTTCCAAATATTGTTGATTTTTCTAAAGTGAAAGGCAAACAAGTTCCTTTAGAAATTCAGATTAGTGTTAAGATTCAAGATACTCGAACTCCTTCTCTTGCAAGCGTACAAGATATTTGGGTAGGCGCTGATTGGAATGAGAAAGAAACTTGGGATTTAGTTGGTATTGACTTTGAGGGCCATATTGGGATGCGCAGGGTACTCAATCCGCATGAATCTCCCGTTGGCTTCCATCCTCTCCAAAAACAGCACAAATTGCGTTATCATGGTTTCGAAGAGATGTATGACGATGCTCAAGGATTCATGCGTAAGCCTGTAGATTCTAGTAGAGTAAAATGAGGTGAAAAAATGGCAGAAATGTGGATTTCTATGGGGCCTCAACACCCAATGACCCATGGTCTTTGGACTTTGAAAGTAAAAGTTGATGGAGAAACAGTAGTAGATACTGAACCAGATTTGGGGTATATCCACCGAGGTGTAGAAAAGATCTGTGAATCTCGTGATTTCACTCAGATAACCACCTATTGTGACAGATTGTGCTATGCTTCAGCAAACACTTGGTCGCATGCTTATATTTACGCTGCAGAAGATCTTCTTGAAGTCGAAGTTCCTGAGCGTGCTGAATATATTCGATTAGTTGCCGTTGAAATTCAACGGATTGCTAGCCATTTGATGTGGTTAGGTGCCTATGGCCCAGATATTGGTAATCTGAGCGTAATGGTCTGGTGTTTACGTGAAAGAGAGATGATGATGGATTTGTTGCAAGAACTCGGTGGTTCTAGAATGCATTACAATTTCCCTCGTATTGGTGGGGTCAAAAGAGATTTACCTCACGGTTTTGCATTAAGAGCTAGACATAAGTTGAAATTATTCCTCGATCGAATCCAAGAATATGAAGCTCTTTTTGATGAATCTACGGTATTTTTAATTCGTAGCCAAGGAGTTGGTTATGCTAAACCTGAAGAAATGATTAATCATGGCGTGTCTGGTCCAAACATTCGTGCAGCGGGAGTAAATCATGATATACGTACTTCGCACCCATATTCTGTTTATTCTGAACTTGACTGGACTCCGGCAGTAGAGCGTTCTTCTATCAAAGGCGCAGATTGTTATGATCGATACCGAGTTCGAGTTGAAGAAATGCGTCAGAGTGCTAATTTAGTTCTTCAGGCTCTAGATAAAATTCCGGGTGGCGCAGAAACATATCATGAGCCAGGAGATCCTAAGATTTTGGGTAAAGCACCTATAAGAGCTCCAGAAGGAACATCGGGTTCACATCACTTCGAAGACAGCCGTGGTGAATCAATGTTCTACATAGCAGGTGGTGGTGAAGGGCGTG
>TARA_B110001454_G_scaffold3025_1_pt1 | contig 19614 bp, 17 predicted proteins | sample TARA_B110001454 | Tara Oceans TARA_B110001454 (sample SAMEA4397004) | marine metagenome | biome: Polar Biome; feature: [MES] marine water layer (ENVO:01000295) within the mesopelagic zone...; material: water (ENVO:00002006), including particulate matter (ENVO:01000060) such as...... | reverse complement strand
CAGGTATATTAGGTGATCGCTCTTCAATAGAGCAATATGATCCAGGTTTGTGGCAAAAAGTTATGCATGTGAATCTCACCGCCCCTTTTGTTTTAACGCAAGCTTTAATGCCAAGCCTTAAACTATCAAAGCACCCCTCTGTAATTTTTACCAGCAGTGGCGTTAGTCAGATTGGAAAAGCATTCTGGGGAGCTTACTGTGTCTCTAAATTTGGTACAGAAGCATTAAGTCAGATTCTTGCACAAGAGTTAACTCATACGTCGTTTCGAGTAAATTGTATTAATCCTGGTGCAGTAAAGACAAAAATGCGACTTGCAGCCTATCCCGCTGAAAATCGAGATAAATTAAAACTTCCAGAGGAGATTCTTTCGCCCTATATTTTTCTGATGGACGATGAGAGCCTAGGAATTACAAATAAATGCTATGACGCACAATAAAAAATTTATTTCTGCTTAATCCTTTCGAATAGATCTTATATATCTTTTGATATACTTTTAACTGTCAACTTTACCGATTGATATAAACGCTCTATTTCATCAGTATTTAATAACTGGTGACAACCACGACGTAATGATTTTGGTAGCGTAATTTCACCATAACCAAGTCGAATTAATTTATTCACTTTATAGCCGATGGCCTCCCATAATCGCTTGACTTCATGCTTACGCCCTTCACTCAGTGTAACTTCATACCACGTATTTGCCATACCACTAGCCTTCTTTTTTACACTAAGAAAAGCAGCTGCTCCATCATCTAGTACAATACCTTTTAACAATGAAGTGAGCTCACTCTTTGATGGATGACCGTATATTCTAACCGCATAATGACGAATAATCCCATATGACGGATGCATCAAACGATTTGCAAGCTCACCGTCGGTAGTAAATAAAAGAAGTCCAGTCGTTGAGACATCTAATCGACCTACCATCACCCATCGCATGGATCTTATTTTTGGGAGCGCATCAAATACAGATTTTTTATATTCTGGGTCAGACCTGGAGCATATTTCATCATTATTTTTATTGTAAATTATATGCCGATGAGAAAGTTGCTTTGGATTAATATAAAGTCGTTGAGCATCAAGAAAAAATGACTCATCGCCATTAACGATATCCCCTATTTGAGCTGTTTTTCCATTGATCTTCAGACGGCCTTCACTTACCCAGCGCTCAACCTGCCTTCTTGAACCATGCCCTTTCGAGGCCAAAAACTTTTGCACACGCATGGCATATACCTCTATTGATCATTCGTTTCGGTTGTATTGATTACCTCTTCAGATAAATCCTCAATCTCAGTCTTTTCAACGATATCGTCAAAATCAGTTTCTGATATTATTTTAGCTGACTCCAGGTCTTCATCTTTAACAGAATTATCTAAATCAATATCCGGGGAGTTATTGTTTTTTAGTAATGGGTTTACTTCTCGCTTATCTATAGTGTCTTGCATGATTACTTCCGGAAGATCCAATTTAATTTTAATTGCCTCCCAATCAGAAAGATCAGCTAAGGGCGGTAAATCATTAATTTTCTTAAGACCAAAATAATCCAGAAAAATCTTTGTAGTACCGAACATTTCTGGACGACCAGGGACATCGCGTTGTCCAGTAATATAAATCCAATCCCTTTCCATGAGAGATTTTACAATATTACTGCTGACTGAGACACCTCGTACTTGTTCTATTTCACCTCTTGTGATTGGCTGCCTATAGGCAATTAACACTAAAGTTTCGAATAATGCTCGTGAATAACGAGGTGATCTCCATTCCCATAATTTATCTAAACGCTTTGATATTTCTGGTGTGACCTGGATACGATAACCGGAAGCCACCTCAATTAATTCGATATTCCTTGGCTCATACTCATCTTGGAGTAATTTTATGCATTTACGGACTATAGTTCTTTCAGGTTTTAGATGCTCTTCAAACAAGCTTTCAATTTTATCTAATTTGAGCGGTTGATCCGACGCCAATAATGCTGATTCAATGAAATATTTAACTTCGTTTTCATTCATTCATTTAATCCCTTTGGTGAATATTTTAATTTTTATATTTAACTATCAATTGAGTGAACCGATGAAGAGACCCTGATATGTATTGGTGCAAATTCTTCATTTTGCACCACTTCTATCGTTGCGTCTTTCAATAGCTCTAGAATAGCAAGAAATGTTATGGCAACTCCAATCCTTCCTTCAATTGGATTAAATAGGTCAATAAAATCTATAAATTTCTTGGTATGAATTCGATTAATAATTTCAACCATCCTTTGTCGCACTGATAGTGTTTCTTTTTTTAAATGAAGTTCGGAATTCATTTCGACCCTCTTTAAAACATCATGAAAAGCCACCAATAATTCCTTAAGTGTTACCTCAGGTAGCTTTATAACCACAGACTTATTTGGGGCCTCAGCATTAGCAATTACAATATCTCTTTCTAAGCGTGGCAGAGAATCCAAATCCTCAGCAGCCAATTTAAAACGTTCGTACTCATGAAGACGTCTTACCAGCTCAGCTCGAGGGTCATCTTCTTCTTCTAGCACTTCCGGTCTAGGGAGTAGCATTCTGGATTTGATTTCTGCAAGCATTGCAGCCATCAATAAATACTCCCCTGCTAGCTCTAATTTAATCTCCTCCATCAAATTTATATAGTCAATATATTGTTGAGTAATTTCTGTAACTGGGATATCAAGTATATTTAAATTTTGTCGTTTAATTAAATACAACAATAAATCTAATGGCCCCTCAAATGCCTCTAAAAATACTTTTAATGCAAACGGAGGAATATAAAGATCTTGAGGTAACTCAGTTACTGGCTCACCCTCAACTACAGCGAATGGCATCTCATATTGCTTATTGATATCTTTTTCAGATTGTATGGTCATTGAGTTAATCACTTAAGAAGATTTTATTGTAATAAAAATTTTATCCAATTAAATTTAATTAATTCTATATAACAATTGCCCTAAGACACTATTAACTTGATAATATACCAGTAGAGTAAATTTAAGTAGATAAAGAAAGAAAATACAAACAATTTAAAACTCAAAATCACCTTAACTCCTTTAAAATTTAACAACATGCAATTTCTTACCGAATACATCCCAATTATAATATTTATTTTTGCTTACTTTAATGGCGGTATTTTCTTCGCTACAAAAGCACTGATGATAGCAATGCCGATTGGTCTTTGCTTGCAGTGGGCTCACTCAAAAAAAATTAATAAAATATACTTAGGCTCTACTCTATTAGTTCTAATACTTGGTACGGCAACCATTTTCTTTAAAAATCCAACTTTTCTTTATTGGAAGCCAACAGTTCTAAATTGGTTGATTGCAATAGTATTTTTAGCGAGCCAATGGATTGGTAAAGAACCAATTATAAAAAGAATGCTCAAGCAAGCCGCCAGCCTTAAAGAAGATCAATGGAAAAAACTAAATTTTATGTGGGTGATATTTTTTATATTCAGTGGTGCCATAAATATTTATGTCGCTTATAATTTTACGGAAGAATTTTGGGTAAAATTTAAATTATTTGGACTATTTGGCATTACGCTTGTTTTCGTTATAATTCAAAGTATCTGGTTAAATACAGTAATTAAAAAAAATGATACTTAACACAAAAAAAGGTAATCATTATGTGGTATGTAATTATAGGTAAAGACATAGAAAATAGCCTTCAGTTAAGGATTAAAACTAGAGATTCACATCTTGCTAGACTAAATGATTTATCGGATCAAGGTCGTATCCTTATCGCCGGACCAAATCCTTCGATTGATAACGAAAACCCTGGAGAAGCTGGTTTCAGTGGCAGTGTTATTATTGCAGAATTCAAATCAATTGAAGAAGCTAAAGATTGGGCTAATGAAGACCCATATACACAAGTCGGAGTTTTTGAAGAAGTTATTGTAAAACCTTTCAAAAAAGTGCTGCCTTGATGCTTGAAAAGGAAATTGAAGCTATTTTAAAAATAAAGTTTAAACCAAGTGAACTATTAATTAAAAATCAAAGTCATTTACATAAGAAGCATAAAGAATACAGTAAGAATAGTCACTTTTCTGTTCATATTGAATCAGAGATGTTTAATAAAAAAACTAGAATAGAAAGGCATCAAATGATATATAAGGCGCTTAAAGATATAATGAAGTCTAGAATCCATGCGCTTCAAATAAAAGCTACAACATATAAAGAATCTAATTTAATTTAAGCATAACCAAATAATCTAGGGATAAAAAAATGTCATTAAAACATAAATCTAAAATATTTTTAAAAAAATACTGCCAAATAATTTTTGCAATGATCTTGATAACAAACGTACCTTTTAGTTTTGCTGAAACGGTTAAAACAATAAATGGCATAGATATTGACAGTCTCGTTCTGGATATATATATCCAAAGCAGAACCCAGCAATCAGCGACAGAGACAACGCCAGAACAACGACTAATTTTTCTTGATGAGTTGACTGATATATACATTCTTTCAACTCAAGAAAATGCGAAAAAATTAAGTAACAACCCTCAAATAAAAGCACAAATTGAGTTGCAAAATAGAGGTCTAATTGCTCAAGCTGTGGCCAGTGATTTCTTTGTAAATGCACCCGTTTCTGAAGAACAGATATTGACCGAATATAATCAAGTTATAACCACTACGCCAACGCTAGAGTTTATGGCGAGTCATATATTACTTGAAACCCAGAGTGAGGCTATAACAATAATTGAAAAACTAAATAGTAGTGAGAATTTTGCCGAACTAGCAAAAACCAACTCTATTGGACCATCTGCCACAGCCGGTGGCTCATTGGGAACATGGTTTGCTCCAAACCAGATGGTTAAACCTTTCTCTGATGCTGTAGCTGCCCTGGATAACGGCAAATATACTACTGATCCAATACAAACTGAGTTTGGTTGGCACGTTATCTTAAGAGAAGATTCAAGAGATTCCATACCGCCAACTTTAGACAGTGTAAGAAACGAAATTCGTCAAAAAATTATGCAAGATGCATTTCAAGCTTATCTCGAGGGATTGGCAAATCAAATTGAATAATTATCGGAAGTCAAACCTTTTAGTCGCATCGTTAAAATTTCTTCCTTTGACTCAGACATGATTTGATAATTCTTGATAAAAATAGACCCATTGGAATCTTTTTTTATCACACCTAATCTTTCTAACTCCAAATAAACGGCTTTTGGTGGTGCATCTAATTTTGCTTTTTTTGCCAGATTAATAAACGAAGGCTCGCCACTATTGTATTTTAGTTGTTTAGGCTCTTTATGACTATCTAAAAACACATCATCTTTTTGCCAAATATCAAGTAATCTCATGGCAGGGGCACGAAATTGACGAAAATACTCCTCCTCATTAATAATTCTATTTTTTACCGAAACGACTTCCTTCCTAGTTATCCCTGTCATTAGAGAGATCCTAGAAATATTGGTCTCTCTTGACCTTATGCCATAATTTTTTGCTGCAAGCGAAACAAAAATATTTTTAACTATGGCGTCGAATAATTTGTAATCAATACCAAAAAAAAGGAGCAGTTGAATAAGAGGTTTGAGTACTTTTTTTATTAAATTAACAAGATGTAGATTCATTATCTTTTTTTTTAATTATAAGCTTTATATAATTCAAAAAATTTACCCTCATCAATAATTTCTATATTTAATTCGAGTGCTTTTTGGACTTTTAATCCAGGGTCCGATCCGGCCAATAGAAAATCCGTCTTCTTTGATACACTGCCAGTAATCTTGCCACCCAATTCTTTTATATGCGTTTTTAATTGCTCTCTGGATGAGGAAGAAAATGATCCCGTAATAACCACGACTTTACCTAAGAGAATTTGCTCTTTCCTCTCCTTTGTAGGTTTATGTGACCAGCTTACACCACATGAAATTAAATTCTTAATTATATTTTTATTATTTTCATTTTTAAAAAATGCCACTATATTTCTCGCTACTATTGGGCCCACTTCAGGAACCTTCTGAAGCTCTTCTTCTGAAGCGAGCATGAGTGTGTTTAGATCTTTATAAAAATCTTCTAATACATCAGCTGTTGTTTGCCCTACTTCCCTTATACCTAGACTGTATATAAATTTACTTAAAGAGGTGACTTTACTGTCAATTACTGCTTGGATTATATTTTTAGCAGTTTTAGTCGCTACTCTATCTAATGAACAAAGCTCATTTTCGTTTAATGTATATATATGATCTGGAGTTAAAAGTCTTTCTGAGTCAACTAATTGCTCGATTAATTTAACTCCGAATCCATCGATATCCATCGCTTTTCTAGAGACAAAATGTTTCAGATACTCTATCCTTTGAGCTCGACACTCATACCCCCCAGTGCACCTCGATACCGCCTCACCAACTACTCTGATGATTCTAGAATTACACACAGGGCATGTTTTGGGCATACCTACTATATTAGTATCTGAAGGACGTTTAGATAAAATCACTTTAACTAATTCTGGAATTACATCACCTGCCCTTCGAATTGTTACAGTATCTCCTACGCGAACATCTTTTCGATGTAATTCATCCATATTATGCAAAGTGATATTACTGATCGTGACACCACCAACAAAAACCGGTTTAACCTTGGCGACTGGCGTAATCGCCCCTGTTCTTCCGACTTGAAATTCAATAGCCTCGATGATCGTATATTCTTCTCTCGCGGGAAACTTATGTGCGGTAGCCCAGCGGGGAGCACGAGATACAAAACCTAATTTATTCTGATGGGAGATTTGATCTACTTTATAAACCAAACCATCAATATCATAATCAAATGTATGACGTTTTTTTATCATCTGATCATAGAAATTCATGCATCCATCTACCCCATCAGCAAGAACATTTTCATCACAAATCTTTAACCCCCATTTGGACAAAAGAGACATAATATCACTGTGCTTAGCAGGTAACTCCATATCGTTAACAATACCCACACCATAAAAAAAGATATCTAGCGGCCTTTTTTTAGTATAAGTAGGGTCTAATTGACGAAGACTTCCGGCGGCGGCGTTACGAGGATTCACAAATACTCTTTCATTATTGCTTAGGGCTTCTTTATTGAAATTATTAAACCCAGATAATGGCATAAAGACTTCGCCTCTAACTTCTAAATAAGACGGATGATTTCGACCTTGCAACTCAAAAGGCAAGGATTTAATTGTTCTAACATTATGTGTAACATCTTCGCCTTTTTTTCCATCCCCTCTTGTCGCGGCTCTCGTCAAAATACCCTCTTCATAAACAACACTGACAGCAGTGCCATCAAACTTTAATTCACATGCATAAGATATCGATTGATTTAAAGGAAGTTCAAGTCTTTCATGGGCACGACGATCAAAATCTTCCAGCTCTTTTCGTTTAAAAACATTGCCTAATGACAACATAGGTAATGCATGCTCAATGGATTTAAAAGCAGATGACGGCTCTGCACCCACATTTTGTGTGGGCGATAAATTAGCTTGGAATTCTGGATATTTTATCTCAAGTTGACGAAGTTCATTAAATAGCTTGTCATATTCATAATCAGAAATTTCAGGTTCATCCATCACATAATAAAGATGATTATGATTGCGAATACTACTAGTTAAACGAGTAATTTTTTGCTTAACGCTTTTTTCAACCATGACTACTCAGGTTTCACTTTTTTAATATGAAATAAATATTCAATCACTTGCTCACGGATATAACGCTCGCGCTGAGTACTAAAAGAGCTTCCAGATTCGTCCAGTAACTCACCCTTTAAAGTATTTGATACTTTTTTAATAACGGATAACATTTCATCAAACGCTTCAATACCATTGACAGGTAAGGGGAGTGACATAAAAAATGTTATGCCTGGGATTTTTTGATCTTTTATCTTTTTTAAATCAAATGTACCTGGTTCAACTAAACTTGCAGCACTAAATATTATGTCTTTACTTGTATCTTTATAATAGTGAAATATACCGTAATCTCCAAGCTGCATGCCTTGTTCACGCAAAGCCAAAATTAAATCATCGCCAGCATAATTTGAATTATTAATCGCGACTAAACGAACAGTTACGACAAATTGATTTTCAGGCTTTATTTCTTTGAATGTTGGATCTAAGGTCAAGTCTTGAATATTTCGTACAAACTCATCTTCGTTAACTTTCTCATCAAATCTATCTAGATTCCTGCTGATTTCAGAGAGAATGGGTTCTACACGTTCTTTAGCTTTACTTTGAAAAAGAATATTAGATTTATTCCACACACCAAATAAATAAATACCCAATACGAGCAATCCACCTATTATCAATAATATCCATCTCATATCATCCATTTAATTTACAACCAATTTTATTCTTAATCAACAGACATCTTTACTGCTTCATCCAGGTCAACCGAAACTAGACGAGATACTCCTGGTTCCTGCATAGTTACCCCTGAAAGTTGCCTTGCAAGTTCCATTGTCGCTTTATTATGAGTGATAAAAATGAATTGAACCTTTGAAGACATATCTTTCACAATCTCACAAAAGCGAATCACATTAGTATCATCAAGAGGTGCGTCCACCTCATCCAACATACAGAATGGAGAGGGATTCAACTCAAATATGGCAAAAACGAGAGCAACAGCTGATAATGCCTTTTCACCACCAGATAATAAATTAATTGTGCTATTTCTCTTACCTGGCGGTCTTGCCATTACCGAAACTCCAGCTGATAATAGATCATCACCAATTAATTCCATATAAGCTTGACCGCCACCAAATAACTTTGGAAATAACTTTTCAAATCCAGAATTGATCTGATTAAAGGTTTCACGAAAGCGTGATCTTGTTTCACGATCAATTTTGCGAATTGCACTCTCAAGTGTCGATAAAGCATTTCTTAAATCTTCCATCTGAGAATCGAGGTATTCTTTTCTTTCAGTATTTACTTTTAACTCATCAATAGCTGCTAGGTTTATCGGTCCGAGACGATTAATTTTTAATGATATTATTTCTAATTGGTCGGTAAATTCATCCAAAGTTGCCGAATCTGACATTTCATCAAGTAAATCTTCATAATTATAATCAGCTTGGACGAGCTGCTCGTCTAACCCTTCTCGCCTAATTTTAATTGTTTGTAGATTTTCTTTTGACTCATTAAGTTCAATTCTCGCCTCATTTACAGCTCTTTCTTTTTGTAAGCGCACTTGATCAGCTGACGTCAATTCGTTCTCAATTTTTTCGACGATTACTCTTGCGTTATTTAAGTCCTCTTCTGCATCAATTTTTTCTGACAACTGATCTTCAAGTAAATTCCTACTATCAATCAAGGGCTGTTTATTTAATTCAATTTGCTGTTGAATCTCTTTTTTTCTTGATTCAAAAAGGTTTTGCTGTGAAACCATTCTTTCTAAATTTTGAGATGCAGATTGTTGAGTTGATTTTTTACTTTCATATTTAATAACCATCTCTTGCGCTATCTTTCTATCAACCTCATATTGCTCGCGAACACGTATTAACTCTTGATGTAATTTATCTTTTTCGACCTCTAGACCCGAACTTAAAGATTTAAGATTTTTTAACGATCGGGATGCATTCTCTATATTTTCACTCGATGTCTTTATTATCGCTTCAAGAGTTATTTTTTCTGCCTGCAAATTTTCAACTTCTTTCGTAAAATTGGATTGATATATATTTAACTGCTCGAGCTGGTTAACCAAAGAATCTAACTCTCCTTTTGTATCTAGATACTTGTTAACTGTTTTTGTTATTTCATCTTGGAGTTCATCTTTTCTTGATTCACACTTTTCCAACTTCAATCGAATATTTTCCAGATTTTTCTCTGCGCGATTGCAATCAAAAACAAGCTGTTTTATATCTTTTTCGAGTTCACGAATTTTTCGCTCTCTTGGAAGAATTCCAGCATCAACATCATCTTTTCCACGAAAAACCCTAACCCAATCTTTACTCAACCAGACACCATTTGAAGTTATTACCGATGCTTTACTAGCTAAGCTCTCACTAATATCAAGAGCTTGCTCTAGGGAATCAGCTATCTTTACATCCTCAAGCAACGAGAAAATTGCGTCCGGGGCATTTTCAACCTTAGATGCCAGAGAGCTATTATTAAAATCAGATTTTTGCTTAGATTGAACGCTATTTATCATAGTAAAACGTCCAGTTTTAATGCCTTTAATCACCTCAATACCCTGATGTATTCCATTTACGCACAATCCTTCTAAATAATCGCCAAGCACTGTTTCTATGGCGATTTCCCAACCATTCGTAATTTTTAAATTTTGCGCAATACGCTTATTGCTTGATAGTCCATTTGCTTTCAACCACTTAATATTTTGATCACTTTGGCCACTATAGGCTGCATTTTGAAGTGCAGTTAATTTAAATAACTCGGCTTCCCTATTTCGCACTTTTTGATGATGCTCATCTACAGTCGCAACCATAATGTTATTCTTTTTACGAAGGTCTATGATTTCTTGAGTTAATTCATTGAAATCTTTCTCTAGAGACTCTTTGGATGAAAAATTTTTCTTATCACTCTCAGAAAGCTGGAGTATTTTTATTTCCAGTTCTTTTGAGTGATTAGAACTTACTTCTTTTTTTAATTTACCTTGCTTATCATCGATTGTGGCTAAACCAATTTCGCTATCGGCTAACCGATTGGATTCGATTGTTACACTCTGAGTAAATTCATTTTCTTTTGATTTGAAACCGTCCCATTTATCTTGCCATACTCGAATAGATTGCTCTGCTGCATTCAATGAGTCTTTAGATGAAGCCTCAGATGCATTAGCATTTATTATGCTTGGTTCCAATTCATTTAATATATTTTCTATATCTACAATCTGTTCTTTATCTAAAGATATATGGCTTTCAATCTCACTTCCATTTTGAATAGCTTGCTCTAAATCTTTTTTCTGTCTTAATTCTATTTCTTGAGAGTATTCAATAGATTGCTCAAGTCGACTTATCTCCGAACCCACTTTGTAATAATTTGCTTGTACTTTGTTGAATAAATCTGTTTTTTCATTCTGATCGAGACGTTGAGACTCAATATTTGCCTCAATTTTTCGTTGTTCAGCTAATCTTGAATCGAGTAATAATTTATTTTCTGTAAAGAGTTTTTCAACTTCTATGGAATTATTATTTAGGTCACGCATCCTAATTACTAAAATATCCGCAGAAAATCTTCTTTCATCTTGACGCATCTTTTTATATCGTTCAGCAGTTTTGGCTTGGCGGTTAAGATGATTGATTTGCTTTTCAACTTCATCTATTACATCGAGTAGACGATCTAAGTTTTCCTTAGTCCGACCAATTCTGCTGGACGTTTCTTTTCGCCGTTCTTTATACTTCGATATCCCAGCTGCCTCTTCGATGAAAACTCTCATTTCTTCCGGCTTAGCCTCAATCATACGAGATATCATGCCTTGCTCTATTATTGAGTAACTTCTAGGTCCTAATCCAGTACCTAAAAATATACCAGTAATATCTTTTCGACGACAACGAACCCCATTAAGATAATAGTTTGAAATGCTGTCACGTGAGACCACTCTTCTTATTGAAATCTCATTATATTTTGCGTATTCGCCTTCGATGGTAGTTGCGGTATTGTCGAAGATTAACTCGACTGTAGCAGCACCAACAGGCTTCCTAGAGCTAGAGCCCTTAAATATTACATCGGTGATTAAATCACCGCGCAGACGACTGGCAGAGCTTTCTCCCATTACCCATTTTACTGCATCAATAACATTAGATTTCCCACAACCATTAGGGCCGACAACACCAACCAAATTGGATGGAAATGAGATAACTGTGGGGTCAACAAAAGATTTAAAACCAGCGAGCTTGATCTTACTTAATCGCATTTACGTATCTAAATCCATATCTTTTTTATGATAATTAATTGTAATGCATTTATAAAAATAAAACGAACATTCGTTGTCAAATATCAGTCATTATTTTTTATATAAACCAATAGGTCGCTTCTATAAATACAATCTTATTATTTTTATACTTCCATGTTTCAAATAGATCAGTATAATGCTCTCGGTTTCATTCAATATCTTTAAAACTTAAAGTTACAATAGAGAACAGTATGGCAATAAAAAAAATTAACAAAAAAACCAAAAAAATAGATCTAATGAGTAGTCCTTTAGACGCCATCGGGGTTTACAAAGCAAAACGCGGCGAAACTTATATGTGCGATGCTCAATTGGATTATTTTAGAGCCTTACTGACGAAATGGAAAAGTAATCTCATTAATGAAGTTGATAGAACTGTCGTTCATATGAAAGATGAAGCTTCTAATTTCCCTGACCCAAATGATCGCGCAACACAAGAATCTGAATTTGGCTTAGAATTAAGAACTCGAGATAGAGAGCGCAAACTCCTTAAAAAAATCAATTCTACGCTTACAAGAATTGACGAAGGTGACTACGGTTACTGCGAAGAAACTGGTGAGGAAATAGGATTAAAAAGATTACAAGCTAGACCAGTTGCAACACTCTCTCTTGAAGCTCAAGAAAGACGCGAATTATCAGAACGTCAATACCGAGATAGGGATGATCGATATCGTTAGAGATGAATAAAAAAGACGAACCCGAATCATCTAATATAATTAAATATAGAGGTAGATTTGCACCCTCACCCACAGGATCACTGCATTTTGGCTCATTGATTACAGCAATAGCTAGTTACCTCGAAGCCAAAACAAGCCAAGGTAAATGGTTCTTAAGAATTGATAATGCTGATTTTTTACGCGAGCAAGATAAAGCGAGCGATTCAATAAAAAGATCTCTAGAGCTTCATGGTTTTGAATGGGACGGTAATACTCACTACCAATCTAACTCTCTTACATTATACAATCAAAAAAAAGATCATCTTATTGACAACGATTACGTTTTTCGTTGTAACTGCTCAAGAAAAAATCTAAGAAATAACCCAATTGGCTTAAATGGAGTAATCTACAAAGGAACTTGCCGGACCAAAAATATCAAAGAAGATTTTTCAATCAGAGTTATTACTGAGCATTTAAAAGTTGCATTTAAAGATGAGATCCAGGGACACCAGGCATGTCAGATAGATGAAGATATTGGTGATTTCACTATCTGGAGGCGCGATAATATAATCTCATATCACTTAGCTACCGTTATTGATGACAACGAAGTTGGCATAACAAATGTTGTGAGAGGTTACGACTTATTAAATTCGACTTTTTGTCAATTATACCTACAAAATATCCTTAACTATATCAATCCAATCTACAGTCATATTCCAATTGCAACAGACGCAAATAATCAAAAATTAAGCAAACAATTTGGCGCTGCGGAGCTATCAAATAAATTAATTACTCAGAACCTTTTCAATGGGCTCTGTGCCCTAAAACAAGAGCCACCAACTGAATTAAGATCAGATAATTTATCCAATATTTGGTCTTGGGCTATTGATAATTGGAGCAGTAAAAAGTTAACTATGGTTAAGAGTATTACAACTCTTAATTAGTGTTATTTAGGAAAAAATATTCCCTTTATTCAGCGTCGAGACCCTTCATACTGAGGCGAACTCTGCCTTGTCGATCGACTTCCAGAACTTTAACTTTTACCTCGTCACCTTCAGACAGTTTATCACTCACTTTCTCGACTCGCTCATTTGAAATTTGCGAAATATGCACCAAACCATCTTTACCTGGAAGGATGGTGACAAACGCACCAAAATCCATCAAACGAACTACTTTCCCGTCATATATCCTGCCAACTTCAACATCTGCCGTTATTAACTCAATTCTTCTGACAGCCTCTCTCCCTGAAGCGCCATCAATTGAAGCAACGCGAACAGTACCATCTTGATCAATATCAATTGAAGCGCCTGTTTCTTCAGTCATAGCTCTTATCACAGCGCCGCCTTTTCCTATAACATCTCTAATTTTCTCAGGATCAATTTTGAATGTCGTAATCGTTGGCGCCCATTCTGACATTTCTTCTCGGGGAGATGTAATGACCTTATTCATTTCATCCAGAATATGCAACCGAGCTTCTTTTGCTTGTTCTAGAGCAATATCCATAATCTCTTTAGTGATACCTTGTATTTTTATATCCATTTGCAAGGCAGTAATGCCTTCTTCTGTACCTGCAACTTTAAAATCCATATCCCCCAGATGATCTTCGTCACCAAGAATATCTGTTAGTACGGCAAATTTTTCGCCTTCTTTGACTAAACCCATTGCAACGCCAGCAACTGCCGATTTAATCGGAACACCTGCATCCATTAGCGAAAGACTCGTTCCACAAACAGATGCCATTGAACTGGATCCATTTGATTCTGTAATCTCAGAGACAACTCGAATAACGTACGGAAAATCCTCTTGGTCTGGCATTACCGCCTGGATCCCTCTTTTTGCAAGCTTGCCATGACCGATTTCGCGTCTTTTTGGAGAGCCAACAAAGCCAGTTTCGCCAACACAATATGGAGGAAAATTATAATGCAGCATAAATGAATCTTTGTATTCACCCATCAAAGCATCAATCATTTGAGCGTCTCTCCCGGTACCTAAGGTAGTGACGACTATTGCTTGAGTTTCACCGCGAGTAAAAAGTGCAGATCCATGGGTTCTAGGCAATAAACCAACCTTAACATCAATTGGTCTTACCGTTTTAACATCACGACCATCAATTCTTGGCTCTCCATCAATAACTCTATTTCTAACAATATCTTTTTCTAATTTAGATAGAGATCCTTTAATTTCATCTTCCGACCACTTATCTTCATTTTTTTGAGCAATGTCATTTAATGTACTTTCTTTGCACTGCGATACAGCAAGATGACGTTCCATTTTATCTGTATTCATATAAGCTGAAGTTAACCCACTAGTAGCAGATTCACTAACTGCATGAGCTAGGCTCTCGTCAGTTTCTGGGGCTGACCATTCCCACTTAGGTTTACCAGCCTCCTCAACCAATTCATTAATTTGCTGAATAACTAGTTGCATTTGATCATGGCCAAACATGACCGCGCCAAGCATGATTTCTTCTGACAGTATTTTAGCCTCAGATTCGACCATCAATACGGCATCATCTGTACCTGCCACGACGAGATCAAGATCGGAATCAATCAAATTTGTAACTGTCGGATTTAAAACATACTCATTATCAATATACCCTATGCGAGCACATCCCAAAGGACCGGCAAAAGGCATTCCAGATAGGCTTAATGCAGCAGACGCACCAATTAACGAAGGTATATCTGGATCAATCTCTGGGTTTAAAGATATTACAGTAGCAATTACTTGGACTTCATTCTTGAAACCTTTTGGAAACAAAGGACGAACAGGTCTGTCAATCAATCGTGAAGTTAAGGTTTCTTTTTCAGAAGGCCTTCCTTCACGTTTGAAAAAACCACCAGGTATTTTTCCGGCTGCATATGTTTTTTCTTGGTAATTTACAGTGAGAGGAAAAAAATCACGCCCAGGATCCGCATGCTTTCTGCCTACTGCGGTTACTAATACTGACGTGCCCTCTATAGATACTATGACCGAACTGTCTGTTTGGCGTGCTATCTCACCAGTCTCAATAGTTACTTCATGGTCACCATACTGGAATACTTTTTTAATTGATTTCACTGTTATTACTCTTATTGATTAATTTTGTCTCAAGATTTCCTTGAGCGCTATAGATTGTTTTTGTAATTTTTTTTTAATTTTAACGTCTTAAGCCAAGACTTTTAATTAATTCAGCATAACGACCTTGATCGTTTTTTTTCAGATAATCAAGTAATTTTCGTCGCTTACTAACCATCTTTAATAGACCTTGTCGCGAATGGTGATCTTTTTTATGCTCACTGAAATGATCAGTCAATTCAGTAATACGTTTAGTTAAGATGGCTACTTGCACTTCAGGTGAGCCAGTATCTGCCTCGCCCCTTGAATGTTCTTTTATAATTGTACTTTTACTTTCACTCGATAGTGACATTTCTTAAAAACCCCGATAGTCTTTCGTTTAATTATTGATATTACTATAAAGCGCGCTATTCTAGCGCTTAGTCACTCCAAGTAACAGTATTAAATCAAATTAAATAAATTATTTAATTATAACTTTTCCCTACCCCTCTCTGACAAAGCGTCTTAAAGATGAAATATACGGCGCGGTATTAAAAAATTATCCTCTTTTTGCTCACCAATACCAACAAAACTTTCGTTTGTATCGTAAATTCTGGCAAGCCCTTTTTTAGTGGAAAATGAATTTTCTATTGGTTGTCCATTACTAAACATTTCTAATTGCTCTTGTTTTAGATGAATGCTCGGCCAATCTAATAAAGCTGAATCCACAGGTAAGAGGTAATCATTATGAATTATTCCTTTATTTGCTATTGAACTTTCAAGAGAGTCAAAAGACAGCATTTGACTCTCTTTAAAATTACCCACTCTAACTCTATGAAGTTTCTTTGTATATCCAACCATTGCAGCTTCTTTTGCGATATCTTCAACCAGTACCCTTATATAAGTCCCTTTTGAAACAGTCACAGTGAATTCAATGGTATTATCAAAAATTCCCTCAAGATCAATGGATGAAATATTTATCTTGCGTGCTTCTCGCTCTACAACTTCACCTTTTCTGGCTAATTTATACAATCTTTGTCCATCCTTTTTTAGCGCTGAATACATTGGAGGAACTTGTGTTGATTCGCCAAGAAATCTTTTCAAAATATCAACCCAATAATCATGATCATGAAAACGAACCTCTGAAGTTTCTATTACAGGCCCTTCCCGATCACCTGTTGATGTCGATTTGCCCAACTCCGCGACAACTCGATAAGTTTTGTGATTATTCAGTAAATAAGGGCAAACCTTTGTGGCTTCACCAAAACATAGGATTAACATGCCAGTTGCTGCAGGATCAAGACTTCCTCCATGCCCGCCTTTCTTTGCACGTATTAATTTTTTTACATTTTGCAGCGCTTTGTTTGAAGACAGGCCATCTTCCTTATCAAGCAATATGATGCCATTGATGGACTCAAAAGAATCTTTATTTACCCTCAAAATAATCTCCTAAAAAAATGATTAAGTTATGATTTTTTTGAAAGGTTAGCTTGGTCAATTAAGTTAGAAATCTCTATACCTTTGCTAATACTATCATCATGAAAGAATCTTAATTCCGGTACATGCCTTATTTTAATTGAAGCTCCAAGCTTTTTTCTTAAATAACCAGACGCTCTGGCCAATCCTTCCATAGGAATATGGATCTCATCATTAAATTGAATCGAACTAAAATAAATTTTAGCAATACTTAAATCATGACTTAAATCGATTGATGTTAAGGATACTCCTGATAGCCCAGGATCATTTAAATCAAAACGTATCACCTCATTTAAAGTTCTTAAAATTAAGGGGCCCATTCGTTGACTTCTTGAAAACTCTCTTGCCATTTTTTATATTACAGTAATTACGCTCATGGATTTAATCAATAGTTCTGGCAATTTCGACACGCTCAAAACATTCAATTTGATCACCAATTTTTACGTCATTATAATTTTTAACACCAATTCCGCATTCAGTACCTGATTGAACTTCTTTTGCTTCATCTTTAAAGCGCCTGAGTGATTCAAGCTCTCCCTCGTAGATAACTACATTATCTCTTAAAACGCGAATAGGACTGGCTCGTTTTACATGACCTTCAATCACTATACTTCCAGCGATGTTACCTAATTTAGGTGAAGTAAACACTTCCTTAACTTCCGCTAACCCAATTATATTTTCTCTTACCTCGGGCGCAAGAAGACCATTTATAGCTGTTTTAACGTCATCAATAGCCTCATAAATTACGCTGTAGTAACGTATATCGACCTCTGACTCTTTAATTACATTCTTAGCAGAAGAATCCGCTCTTACATTGAAACCAATTATTGTGGCTTTTGAGGCTCCCGCCAATACAATATCCGATTCATTGATGCCGCCGACACCTGAATTTATGACTTTAACTTTAACTTCATCGCTATTAAGATTATTTAACGCATCTCTTAATGCTTCAGAGCTACCATGAACATCAGATTTAATTAATATGGCAACAGACTTCCCAGTTTCATTCTTAATTTGAGAGAATATATCATCTGATTTGGCAGTTTGTTGCTGAATAATTTTAGATTCTCGAGTTTTTTCTTTTCTATTTCCAGCTAATTCTCGAGCCTGTTTTTCATTTTTAACAACATAAAAACTATCCCCAGAAACCGGTGTCCTGGGCAAACCAATTACAACAACTGGAGTTGAGGGACCCGCTTTATTCATTGGTTTTTGAGATTCATCAAGCATCGTTCTTATTTTACCAAACTCATCGCCAGCTAAAAGAATATCGCCTTTAGATAAGGTCCCGGCTTGAACTAAAAGTGTCGCCATTACGCCCCTTCCACGATCCAAGCTTGATTCAATTACCACCCCTCTAGCAGGGCCCTCTTCAACCGCCTGTAGATCCATAATTTCAGCTTGTAATAATATTTTTTCTAAAAGATCGTCAATACCTTCACCAGTTTGTGCTGAGACAGATGCGAAAAGATTATCACCACCCCACTCCTCTGAAATTATCTCATGCGATGAAAGCTCAGTCCTAACTCTCTCGGTATCAATATCCTCTTTATCAATTTTGTTGATAGCAACAATCATAGGTACATTGGCTGCTTTTGTATGCTCGATAGCTTCAATCGTTTGCGGTTTAACACCATCATCAGCCGCAACAACTAGTATCACTATATCTGTGGCTTGAGCTCCTCTTGCTCTCATTGCAGTGAATGCTGCATGACCCGGAGTATCGAGAAATGTGATATTACCTTTTTCTGTCTTTACATTATAAGCGCCAATATGTTGTGTGATGCCACCAGCCTCACCATCTGCCACTTTTGAATTTTTAATGTAATCGAGTAATGAAGTCTTACCATGATCAACATGACCCATAATAGTTACTACAGGTGCTCGTGAAACTTTTTCTCCATCACCATCATCTGCAATCAGAACGTCTTTTTCTAAATTTTCATCTTCAATTTTTGCAACATGACCTAATTCCTCGACTACGAGAATTGCGGTATCTTGGTCTATCACTTGATTGATAGTGACCATCGCCCCCATCTTAAAAAGGACTTTTACTACCTCATTACCTTTGACAGCCATACGTTGGGCAAGCTCAGAAACCATAATTCCTTCTGGAATATTAACTTCTTTAATCACCGGTGCGGTAGGCTTTTCAAATCCATGCTGACCATCACTATCCAATGACACGGGACGCCTTCTTGCTATAGGTTTCTTTCGCCGTCTACCGCTTTTATCTCCGGCAACATGAAGCTCTTTTCGGCCATAGCGTGTATCAGCTAGACTGCCTCTTTTTTTACCTTTATTTTTATTTTGCTTCTGAGATTCCTTGTCTTCGTTTAAGAATTTTTTAGGAGCTTCAATTTTCTCTATCTTTTCATCTTTTTTACTAACAAGTTTTTCTTTGGAGGCAACTTCGACTTGCTCTGCCTTCTCTTTCGCGATATTTTCAGCTTCTAGCTTAGCTTCATTTTCCAAACGCTCAGCTTCGATCTGACCTTGTTTTAATTTTTCTTTTTCCAGTAATTCATTGTCAATCCGTTCTTGTTCTTGCTGTTTTTTTAACTCTAACTCGTTCTTCTC
>TARA_B110001454_G_C12723156_1_pt1 | contig 19801 bp, 22 predicted proteins | sample TARA_B110001454 | Tara Oceans TARA_B110001454 (sample SAMEA4397004) | marine metagenome | biome: Polar Biome; feature: [MES] marine water layer (ENVO:01000295) within the mesopelagic zone...; material: water (ENVO:00002006), including particulate matter (ENVO:01000060) such as...... | reverse complement strand
CCTTAAACAAATACTATTCTAAAATGCAAAGTAAGGGGCCAGTTCTTAAGTGGTTTCCTCTTCCTTATACTTTTGTTTTCCCATCGTATGCTCTTGAACAATAGTTTCACGCACAACAACAACTTTGATTTGCCCTGGGTAATTACATTCTTTTTCGATCTGTGCGGCAATTTTCATACTTAAAGACAAAGCATCTCGATCAGAAATTTTCTTATTGTTTACATACACGCGGCACTCACGACCACCAGATAATACGTAGCAATCTGTAACGCCCTCGAAGCTGCGCGCGATTTCTTGTAATTCGGTTACTTTCTGTGCGTAGGTTTCCAGTGTCGATCGACGCGCGCCAGGGCGACCACCGCTCATCGCATCGGCCGCAATAACTAGGAAAGCATGGGCTGTGTTCGGAGTTTCGTCATAGTGATGGGCGCGAACATTGTGAACAACGTCAGGGTTTTCCCCTCGTTTGGCGATAAAGTTTGCACCGATGACGGCATGGCCCCCATCTATTGCGTGATCCATGGATTTACCGATATCATGCAGTAAACCACTGCGTTTACCGATTTTAACATCCAAACCTAATTCACCTGATAGTAGGCCGCATAGCCAGCCTACTTCGCCGCAGTGGAAATATTGATTTTGCGTGAAAGAATAGCGGAAACGAAGACTACCCATCATTTGTTTGATTTCCGGGTGCATATTTTCCAGTTTTAATTCTTTGGCAATCGAATCGCCGTCATGCTTAATTTGTTTAAACAATTCGTTCTTTTGATTCGTGTACATGCGTTCAATAAATTCTAAAGAAACCGGTTTCTTTTCTTTTAGCAAACGTTCAAGTAGTCGTCGGGTCAACTCACGGCGAACGGGATCGAAACCAGCGACACCGATCATGTCGTTTTCAGGTTCGATGATAATATCGCAACCAGTTAGTTCCTGAATTTTAGCAATATTCTTTTTCTCAGCATCGACTAGAATTGTTCGATTGTAGTTTTCAGGAAAATACACGGGCGCAATACCACGTTCTGAACAGTAAGGACGGGCAAAGCGATCAAGGGCAACATCTAGCAAACGCTTAGCGATCACTTCCTGTTGTTCTTTGACGTCCAATTCATAGTATTCGGCATCGCGAGTGATGATGCGTTTAATGTCATCAATAAACTCATCCGATATCCCGCGTTTTACGTCTTCGGCATTCAGGTTTAGTTTCGAGCATAATTCGACAACCATTTTCTTTTGTTCAGCCTTGATCATTTTTTTGAAATCTTGGTGGAACAATTGTTTCTTTTTAATTTCTAATTCTTTTTGGCGAATCTCGTTGTGCTTTTTGTCTTGAGTGCTTTTTAAACCTGACCAAATTTCATCGTTACGTGCTTTGCGTTCTTGGTATTCTGTTTCTAAATCCGTAACGTTCAATTCGATCTTCAACAAATCAGGTTCTGACTTTGTCCAAAGTTCCATTTCGATTTCCGTTAGGATTTCATTTCGTTCAATTTCTTTGATTTCGGCGGCTTCTTTAGCCTCGTCGATCATCTCTAAAGCTTCGGTTTCCGCCTGTTTTAGATAAATACGGCTGCCCCATTTGTAAAAGGCAAAACCAAAAATGGCTCCAAGAACCAGGCCGACAACAGAATAAATCAGTATATTGAGTAACATAGGAATAATTTATGCGGCTAACACTTGGATTGTCCAGCACTTTAAACTGAGTTAGCATGATAACATGACAGTAGAAACGATAATGTCGATAATTATTCATGAAGTGACTTTTAAGTACTTCACAGCCAGTGGCCCTGGAGGTCAAAACCTGCAGAAAAACAAGACAGGCGTGCAATTGTTTTGGAATATAGACGAATCCAGCATTCCCTTGGAAAACAAAGAAAAAATACGCCGAGTCAATCGTACCACTAAGGAAGGATTCTTAGTTCAGTTCAAATCGCAGACCGAGCGATCGCTGGATATGAACAAAAAGAATGCAATTTACAAATTAGAAAACCTAGTTGAGCAGTCATTGTTTGTTCCCAAAGCTCGCAAAGCGACGAAACCAACGCGTTCGTCCGTAAGAAGGCGCCTGACCGACAAGAAGGTTCACAAAGACAGAAAATCCTCGCGTCGTGGAAACAAAGTATCAGACTGGTGAGGATGCAGAGGTATGTTTCACTTGATGAACCACCGCCACAGCCAATAGTGTAAATACGATGGCGATATAGCCTACCATTTCATAGTTAGCCATGTAGCCCGTGACCGTGTCGCGAACAACGATATAACCGGCTAACGATGAACCTACGGCTGAACTCAAAGATTGTACTGAACTGACCAGGCTCATATACGAACCACGTCGTTCGGGTGACGGTGCACCTGAAATCAGCGCCATGGCCGGGATCATCCGCATACTCATCGAAATAAAAAACAAACTTGAAATGCCTAAAATAATCGGAACTTCTGTTGGACCTAAATGAGTTAGCAGAAATATCGGGATAATGGAAAGGATAGCGCCGACAATAAAAACGGTGTGCTTGCCAATGCGATCAGAAATGCGGCCAATTAATGGTGCGCCGACAATGGAGGTCAAACCACCGCATAAATAAATCAGTGGTAAGTGGGCTTCGGGTAATCCGGCGTTGGCCACGAGCGTAGGACTGATAAATGGAATGACGGTGAATTGACCAAGAAATAAAAAAATCATGTACACCAGTCCCATCAACAAATTGCGGGTACCCGCAACTTCCAGTAAGGGCGTTAACAGCGACGATGTTTTGCCCGATTCAAGTACGGCCCGAGGTGGAACATATTTAAAGATGAAAAAGAATAAACCCAAACTGATGCAGCCCAAAAAAACAAACGGGGCGTGCCAGTTAAACGTTGTCGCCAGGTAAATAGAAAACGGCACACCTAAAATACTAGCCAATGAAAATGATGTCGATGTCCATCCCACGGCTGTACCACGCTTTTCGTAGGAAAAGTTATCTGACACGATCGAAAGGGTGATTGAGTTCAAAACGCCGCCAAAAGTTCCAGCGAGTGAGCGCGCAATTAACAGAAAATAAAAGTTGGGGGAAGCCGCACAGAATAGGGTGCTGATGGCAAATCCGGTGAAGAAAAACAGGAGTAAGCGTTTTCGTTCAAATCGATCCATAAAAAATGAACTAACAAAACCAGAAATACCAGCAAATAAGGTGTAGGAGGCCACTAAAAAGCTAAACTCCTGGGCTGAAATCGAAAATATTCGAATCAGCTGCGGTCCTAACGGCATCATTATCATGAAATCGACAATGTGTGCGAACTGGATAGCCGCAATGATGAATAAAAGGAATTTTTCTTGTCGTGAAAACATATAACAAATACCATTGTAAGCAGAAAAGAAAGGACTGTCATTATGAAAGCTCTAGGGAAGTGGTTAGTAAGAATTTTGATTTTTGTTGGAATCCTGGTAGTGGCGTCCGTGTATATGGTGTACTATTCTTTTTTCCACGCGCGCACCGTAGTTGGTCCAGTTAGTGGGGTAAAACAATTATTGGAAAACACTGCGTTTGTGGCGGGATCACAAGATCCTTCCAGTAAAATTTATTCTTTTGCCGTAGGGGTAAAAGATCTTAAGAATCATGAAATCGTTACGGGCTCATCCGAAGACCGCCAGTGGGGCGTAGTCAAAGATGGTCAGTGTGTGGAAGCTAAGTTCTTCCCATATCCACCATGGAACCTTCAAAAAGCGGGGACATATTTCAATGTGCGAGTACAAAAACTTTACGACAACTGTGATGTTATACCTAAAGATTAGTTTAGCCAGTGTGCTACTGTTGTCGGCATGCCAAACAACGTCGACGGCCATGGGTGATTTTCAAACGACAGCAGAAAATAAAAAATTCGCGCGACCGATAGTGATTGCTCATCGCGGGGCCAGCGGTTATTTGCCGGAACATACATTGGAAGCCTACATTCGTGGAATGGAACTGGGCGCAGATTTTGTTGAGCCAGATTTAGTGATGACAAAAGATGGTGTGTTGGTGGCTCGCCACGAAAATGAAATTTCTGAAACTACGAATGTAGCCGAGGTATTTCCAAAACGAAAAACAGTAAAGACTGTTGATGATGTTAAAGTCGCTGGATGGTTTGTAGAAGATTTCACATTAGCCGAAATTAAAAAATTGAAAGCTAAGCAACGTTTGGCCTTTCGCCCGCAAATGGATCAACAACCCTTCTTAGTTCCAACATTTGATGAAATCATTGATGTCGTTGATCAGTATAATACGAAGACAGGTAAACAAATCGGTATCGTTCCTGAAATCAAACATTCATCGTACTTCCGGTCGATTGGTGTGAATATGGAAAAAGCTCTACTTAAGGTTCTTGAAGATAAAAAATGGGATAAAAAATTAGACCAAATCTATATTCAGTCGTTTGAAGTTTCTAACTTGAAAGAACTGGCATCGCTGTCAAAGTATCACCTAGTGCAGCTGTTAGGTGATCCCGCGGAATCGCCCTACGACTTAAAAGGTAGGAAAACATACGCGGATATGGTGACGCTGGAAGGTTTAAAAGAGATTCGTAAGTACGCCCAAGTTATAGGACCATACAAAAAGTACTTGGTCGTGGAAAATGCTAAAAGCGAAACGACGATGGTGCCCAACGATGTCCTTAAAAATGCCAAGCTTTTGGATTTTAAAATCATCCCGTATACTTTTCGGAACGAGTCCTTTTTTGTGATGAAACCGCTGACGGACCCGGTTAAAGAGTATGAGTTTTTCTACAAGATCGGGGTTGATGGGGTGTTCAGTGATTTCCCTGATACGGCAGTAAAAGCGCTTAAAACGGGTAGTGAAACAATAAATTAACCACCTTTAGTTCAGATATTGTCTTAACTTTGAGAACAGTTAGGGCAATCATGACGATAATAAAAGACATCACAGACCAGCGATATAAAGAGATAACGGAATCCTCGTTTACACCATTTAAAATGCGCCAGGATTGGTCGCAGAAATTAAAAGATGGGCACAGTACGATTCAACTTTTTATAACAAAAAATTTCGATCTCAACCTCAACGAATATCACTTGTTGGTGGGTATAGCGAAGGATTCCCATTATCTTATTTTTAGTTATTTATGCGAACAGCCGCCCACATTTGTTATCAGTGATATCTGTCACATTATTGCGAGCAACATCCAACATCATGGTAATAATACATACCTCGTGAATCAGTATTTGAACGGCAGTGGCTATAAAAATTTAGATCACATTGTGATGGACATTTTTACTCAAGAAATGGGCAACAAAATTGGGCAAAACTATATAAGCAATACCGCGATACTTTTTAACGATTATTCGTATCTGATACAAAAAGCATTAACCGATATTCAGTCGACCTTGAACGGTATTGATTTGAAAGAAGAAGCCGATCAGAATTTTTTCTTTTTTTTACTGACTGTCGAAGAGTCGATCAAGAAATTGAACCAAGAATTCATGTACCTGTATTTTTGCTTTTTCAAAATGGCTGACGAGGATCATGTAAACAAAATCAGTTGGGCGCCAATGTTGAGTGGCTTGCGCCGAGACTATTTCCAGCGCATTGATCATCATATTAATGCATTGAAGGTTTCGCTGGCTAGCCAAACAGAAATGGATACAGGTTCTGCAGCGGTCGAATCCGTATCCATTCAATTAGAACATCTATTAAAAAACTTAGAGCTATTTCAAAGAAAAGAATCGTACTTGGGACTATCGCCACAGACGGCAGCAACCTCGCAGATTAAAAACTTGCTTGAAGCTGGCGAATAGCGTTGTCGATAAACTGTTGGTAAGGAATCACTATTGTGTAGATTCCAGTCTTTCGGCACTGAGCATCGCCGCGACTTGTGATTCCCCAGATATAGTAGGCACCATTTAACAATAGGAACGCTGGTCCACCGGAATCCCCGTTACATGTACCGCGACCGATCGTTTGATCCAGAACGGCTTCGGTTTGTGAGTAACGTGGATTTGTAAGAACCGTGAACGTTTCACGCAAAACACCGGCGCCAGTTTGTGCCGTTCCATCATCTAAGCCAAAACCGGCCAGTAGCGTAAAGGCAGAAGGTGCTAGGTAATAACTGTTCTTAAGGACACTCACTGGTACGTAACCAGTAGGTGCTTGGCCTTTAAATTTCACAATGGCGATATCGCCTGTGTTTTTATCCCCATTTGATTTTCCCCACAATGGACCAACAACGGCACCGACGACTTGAGCCGCATTTGACGAGTTAGCTCCTTTCAGAGTTGTGGAAAATACAACATACATAGATTTTGGATCGCGAGGAATACAGTGGGCCGCAGTGATTACGATATTCTTATCGATAAGCGTTCCCGTACAACTGCCAAAGCGTGGGACGACAAGTCCAACCACATGTTGCGCTGTTTTTAAACCCGAAGTCACAAGGTTTCCGCCGATGATATTTGATTCTTGTGATGATGTCGTTAAGTCGTCGCCTTCTGGTTTATTCGGGGTGCATTGGATCAACGATAAACTCAGAATTGAAAGTAGAAGAAATTGTTTCAAGTAGACTCCTGTCTATAAAGTTGACGCTTTTATAGATAGGCTTGAGCCTTAAAACAAATTCATTCTTTTATGGCCGTTCATAAGGAAATATTATGGTAAAAATTTCATCGTACCTATTGGAAAAAGAAAAATGGTAGAGCATTGAACTCTACCATTTCTAAAATTGCCGTCAGTGATTTTAACGCTGGCTATATACCTGTTGGCAACTTTGACGATAATCTTTTTGAAGGTCACTCGCTTCCTAATTTCGATCCACTTCCTTTAAAATATCAAAAAGTGATATAAGAATATAGATCTGCAGGATAGAAAAAAATATACTTACTGTCTGGGGAAAGGTTAGGTCTGTTTGCCGTCTTGTTTCAATGCCCCTGCAGTTATTACCTGTTATTTTGTTGTACATTGTTTAATCTTGGTTGTTTCTTTAATATTTGAATATGCTTCTTAAATGGGTTTTCAATGTTTTGGTAGTTTTGCTTTCGATCACTAGTTGGGCCGAACCCTTTGCTTCTAAGTCTATTGTAAAGTCTGCGCCTTTGGCCAATCTATGTAAGTCTTTTTATTACTCGGGTTTAGCTGTTTTAGATGGTCAGAATAGTTTAGTTAGACAAATCGAACGAGCCCATTTGAAATACCTGGGTGACTTTAGGCGGGCGTACTATCACTACGAAAACTATAGATCCTCACTGACCAAAGCCAAACGCCAGGCTATTCTTGCCTACAAAGGGACTTCGTATGGAATGGTGAATAAATTTTTGCGAACAGGTGAGTCAAGTCTTGTCGGTAAAGATTTGGATACATTGAAGCAGGTTATCAAAGATGTAGATGATTCTATCGACGACGCTCCGCAAATTCCTCGTGATATTGTTTTGTTTCGAGGTATTGGGTCAACATCAAATTCGTTTGGAAAAGCTGTTGTAGGTGACGTAGTTGAAGACAAAGCTTTCACCTCGACAAGTCTATCTATTCGAACGGCTTTGAATTTTGCAAACAACGCGATAAACCTTGGTTCACCTGGAATTTTGCAGGTTATTCATGTGAAACGGGATAATATGCGAGGACTCTATATCGAGGGACAGACCTTTGAATTTGAAAGTGAAATTTTGATTGATCGCGGAAGCAAATACAGAGTTTTGCGAACTCAGCATGTTGTGCTTGAAAATAAAGTTAATATTTTTGATTCTGATGATTTGCCCACCGTAATAGGTTCGCCGGTGATAGGTAATGACCCTGTGTTGTTTCCGCCGACACAGACGTTTCCTTCAACCGTAATCGAAGAGCCAGTTTTTACCCAATTAGAACTGTTTAAGCCAGAAGAATTGCCTGTAGTGATTGGGTTACCGGGTCAGCCTGTATATCCCAGTTCGCCTGGAGTAGATCCTGGTATTCTCGGCGGCCCAGTATTTCCTTCAAATGGTGCTCGTCCTACTCATCTAATTATACAGCACTTGGAACTGATTCAAGATCGCGACCAATAAATAGTCCGAATAATTTAAGCGGTTCGCACTCTAAAATAATCAATGGCGGTAGAAAATTAAACATTTGTTAATGCTATTTTTGTTTGAATTCTTGTTGATTGGGTCATTGGCATTAGTAATTTTGAGCTCGCTACAGTATTTTTCGAATTGAGCTTTCCATTTGGCAACGGTCATACTCTTGAAACCTTTTCTTGGCTTTTTCTGTATGAAGGGTTTAAATGTGAACTTGTAGTGTACAACTTAGTCAACACCCTCATCCAAAACAACAGCCGTGTCTTGTTCCTTAAAATATTTTCCGAGTTCCGTAGGATGAGGAGATAAATCCAACTTAAATTTTTCCGCATGTGGATCGTCCTTAAATTTAGCGAACTACTTGTCGATGGATAGACTTGGGATAGACTTGCAGTATTGTCGTTATTTGGAAAAGCATAAAATTATGAAAATAAAATCCTTTAGGAGGATGTTTTTTTTCGGATAAGGTTCCACTTCCCAGGCTGGTATTGGCTTTTCCCAGTAAGGCCACGGTATAAGGTGATTATAATCTACAAAGATTTGATAATCTCTGCGATGAGTCTGATGTGATCGAGGGGATGTTTACCCACATGCTCGACCATTAATTTTTTCGGGGCATCCGTTTTTGAAATTCCTTCAAATGTAAGAAGGCGATCCATGGCATTACAACTAGAAACGATGATCGATAATTCGTCCAATTGATTTTCCATTAGTTTTTTTGGAAAGCCAGATCCATCAATGCACTCTTCGTGTTCGTTGATGATTTTTAATACCTGCGGATCAAAGTGCATCGTATTTTTTAGTTTTTCAATACCTGAATGAGGATGTGCTTTATACACCGTCAAATCAGCAGCAGCTAAGGCACTTAATGGTTGTTGAAAGTTAACCGGCGAATCATGCAAACCAATGTCATGCAATAGCGATCCCAACGTCAACCACTGCGATGCTTTAGGGTCTGTCAGTTTTAGTTTTTGACTTAAGGCAACGGCCATCGTGCCGACAGTGACACCGTGATGGGCCAAGTTTTTATCCGTGTTTTCAATTTTTAAAATCGATGCAGCCGCGGGTGCATTCTTCGTTAGGAATTCAACGTATTTACTAGTGGCTTCTTTAGTTGATTCGTAAGCTTGTTTATCTTCTGGGCGTTCAAAAACTTCCTCGACATGAGATTGCTGATCGCCTTGGATAATTTCCGCACGCGTCTGCATATCTTTTTGTGAGTTTTGATCGTAGGCAGATTCGATATTAGTTTTTAAATAACTTCGATAATTGGGTTCATCATCGTCGATAATATAAAGATTTTTTAACTTTTTCTCTTTCAAACGTTTTAAACGTCCACCTTCAAAACTATCGCCTCGACGAAGGTAATGGACCATTTTATCGTTAATTTTAACATACACATCGAAGGTAATTTTTTGATCGCCTCGTAAGGTGCTCACGCGGATAGAAGTATGATTCATATTTGACCTTTTACTTGTTGTCCTTCATCTGAGTTTTGTTAGACTCAAAGAATGACTTTAGATGAATCAATTTTAAAAGAATTTGTACAGGAATCCAAATCTTTAATTAAAGAAAGTCTAGATATACTAGAAGAAGTTGAATCGGATCCAAGCCAAATTAAGAAGTTGGAAGTGTATGGTAACAGTGTTGATCGCATCATGGGCGGCGCGAAAAATTTGGCGTTGATGGTGGACGTGTCTCATCCTATTCACTTCATCGGCGACTACTGTGCTCTATGTAAAGCCGTGGGTTATAAATCGTCACAGATTGTGAATAATCCCGATTTCTTGATGATTTGTGTGGCTTTGTTGCTGGACGCTACGGAAACCCTGGACGAAATGGTTGAAAAATTAGTATCTGGCGCCAAACAAGAAGCAACTAGGCTAAGTAAAACATTCCTAGATCGATTGCAGTGGGTATCAAATCAGTTCAGTAAAGATATTCGCGAAACGGTGGGGGCAAAAGCTAGCGGCGAGAAAAGTTTTGGACAAAGTGAGATTGACGAACTTTTGAAAAAACTAGGTATTTGATAATTCCCCAAGGCACCAGTGAGCTATTTCCTTTAGTTCCTCGTGTTCCAAATAAGGCCGTACATCATCGGTCAAATTTTTTAATTTTAAATTAGCAATTACGATCATAGCATTACGTTTAAGGCCGCGTTGTCCGGCACGGGTGAGCGGCGTGCCATGAAGCATTTTAAGCAGCTGTTTACCGGAACTATTTAAAACCAATTTTAATTCGGTAGCTAACCCTTCATCACTGATTTGCGCTTGGCGTTTTTGGTAAGGCTCCGAACGTTTTAAAATTTTTTGATTCCATGGGCAGACAGTTTGGCAGATATCACAGCCAAAGAATAATCCACTGAATTTGGATGCTAGCTCTAAAGGAGGATTTGTTTTTGATTCAATTGTCCAATAGGAAATACATTTCGTGGAATTGATTGTTTTGTCTTGGCCAATCGCCGATGTCGGGCATTCATCTATGCAACGAGTGCATTTGCCGCAAAAGTCGGGCAGTGGATCGAGCTGGTGATTTTGACTTAAATCCAATGAGGTTACAATATTGCCTAGTAAAAACAGGGAGCCTTCTTTGGGATGAATCAGGCAGGAATTTTTTCCAATCCAGCCCAGGCGATTTTGATACGAAAAATCGCGCTCCATGATTGGAAAAGAGTCGGTCGACGACATGAAGAATTCATTCGGATGTAGTTCTTTTAATCGGGTCACGATTGTTTCTAATTTTCCACGTAACCAAAAGTGATAATCACTGCCTTGGGCGTACATTGCCGTCTTTAAATGCTGGAACGGGAATTCCGTTTCGTTTTTCAGGGCTAAATAGGGATGAGCCAGACTAATGATTGAGGTTGCTGATGATTGAATGTTCTTAAGATCGCGTTTGATCTCGAGATGCCGTTTTAAATAATCCATTTCGCCATGATAGTTGTTTTCGATCCAATGGATATAACGATCCCAACTGAGTGGTGTTGTGATGGCACTGTATCCATAATGTGAAAAACCAAGTTGGTTTATTAAATCTTCGACGGCGACTAGTGGGTTCATTCGAGGTTGAATATTAAAGGTTTAACGACGTATAATCAATTCAAATGAACAAAGAAGTAGCAGCCAAGCTGGCTTCAGTGGAAAGTTATCCATTGGCCATAGAGATAATTCAAAAATTAGCCGATATCGGCCACACCTCGTACTTTGCAGGCGGCTGTGTCCGCGATGCTTTACTAGGATTAAAACCAAAAGATATCGATATCGCTACGACGGCTCATCCAGAAGAAATCGAGCGAATTTTCAATCATACGGTCGCCGTAGGTAAAAAATTTGGAATTATCGTTGTCGTAGAAGGTAAGCACAACATCGAAGTTGCTACTTTCCGTAAAGAAAGTGATTACCGCGATGGTCGTCGCCCCGAAAACATCGAATATTCGGGTCCTGAAGAGGACTCGGTTCGCCGTGATTTTACGGTGAATGCTTTATTTTATGATCCTTTGAAAAAAGAAGTGATCGATTTTCAGAATGGGGTCGCCGATCTTCAGCAGCGAAAACTTCGCTGTGTGGGTAATCCAGACCGTCGTTTTAGCGAAGACTACTTAAGGATACTTCGTTGCTTTCGTTTTTCACTTGTACTGGATTTAGAAATTGAGTCTGCGACGTTGCAATCAGCAATAAAACATCGTGATGGACTAAAGCAAATCTCACAGGAGAGAAAGCGGGACGAACTTTTAAAAACTATTTTAAACTTGAAAACTCCCTGGGATCTGATCGTTGAGTTTTCGAATCAGAAACTATGGGCTATGTACGGTTTGCCGAATGAAATTTTGGATTACAAAGACTATTTGTTTCAATCGCCTATAAAGAATGAAACAGAGATGTTGATTAAACTGCTTTGGGAATTAGACACGCGGATCGAGGCAAAAAATTGGCTCAAAGAATTCAAGTGTTCAACGGACGTGCGCCAATCAGTACTGCGGTTGTTAGAGTTTAAAAAGAATTTATTAAATGTTCTAGATTGGTCAGAAGAAGAAATGCATTACTTTAGCTATAAATATGATATGCGTTTAGTGATCGATATTGTTAATCAGGAAATGAAAAGTCCATTTTATAAATCGAATCCGAAGACAGTCGATTTGGGTCAGAAGCTCGAAATTCTAAAAAAATTAATGGCGTACTATGCCGAGAATACGATTAAGCCTGTGGTGAATGGGGAGCATTTAAAAACTAAGTTTCAAGGTGCGGAACTGGGGCGAATGTTAGATTTATTGTTCCGCAAGCAATTAGTTCATAGGTGGACGCGTGCGGAAGAAGCGCTTCGCTGGTTAGAATCAAATTCGGGAAAAGGGTAAAGTCATGTATTATTTTCCATCCACTTGGCGCCGTTTAATAGCTCACTTTGCAGATCGTGTGTACATCAGTCTTTTGCAAACCCCAGTGTGGATAAAGGTTGGGATGGATTATATAAATCACGACCAGTTTCGCATTCATTGGGCTGATTTTGTTTACGCTGTGTTAGTCGGTTTTCTGTATGAAATACTATCGCTGTATTTTTTCTCAACGACTCTGGGTAAATGGCAGATGAGTTTAAGAGTTATCACTCGCCATAAAACAGAAAACAATGATGCCGTCGGTTTGGATCAAGCGATTTTAAGAACATTGGTTTCTAATTTAAATTTCTTTTTTGGTTGGGCTATTTATGCGTTGGCCTTTTTCAAACATAATCGGACTCACTTGGCCGATTGGGTCGCTGAAACCCAGGTGGTTAGTTTGAAAGAACGAGCTAGTTTGCCTCGGGTTCGCTGGATACTAGCAGCCGGTTTTATATTTTTAACGGCGGGTGAGTCTCTGCAAACCGCTTCTATAACGTTAAATTCAATGAAATGGCGTGATCCGTATATTTATTTTAATAGCCAGTCTACAAAAGCCTTTTTGCAGGATTTGAAATACAGAATGGAATACGAGAGCGACGAAGACTAGCGATCGTCAATGCCAAAGCCATCTGTACGTTTATAGTTTTTCAGGTATTCACCCAGTTTTCTGGTGCTTTCTGGAGTTAACTTAGCGAATTGCAAGCCGCCTAAATGGTGGCCCCAGTAATGACCCTCGATAGGCGCAATCCATTTAACTTCGGCTTTAATCATACCCATTTTCGGGCCGAAGCCATCCGAGTTAAATTCGACAAGGACTTCTTTGTAATTCCCGAGCATGCTTGGTGTTGTTTCAAAACCAATTCCACCCAGGCAGCAGTTTCTTAATTTTGCTTTTGTAATAATTTTTCCGGTCGTGTCGTAAATATTGATGCGGCCATTTACAAGAGTTCTTACTTTTTGCGTATCACGAATTTTCAAAATTTTCGAAGGATCGATATTTAGATCTCGAGCCAACAAACTATCGAAATGTTCTTGTGCTAAGTTTGTGTCAGAACTACGATCAGTGAAGTCGTCTGCGTCCATGCGCGGTTCGACGCGTGACACACGCGTGGTTTCGTGATCAAGACGCTTGATCAAGCTCTCTACGATCGCGATACGTGTTTGTAAGTTTTCTTTGTCTTCCATCAGATCTGCCGTTGGTGTCAATTGTTGGGGAGCAGGGCTGATAACAACAGTTGCATCTTGGTTGAACAAGGCTTGTTGTATTTCTTTATTTAAATTAAAAATTTCGGTTTTCTCTGCCGCTATTTCAGTTTCAAAAAGACTGCGAATATATTTGCCGGTCTCTGCATAGGTATGGCCTGCATAGTATCGTTGCATCACTTGGCGAAGAGCCACTTGAAACTCGTTAGCTGATTGATAGCGATCGCTTGGATTGATACGTAAAGCTTTTAGGATAGCCATATCAAGATCAAGTGGGATTTCATCATTGTAGGCCGATGGCGCTACTGAATTTTCTCGAATGCCATTTGCATTTTCGTTTACTTTGTTAGTCGCGGCTTTTTGTTCATAGTAGCGAATTAACGTTAACAGTTCCCAGGCTACGATACCTAAGGAATACACATCAGATCGGCAATCAACGACTTCACCACGATTTTGTTCTGGTGATAGGTATGCCGCTTTACCTTTGATGGTTCCGATACGAGTTTTTTCATCTAAGTTGGTATTGGCTTTAGCGATACCGAAATCTATAACTTTCAAATTACCATCATACGATACGATCAAATTTTGTGGCGATACATCACGGTGAATCGTGTTGGCTTGTTCGCCTGTAACGGCATTTGAAAACGTGTGTGCATAATCCAATCCTGCCGCCGCTTGGATAATCAAGCTTAAAACCACAGGGATAGGAATTTGTTTGGATTTTTTTTGAATAACTTTATTAGATACATCGCGCAGGTTTTTCCCATTTAGGAATTCCATGGCGATGAACGGTTGGTCGCCAACGTTACCGAAGTCATGCAGTTGTACTGTGTTTGGATGGCAGAAACCCATTAACACTTGGATTTCATTTTGGAACATACTTAAGAACATAGGTTGATTGGAAAAATGAGGAAGCAAACGTTTGATCACTAGCAGGCGTCCATTGCCCATGTATGAATTTGGTCGGGCTAGAAATACCTCCGCCATGCCGCCTTCCGCGAGCTTTTTCAGCAAGATATAATTGCCGAAACTTTCGAATGTAGTTTGTTCAGCCGGTTTTAATTTTAAGTTATCACTCATTCTTATTTTTCCTATATCAGTGGCTCTTTCAATATCTTAGCAAGATTTTTTACATCGATGTAATTTTCCGTTTTTGTCGTTTTTGTTTACAACCCAAATTTCAAAGAAATTGACTTAAGTTTTTACTAAATCGGCGGCGTTTCTACAAAAGAGTGTAAAAAAAATTAAAGACTGAAGCCTGATGAGGCAGGCAACAGAAATTAAACCAGCATGCAGACTTTGCACTTGGCCAATAACTGTCCGAGACCACAGCAAAAAACGTAAACGCGAAAAAAAGTGAAAATTTTTTCGTGTAATCTCAAGATTTTACGAGGGTTCGTCTCATTATGATATAGGACAGCTAATTGCAGTTATAGAGTTAAAGGAGGCCCTATGAAGATGTTATTGGTGCTTGTGGTATTTATTGGATTCGGATTTGGTTTTCATGCAGCTAACGCCACAATGAGGTCGCTAACACCGCAAGAACAAGCGGCCACCTGTTACCCGTCGTCACCGATGTTGTATTCAGATGCTTGTGGAGGCGTTCCCTTTATGGGAGGATTTCCGCAAAGTAGCAACTATCAGACTCAGCAAAACGATCCGTTTTCACAGATGTATGTGTTGATGAATGCACTTCAAGGGCAAACCGGCGGTGGAGTGGATGCGATGATGGGACTGAATCTAGATCCCACTATGATGTGGCAACATAATAGTCCGATGGGAAATTCTCCCATGTTAAATGCGACTGCACCTATCGTACGATAACCTGTCTTATGCCTTGGCCGCTTTTGCTAAATTAAGAACAGTATTTAGGTCTAAAGGAATTTGCGAAGCCATTACTTTTTCTTTCATTTCAATTAACGCGCTGGTGGCCGTTCTTTTGTTTTGATTTTTTGTCAACGCTGTCATGGTTTGAAATTCGTAGGCAATACGCAGGATGCGTGGCAAAAGTTTGATCGTCGCGGAGATGTGGTTAGGAAAACCGGAGCCGTCCATATTTTCACGATGTTCAATGATGGTATCTGCCACTATGGGCGGTAGAGGCACCTTTTTGCTTTTAATCATAAGCACTGATTTTTCAGGATAGGTGTAATACATGGTCAATTGATCTTGGGATAAAGTTGAAACGTCCGTCTGCAATTCAAAATTGTCTATATAGCTTAAACCAATGTTATGAAGGAGTCCGGCTAAAGCTAACGATTCGATTTGTTCAGATCCCAGATTCAGCATATGACCAAACATAGCGGAAAATACGCATAAATTGATGGCCTCATTATAAAACGTTCGCTCTTGGCCCGCATAACGTAGTACTTTGGCAAACGCTTCTTGAGTCGTGTGAGGCTTAAGAAGATCGTAATCTTGAACGATTTCACGGCAACGTTCATAAATGATTTTTCCGCCTTTAAAATCGGTACTTTCTTGGTCGAAGAATTCAGACATGATTTCAAAGATCAGTTTTTTTGATTTTAGAGCACGCTCCGTTTCGGCAACGGGGTTATCTTTGTTAGCTAAAGTTAGAGCCGTGCGGGCGTATTCTAGGAATTGTTTCTTTTCTGTTTTTTTAAAATATAAACGTTGGTCTTGTGATTCTATTTTCTTAACTTTATTAGTTTCTAACACTGCACCCTTTTTCCGGTACAGGATTGTTTTTTTATTGTAAGGCAAGTGAACAAAAACATCAAAATTGATTTCAAGATCCGAACTTAAATCACCACTATCAATTGAATTCAATGCGGATAAGGGTATCTGGCTGTCAGGAAAATCGTAAGGAATAATTTCTAACAACAGCTCGATAATGAATTCCTTATCAAAATTAAAATGGATCAGCCGATCTGCGCCATTTTTTCTGATGGATTCAAAATTTAACGGCGTGGACGTCGTGTGGAATACAATCAGAGGAATTTTCTCAAAACTCATTTTAAGAGTCTGTGTCCATTCTTGGACAGGGCCTTGTCCTAAATTTCCGTCGATCAAAAATAGAAAAGGATGTAAAGTATCGGTAATTTCTGTGAAGGCATTTAAGTCTTCGGCACGTTCAAATTTAAAATCGGGGAAGTCGGCCAGAAGTTCGGTGACGCGTGTTAAAAAAAAAGTGTCTTTGGAAATTACAAAGACACTTTTCTGAGTTGGGGCGGTGCCACCGTTCATAAAAATTATTCTACTAGTTAGTAAACTGAGATTTCAATGTAGAACTCAGTTTGATTTGATAGTTTAAAAGGAATCACGAGTGTCGCTGATTTAGAGTGTTGTAACATAATGAATTGACCTTTGATCACCGTAGGGATCGCCATTTCAAAATTATAACCTAAATCATTTAAAGTACCTTTTGCACTTCCGTAGATCATATTGGTTAATTCACCAACAGCATCAAACACTTCATCAGTGATATCGCTGTATTTTTCACCCAACATGTTTTCTAAGATTTGCAAGATCGCAGGTTTAGGGAAGCTTAATGTAAGGGTCGCTTTATACTCGTTAGAGACCATGCCCACGACGCCGGCAACTTCTCCACGGGCAGAGAACTTTTGTTCCACAAACGGTTTCCCGAATGTCACTTTCGTGCTGGCCATTGTTTCAAGAGTTTTAGAAACACCTTCAATAAATGAATTAATTAATGTCTTATCCAAAAGTGGATTTTGCATTTTAGGGGCCGCTGTCATTTTAATCCTCTTTTAGCTTAGGCAGCTTGGTTGTTGGTTTTAGCATAAACTTTTTCAAGCTTAGCTTTTAAGGTAGCCGCATTAAATGGCTTAACGATATAGTCAGAAACGCCCGCTTTGGCCGCCTCTAAAATCTGTTTTTGCTCACTTTCTGCTGTTACTAGCATAAAAGGAACTTTGGCAAACTTAGGGTCTGCTTTGCAGTGTCTTAGTAAATCGATACCCAGCATTTTAGGCATATTCCAGTCAGAAATAATGAACTGGAACGGTTGTCCTGCTTCGTGGGCCTGTTGAATTAAAGGTAGAGCGGTCGCGCCGTCATCAGCTTCCTCGACTTGAGTGTAACCAAGTTCGGTTAAAATTTTTCTGATAATTTTTCGCATAGTAGCGAAATCGTCGATCACTAGGAACTTCGTATTGGCTGGGAACATATTATCTCCTGTATAAGATACTATTGTGAATCTATGATACGATCGGTCTAGTTTTTGAAAACTGTAGTCTGGGAAGCTTGCTTCAAAAAAAAATATTGTGCAGACTTAGACTCAGGTGGTGTGTTTCTCAACTTTCAACGGGGGGTCTAAAGTCGTTTTTTCAGCTAGATAGCAGAGGAAAGTTCAGTCTGAGTCGGGTTTGTCCAGGATGGGTAAATCGGGAAATCCAGAAAAACGGACTAAAGTTATCAAAATGAGAAAATGTTAGATTAACCGAAAGTCAGGGAACAAAGGTCTTAAGTTTAACAACAATTTAGCGGGAGGGAGCAAGGATGCTCAGAGATACATTAATTCAGAAGGGACTTTCAAACAGAGAGTCAGAAGTAGCGGAACTAGTTTCTAAAGGTCTTTCAAACAAGGAAGTTGCAAACCAACTATTTGTTACTGAAAAGACAGTAAAATTTCACTTAACTAACATCTATAAAAAGATGAACGTTAAATCTAGAGCTCAATTGATCGTTTGGTGCCTTCCGCATCTTGGATTCTCAGCTGATGATAACAGAATCGAGAACAATGCAGCTATCCAAACTCAAAACATTTCTAATCAGTTTGGTGCTCAACAAACACAGACAATTCCAGCAGGTAGTTCAACAGTAGCGGCTCCAACTTTGCCAGCTTCTGCAAGCCAATTGAACCGTGGTTCAGGTAATTCTGATATCGGCGCAATGGGTATGTAATTAGTAGGGTCATTAGATGCTTCAATCAAAACCGGTATCGGCTTCTGAAGTTATAATGACCCAGCTGGTTCTACCGATTCATATTAATTCGTTAGATACAATATTCGGCGGTACTATCATGTCATGGATAGATATCGCCGCAGCTATTTCTGCTCAACGACACTGCAATCGCGAAGTCGTCACTGCCAGCATCGATCAATTGTCATTTTATGCGCCAGTTAAGAAGGGTTGGGTAGTAAACCTAAAGTCCAAGGTTAACTTTATCTCAAGAACTTCAATGGAAGTTGGCGTGCAAGTCACGGCGGAAAATCCTCGTTCTGGAGAATTGTTTCACACATCGTCCGCTTATCTTACGTTTGTCGCTTTGGATTCCAACAGTCGTCCAACGACGGTGCCGGAATTGATCTTAGAAACTGACGAGGATCGTCGGCGGTTTGAAGAAGGCAAGGCTCGCCGAGCAGCTCGTCTGGCTAATCGCAAATAACTTTCAAATGAAATTCTGCTTTTTTGTTCCGGGGGAGGGAATTCTTTCCTGGGGGTCTTTCTTTTTCTTCGATTTGGTGGGGTAAGGCGAGGGGACATTCTTTGAATGACTTTTGTATTTTTTGGAGGGCGGCCATCGTGGCCTCAGCACCCGGTTCGCTGCGCGAACAATACAGCATCCTGCTGCGGGTGAGCCTCCAAAAAATACAAAAGTCATTCAAAGAATCTCCGAGCTTGTCTTTGGAAATCGAAGAAAAAGAAAGACCCCCAGGAAAGAATTCTGCAGGAAATGGTGGGAAGAATTTCATTTGTAAGTTTTTGAAGGTTGGGTTGCCTTCGTTTTACTTAGTTTGGCGCTTATAGGCTGCGAATTCTTTCTGGTTCCTCTGCTTTTTTGTGTTCATCTGTATAGGTTTTATGCATCTATAACTGCAATAACTTAGTTTCCGCTATTAAATGGAATAATTTGGATTTGGCATGATTTGCACTGTTTTGATTGATGAGGTGATTGTATGAAGGCTAAATTAGGTGTTTTTTTTCTGTCGTTGTTGTCTTTAATTTCTATTGGGTGCGTGTCTATGAGTTACTCTTCATCGATGAGTAATGGGGAAGTGAAGCAGACGATTTGTGCTCAAGGAGAGTGTCGCACATTGTATGGAATGGGACGAATTGATTATGATCATAATGCTAAAACAGTAACCGTCACGTGCCGAGGCGCTGACCCCGTCGTATTTGCGGCCAATCAAGTGCAGAGTTACAGTTGCTCAAATGGTTCGGTGGTTCCACAGTAAAATTTAAGAACTGGCTCCTTAGCTTGCGGCTAAGAAGCTAAAATCTATTGGAAA
>TARA_B110001454_G_scaffold13402_2_pt1 | contig 19905 bp, 15 predicted proteins | sample TARA_B110001454 | Tara Oceans TARA_B110001454 (sample SAMEA4397004) | marine metagenome | biome: Polar Biome; feature: [MES] marine water layer (ENVO:01000295) within the mesopelagic zone...; material: water (ENVO:00002006), including particulate matter (ENVO:01000060) such as...... | reverse complement strand
ACTCTTAATCCGGCTGTCGTGGGTTCGAATCCCACTAGACCCGCTAATTTTAAATTCTATTTTTGAAAAAATACATCTTTAACAGATCTTAAGAAAATGAATCCAACAATAACGCTAGACCATAATGTAAGAATTCTAATTATTATTGATAATGGAAATGTTACTGAAATATCATCGACATATAAATTCAAGAAGCCAGCTAAACTTGCCTCTGCAACACCTAATCCTCCTGGGATCATAGAGACTGCACCTAACACAACAGATGAAAGATAAATTGGAATTATCTCTAAAATACTTATTGAGTTAATATCATATGCTAATAAAATACAATAAACTGCTACTGAAACTAATACCCAATGTGCAGTAGATAATATAATTGAAAAAATTGCTATTCTTCCACGAGTAGATGTATGAAGTACCTCAAAAGAGTCTGACAATGGGTCTGCAATTTTCTTAGCAAATTTTATTTTACTTATTTTCATAAGAAATTTTTGAAAAATTCTTTTTGATGATGCAATTATAAATCCAATCATAACAAAAATTGAAATTACGCCCATGATGTATAATGCAGGTTCAAAATACATTATACCTACACTTGATGCGATTACTGCTCCGATTAAATCATAATATCTTTCAATTATTACTAATGGTGCAGTTTTCGTCCTTGGTATTTCATGACGACTTTTCAACATTTGTGATTTGAACAGATCTCCTACTCTCCCTGGAGTCATTCCAAATGTCTGACTTGAAAAAAATATTGATAGTTGACTTCTTATTGGAACCTTAAATCCTAAATTTTTGACCAATAAATGCCATCTCAAAAATATAAGTCCCCATCCAGATGCAACTAATCCTAAAACTAATGGCAAATATTCAATTTTGAAGTTTTTTAATTGTTCTTCAATTTTTGGTACATCTGCAACAAATATCATAATCGAATAGAAAATAATTGTAGCAACAATAATTACTAAGATTACTCTTAAATCTAGTTTCATTGACCTCATGACTTTCGATTTTTATTTCAATTTAAATTAGTCTAAGCAATACTATCATTATTTATCAAAAAACAATCCCGTCAATTTTCAAATAATCAGAATTTACGTATTCTAAATAATTATTTTCACGATTATTGAGTAGATAACATTTAATCATCAGTACAAGTTAGTCAAAAAAGGAATAATGTCTAAATTATATCTCTATTCAATATTTCATGGTAATCTAAATTATTCATCTATACCTTCTGAAATGTATGAGAAAATAATTGATACTTGTTATTGGCCATTACTAGATCTTACCAAACAATATAATTTTGTCACAGGCGTTGAATTTCCATTTAACACCATAAAAAAAATTCAAAATATTGATCCATTATTCATAGATGAATTAAAAAAACTTGTAAAACAAAAGAAATGTGAAATAATTTGTTCTAGTCAGGAACAGGTTGTCTTACCTTTATGTCCTGAAAAACTAAATATACAAAATCTAAAGTTAGGTAAAAATAACACGGAAAATCTCTTTAAAACAAAAGTCTCAACTGTATTTGTAAATGAGCAGCTATTTAGTCCAGGTTCAGCGCAACTATACAAAAATGAAGGCTTTGATAATATAATCACAATTTGGGAATGGGTAAATAAAATCTCAAATCTAAAACATATTAAAAAATTTTCGCCAGCAAAATTTCCAACAAAAAAAGGTTCATTAAATATTCTATGGAATAGTTACATTGCTTTTCAGAAATTTCAAAGATACATCAATGGCGAAATATCAACTAAAAATTTCTTTGAATACATCAAACTCCAAAAAAATTCTAAAATCGATTCATGTTTTCCTTTCTATGGGTCTGACATGGAAATTTTTGGTTATAAAAATCCGGTATTAGGTATAAATGGTGACGGTGAAGAATTGAAAAGATTTAAAAAAATTCTTGAACAGATTGAAAAAAATAAAGATATTGAATTCACATTACCTAAAAACATATTAAAAAAATTTCCAATTGATGAAAATATTACTTTTGATTCTGCAAATGGATCAATACTTGGAAAGAAACAAGAAAAATTCTCAGTTTCAAGATGGGCTGTATGTGGACGTGATAATTCAAAAAGTAATTCTTTATGTTATGATTCGTTTAAAAAAATTAATATCTTGAATTCATTATCAAATGTTAAAAATAATTATATGAATGAATTAATTGATTGTTGGGCTAGTGATTTTAGAACTCATACTACTGAAAGTAAGTATTCAGATTTTCATCATCAAATTGGTGTATTATCAAATAAATTAGATGATGAAATTTTGTCAAAATCAAAACGAATGATTAAATCATTTAGTGATGAACTAGTAGTTTATAATCCAAATAAAATTGATTGGGAAAACATACCATTTGAAATAAAATTATTATTTAAACCAAATACCTTCAAAAATAATTTTGATGTTTATGTAAATAATAAAAAAATACCTTCACAATTAGAAGATAAAATTTATTATAAAAATAAAAGTCTTAGAAGCGTTACACTTGTTATTGAACCATTTATCAAGAAAAAATCAAAAATTGATGTAACATTAAAAGAAAATTCCAAATCAGAAAATATAAAATTAATTCAAACTAATACTGTAAAAACTAAACAAGTTGAATTAACTGTATCATCTGATAAAGGTGCATCTATTTCTGATTTAAAATTTACAAAAATTGATAAAAAACCTTTGATTGGTGTATTGGAACATGGAACATTTGAAGATCCAAAAATGTCAGCTGATTTTTTTTCTGGCCACACAATCAGTTTTGATAGAAATGGAAATAAATTCACAGATTTAAAAAAGATTGATATTTTCTCTGAAAAAAAATCTACTCTTATACGAAAAAAATTATGGTGCACCTTTGAATTACCATTTGGTGATATCACAAAAATCTATTATGTATATGAAAAAACTTCTAGGGTAGATATCAAATATATTTATAATTTTAAAAATTATAGGCCATCATCTTTTAGAACTGGCATTTTAACACTAATTCCATCTTCATTTGATAAAACTATGTTAAGATATTCAACACATAATGGAAGTTCATTAGAATCTTTTAATGTTAATACTGAAAAAATTTCTCATGATGAATCAATTGATCCACGATTTAGTAGTAGTGGTTGTTTAGGTGCTACAGAAAATATGATTGACTTTGGTGATGATAAAAAGGGAATAACAATATTCTCGGATAAATCAAAATGTTATTCAGTTCCAATGATAAATTTCCGTGAATTTGAAAATTCTTTCTTCTTTAGAATTTCAAATAGTCTATCTGAAATGGATGATACAACTATGACTTCTTGGAAAGGAAGAAAAGAAATATCATTTACTTTGTTAGGACGAAACGAAAATGAACTTGACAAAAACTTAAAGATATGTCAAGTAATGTCTCTTGGTCTAATTTGTTCATCTTCAAATCCAAATATATCGGTGATTTCATAAGATGCAAACTGCAATTGTTACTGGAACTGCAGGTTTTATTGGCTCTACATTATCTGAAAAATTATTAGAAAAAAATTTCAAAGTAATAGGGATTGATAATTTTTCTGATTACTATGACATTGATATAAAAAATAATAATTTAAAACAATGTCTTGTACATGAAAACTTCTCTTTCATAAATGAAGATATACTAAATATAGATCTCAAACCAATTTTCAATGACGCATCTTATGTATTTCATGAATCTGGACAACCTGGTGTAAGGGAAAGTTGGGGTAATTCATTTCATAATTATGTACATGATAACATTCTGGTAACTCAAAAACTTCTAGAAATTTCAAAATCATGCGATTCTATTAAGAAAATCGTAATTGCTTCATCATCATCTGTTTATGGAAACCAAAATGGAAAAATGAATGAAGAAAAATCTTTGACACAACCCTTGTCTCCATATGGAGTCACAAAACTTGCATCTGAAAATTTAGCTTTATTATATCAAAAAAATTATAATTTACCTATTTCAGCACTACGTTATTTTTCTGTTTATGGGCCACGACAACGTCCTGATATGGCTTTCTGCAGATTTTTTAATTCAATTCTGAATAAAAAAAATATTTCAGTCTTTGGAGATGGTACTCAAGAAAGAGACTTTACTTTTATTGATGATATTGTTTCAGCTACAATTTTAGCTGCAGAAAATGATTGTGGAGATTCAGCAATAAATATTGGTGGTGGACATGTGATTTCGGTTAAGGATGTTATAAAAATAATGGAAGACATTGTTAATTCTGAAATATCTATTTCTTTTGATGAAAAACAATTAGGTGATGTAAAACGAACAGAAGCTGATATTTCAAAAGCTAATAAATTATTAAACTATAAACCTAAAAATGATATGCGTACTAGTCTCCAAAAAGAATTTGAACATATTAAAAAATATTCATCTTTATACTCAAAAGCAATTAATTCCTAAAAATTTAAAAAATTAATTATTTACAGATTTGTATTTTATTGTTTAAAGTGATTTTTAAATCATCTTTAAATCCAACTACTGAAAGGTCATGACAACCATAATCTAAATATCCTGCCATCAAAAATATATTCCATCCAGCTTTTAATTCTGAATTATTATATTTCTCCGATATGTTCTCAACTTGCTTAAAATAATTCACTTTAGTTAACGGTGTATCATCAATTAATAGATAAATGCTATCAAGTTGTTTTTGTTTTGGAGAGATCATCCATCCTTCTATAACTAAAACCTCATCTTCTAACAAGATTTTTGAATTTTCTGATATTTTCTGTTGATTTATTTTTTCTATACTACCCAGTCCTAAAACTGTCTCAACATCAGCTGTCAGCAAATATTCTGAAACGTCACTCTGATTTCCTTCATTATATTTGGTATCTGCAAAAATACTTAGATCATTTTCAATCCAATAATTCACCATCTCAAAATATTTTTTATTAAATGGATAAGATGCTTCTGAGAACTGTATTTTTTCTGAACATTCCATATCTGGAGATAATGAATAACAATTCGCATATTCTTCTTTTTCAATCATATAATATTCTCCACGTTGCCATCCTGCATAGTATGATGGAACTAGTAGAATCATTTGTAAAATTATTATAGAAATGAATAAAATTATTATAATTTTATTCTTAGATATTTTTCTTGTTTCGACAAACATTTTTGCCACTAGTACCAATAATCCAATTTGAAAAAATTGTGAAATTGTAATATAATATGGGTCATCTCCAAAATGACCTTCAAGATGAAGTCTTCCTATTGCAGTAAATACTGCACCAACTATTCCTACTGCACAGAATGTGAACCATGGTAATGTATCTGAAATTTTTCCTCTAATCTTTAGAAAAAAGTAAATGCAAAATATCGATAAAAATAATGATAAACTACCAATCACTATAAATAAAATATCATATTTCACTCTAAATGCACTTGCAAGATATGTTGTTATGAAAAAATATCCTTCTGGTGAAAATAATAATTTTGGATCTAATTGATGTTCTCCATCAGGAATAAGTGTAGTATACACAATGCCAAAAACTACCATACTTCCAATCCAAAAAATAAGTAACTTATTTTTAAATAAATTTTTTATAGATTGTGTTTTTCCTAAGGTTACAATCAATCCTGGAATCCATGAAATAATTCCAACGAGTGTTGAAAGTGAACTTAAAATTGCAAAACTTGTTCCAACGCCAATATTTTTAAAATTATTTTTATTTGTAAAATATACTATACTTGTAATTGATAACGTAACTAAATACCATGGTAAAGTTGATACTGAAAAATAATTACTGTAAGCTAATGGACAATACAAAAATGCTGAAATTGGAATTATTACCCATGATAGTTTTCTATCTGTTTGTTTCAAAAGTAAGTATGTCAAAAAAACTGTAATCGAAATAATAACCCATTGAAAATAAATTATATTAATTATGTCAAATGAATTATAATACAAATTAAAAAATGAAATTATTCTTGGAATTACAAATAAATGACCTGATGCTGTTCCAAAAAAATCAAATTGTCCTGTCTTAATGAAATCATATGTAAAAAAAACTATATCTGGAACATCGCTACTGTAGGGAAAATTTACGCTAAAAATTGAAATGTATACTAAATATTGTAATGAAAAAAAACTCACTAATGAAATTATTATTAAATTACTTTTTGTAAATATTTTTTTCGCTGGTTGTATCAGATCTGACATAATTCTCTATTGTTCCAACTCTAGATTATGAATATAAGATTCTCTATTTATCTTACCTTTCTTAACTATTCTTCATTTTTCATATAATTTTGTCATATCTACGTTTGTTGATAATTCTTGAATGATGTTATGATTGTATTGATATTTTATATGAGAAATTATGAACAAGATTTAAGAATTGTATAATGAGATGCAACTCATTGGATGATAAAAAATTATTTTCTGTAGATGACTGTGAAAATTTATCTAACGATGATGTTAGAAAATTATATAAAAAGCATGTTAACCCTGCTGTAGAACATTTATTCAGTGCATTTCAACTTGGTGAAGAATCCATTGATTATGCTGAAGGAGTCTGGATTTATACGAAAAGTAAAAAGAAAATATTAGATGTTACTGGTGGTATTGGAGTTCTTAGCCACGGTCATAATAATCCTAGAATTCTCAATGCACGATTAAATTATCAAAAACACAAACGAATGGAAGTTCATAAAACAATTTTCTCGCCCTATCTTGCAGCACTGAGCCATAACATTGCACAATTATTACCAGGTGATCTAAATTATTCTTTTTTTGGAAATTCTGGTGCTGAAGCTGTAGAAGGTGCAATAAAACTAGCTTACAAATATCATGAAGGAACAAGGAAGATGATTCTACATTCTGATATTTCATTCCATGGAAAACTTTTAGGTTCTGGTAGTATTACTGCTTCTAAAGATATTACATTTCAATTTCCAAAAATTTCTAATACTGATAGTTTTGAATTCAATAACATAGAATCTATCATTCAAAAAATAACTAAATACAAAACAGATTCAGGTGAATCTGATATTTATGCTATAATTGTTGAACCATTTTCTTCAAGTTATCTTCGTGAATGCAGTCATGATTTTCTATCATCATTACAAAAAATTTGTAATGATAATGACATAGTATTAATTTTTGACGAAGTGTATTCTGGATGGTATAAAACCGGTTATCTTTTCTGTTTCATGCAATATGATGATATTATGCCCGATATCATTGCTAGTTCAAAATCATTTGGTGGAGGAAAAGCATCAATTTCTGCATACATATCTAGAGATAAAATTTTGAAAAAATCATATGGTAATACAAAAGATGCAATACTGCACTCTAGTACCTATAACGGATTTGGTGAGGAATGCATAACTGCAATTGAAGCTATAAACACTATGATAGAAGAAAACTATCAAGAAAAATCAAAGAAAATAGAATCCTTAACAATTGAGCGTTGTAAAAAAATTGTCACAAAATTTCCTACTCAAGTTACTGAATACCGTGGTAAAGGAACTCACTTTGGAATATTCTTGAATACTGACAGTAAATTTTCTTCAATTTTAAAACTACTACCTACTGATTTTGCAAATGATAAGAATTTCATACAAAAATTAGTTGCAGCCTCAATATCTGATTGGTTATTTAAAAATTATAAAATATATGTTCTTTTTACTACCCCCGATCAAGTTTCAATTTCATTTTCTCCATCAATTATAATGAATGAAAATGAAATAAACTACTTTTTTGATTCATTAGAAATGACACTAAATGAAGGTATATGGAAAATTGTCACTTCTTTTACAAAAAGACAAGTTTCAAAATTTATTCATTAATAACTACTGATAAATATGAAATCACCACAAAAAATAAAAATTTCAAATTATGGTTTAACAAAAACTAGTTCTGTATTTTTATTACAACCTGAAAACTTGGATGAACTAAAAAATTGTATTACATATGCAAAAAAAAATCAACTACACATTAGTATAAAAGGAAGTGGTAATAGTTATGCCGATGTTTTTTTTTCACAGAACCAAGTATTAATCGATACATCATTTCTAAACTCAATCAAAAATTTTGATTCTAATAATGGAACCATAACTGTGGAAACCGGTGTACAAATTAATGATCTGCTATCAACAATAATGCCAAAAAATTGGACTTTGGTGGGATTATCTGGTTCAGTAACTGATAAAATTGGCGGAATGATGTCTAGTAATACACATGGAAAAGATTCCTGGCAGAATGGTAATTTCATTGAAAATATAATCTCCTTTAAAATTATTTTAGAAAATGAAAGTATACTTGAAGTAAGTAGAGAAAAAAATTCTGAATTATTCTATGCTGTAATAGGTGGATTAGGGCTATTTGGCATAATATTTGAAATTGTATTGAAATTAAAATCAATCCCATCATATATGATAGAACATTTTTCAAAAAAAACTAATAATATTGATGAATCGATAGATCATTTTAATTCTCTTGAAAATTCTAATATTGATTTCTCTTATTGTTTAATAGATTCTTTTTCAAAAGATGATTCTTTAGGTGCAGGTGTTTGCGAATCTGCAAAATTTGTAAATATGGATAATTCATCAATAGAAAAATTCAAAAAATCTCTTTTACCTAACTCCAAAATATTTTCTCTTAAACCTGAATCATTCTGGTCACTTGCTAGACCATTTTGGAATAATTCTACTTGTAATTTATTAAATAAATCAAGATCATTCAAAGCATCAATTTCAAAAGGTAAAAAATCAATTCTATCTTTTCCTGAATATCAATACCCGTATACAAAATATCCAAAATTTAATCTAATTTATGGAACTAGTGGATTCCTTGAGTTTCAAATAATTTTTCCAAAAGATAATTTTTCTAATGCGTTACGGGAGTTACTCGCCAAAAGTCATCATTATGGTGTACCTCCTTGGATATGTATGATGAAAAAACACAAACCTGATAACTCATTTCTCTCTTTTTCAGGCGATGGTTTTTCAGTATCTATAAATTTTCCAGTTTCATATTTGAATCCACAATTAATTGAAAAATATTGTAATGAAATATTAGAAATAATTCTAAAATATAATGGAAAAACGTATATAACTAAATCGTCATATTTACCAAAATCTGCTTTTCAAAAAATGTATCCTGATTATAAAAAAATTATTTCTATAAAAGAAAAATATGACCCAAATCAAATATTCCATTCAGATTCTACTATGAGATTATTCATGACTGATTAATTTATGTATAAATATGCATAATGATATTTTTAATTATGAGTAAACCTGTAAAAATTTTTTTAGGTGATTTAACATATAATACAGTCTCACTTGCAACGGATGCTTTTCCACTAAATGTTGGTTTCATCGCAAGTTATTGTAAGAAATTGTTTGGTTCTGATATTGAAATTAAACTTTTTAAATATATTGAAGATATTGATAAAGCAATAACTGATGATCCTCCAGATCTTCTTGGTTTAAGTAATTATTGTTGGTCATATAATGCAAGCCAAGAAATTTTTAAAATGTTCAAAAAAATTAATCCTAACGGTGTGACTGTTTGGGGAGGGCCAAACTTTCCTTTAGATATGCCATCACAAGAAAAATTTATGAATAAACATTCTGAAGTAGATGTTTATGTTCCAACTGACGGTGAAGTTGGTTTTTCTAATGTTGTAAAATTATTATTGAAATCTAATTCAAGACAAAATATAGTTGATGAATTACTTTCTACACAAATTGAAGGTTGTATTTCTAGAGATACTAATGGAAAATTGCATCACATATTTTCTGATACACGAATAACAAATCTTGATGAAATACCATCTCCGTACTCGATGGGATTAATGGATAAATTTTTTGATGGTCTTCTAACTCCTATGCTACAAACTAATCGTGGTTGTCCATTCCATTGTTCATTTTGTACTGATGGCAAAAGTGAAGTTGATTCGATTAATAATTTTAGTTTGGAACGTGTAAATTCTGATCTTAATTACATCGCCGAACATGTGCCAAAAACTACTCACAGTTTACATATTAGCGATTTAAATTTTGGAATGTATCCTCGAGATATAAAAATCTGTGAAACTATTGCTCAAATTCAACAAAAAATCGAATATCCACAATTCATAAAATGCACCACTGGAAAAAATCAAAAAAATAAAATAATTGAGGCAATTAAAAAATTGAATAATACATTACGCATAACAATGTCTGTTCAATCACTTGATCCTGAAGTCTTAAAAAATGTTAGACGTTCAAACATTAGTACTGATAATATGTTAGATTTGTATCCTGCAATTAAAGCTGCTAATCTAGAAACAACTTCTGAAGTAATTCTGGGACTTCCTGGAGACTCTTATGATGGTCATTTGAAAACATTACGTAATCTGATTCGTGCAAAAATGGATGAAGTTCTGGTTCATACTTGTATAATGTTTGATGGTTCTGAATTAGGAACCCCCAAGGAAAGAAAAAAATGGAATTTAAAAACAAAATATAGAGTAATACCAAAAGATTTTGCTATTCTTAGTAATGGAAGAAAAGCGGTTGAAACTGAGGAGATTGTTATTGCAACTGATAAGATGACATTTGAGGAGTATGTTGAATTACGTATTCTTGCATTTGTAATTTTTGTCACGAATGTACCCGTGGTATATGATGCATTAAGAAAATTTCTATTAGAAAATAATCTTGATATTTTTGATCTATTTTATGCCATATTAAAAAATCTCCAAAATGCTAATCCTATTCTACAAGAAATTGTAACAAATTTCAAAAATGCAACATTAAATGAATTATGGGACTCACCTCAAGATATAATTGAACATTATCAGAAAGATGAAGAATTTCAAAAATTATTGGATAATGAAGTTGGAATTAATGTGATGCAATTCCATCATGCAAAAATATTGGGCGATCATATGGGTTTATGGTTAAATTTCACAATAGACTCTGCATATTCTCTCTTATCCAAAAAAATACATTTCAATGATGAAAAAATTAATCAATTTAATACAATTGCAAATTATTGTCGTGGAATTTCATTTGATATATTGGGAAAAGATAGAATGAATAATAATCCAAAATATGAATTTGAATATGATGTTCTTAATTGGCTAAATGATGATTCATCTCATACTTTGGAACATTTTAAATTTATTAAAAAATCTAATATTGAATTCATTCTTAGTGAAAAACAATTTAAAATTGTTCAAGATAATATTGATATGTATGGAGATACGCCTGCAGGAAAAAGTCAAGTGATTAAACGTTTACCAAGAAAATTTTTGTGGCGAAAACCTATCACAGTATAATTATTTTCTAACTGTAAAAATAGCCATTCCTAATTTATTTTCAACACCATCAACTAAATAATTATTTGATGCGTGTAATGTTGTTCTATCCCATATTAAGGCTGATGTTGGTTCCCAATTGAATATTGTTTCAATTTTTAAACTTTGTAATGAATTGTAATCTATATGTGTTAGATATTCGTCATACTGTTTTTTATCAAAGATTTCATTATTTGTGATATGATCATTTGTCATAGCATTGTATCTTTTTTTACCAATTAATGCTCTAATATCTTCTTGAAACTCTTTTGAAATTTTAAAAATCCCGCCATTTCTTTCAATATTCTGATCATTCATATTTTTTATCTCATCATAAAATATTTTGATATCTCTAAATGAAATAAATTTTCCATTAATGTCTGGTATGACATGGTGATTTTCAACTTCAGATGGATTTGCATTTTTTGAAATAAAATTTGATGCTTGTCCATACCATTTTTGATCAAAAAGTATTGTCTTTGCTTTACTATTACTAGGCGTTATTTCTAATGGAATCAAAACTTGTTTACCAATTTCTGCATCTGGATCATGACCTGTATCTGCATGCATTGAAGTTGGAAAAACAGAACGGAAAAAATGTGGAGGATATTCATCTGCAACTACATCAAATGGACCAATTTCATTCTGAATTTTATCAACTAAAATCTCTTTTATCATAGGATCCCAATCTTGAATATTTTTTCCTATTTTTCCTTCTTGTCCTAATCCTGTTTTTCTACCATCTTTTCTGTCTACAAATCTGTTATTTGCATTAGTTTCAAAATTAATTAATTCCTGAACTTCTTCTTTGGTTAAAAAATTTTTAATAATTTTAGGAGGTGTCTCGGTTGATTTTATTCTCTCTAAAACCTGTTTATTAAAAAATTCTGTCATGTACTCTCAAATCTAATTATAAATATTAGTGTATAAAAATTAACCATAGAAAATTAAAACCAATTTTTAATGATTTTGAAATTGATTGACCTGAATATTTTGATTCTCCAATTCTTTTTTTAAATGTAATTGGTATTTCTATAATTCGCAAATTTTTTTCAATTGACAATAAAATCGTATAAAATCTTAATGACATATTCCAAATTGACTTATTTGTATCAAGTATAGACATATCTTCAATTAATTTTTCTAATGCAGTACGTTTCATAATCATAAAACCACATCCTACATCGGTTAAATTCACTGTGCCCAAATGATTCAAGCTAAAATATTTTAATTGAATTATTTTTGCTAAAAACATATTGCCGTATACATGCAACCTTCCATTTTGATTTCCTTTTTCAGTTAATACCTGATGACTTCTAGAACCTGTAACAACATCACAATTTTCTAAATATGGTAATAACTTATTTATGTCATTTGCATTAAATGTACCATCTGATTCAGTTATGACTATTACATTTGCATCTGTTTTTAGAGATTCCTTTAATCCTAAAACATATGAATGTGAAAATCCTTTATTTTCATTTTTTGTAATTACCTTTGCGCCATTTTCTTCTGCTAGTTTTACTGTATTGTCTGAACTATTATTATCTACAACAATAACTAATTTAACATATTTTTGATTAACATAATCAGAAACAACTAATTTTATTGCTTTTTCCTCATTATATGCTGGCATTGTAACACATATTTTTGGATCTCCAATAACTTCTGTATGTAAAAAATGTGCTTCATCAGTTTTGAATTGTTTCCGTTGATAAACAAAAATTAATGCAAAAACTCCCCAAATTGCATCTGCTAGTAATATCCATCTAATGTAATCTGAATAGTAAATATTTTCAATTAGATTTTCTCCATGAATGATTGATTCAAATCCATATGTTATCCACATGAAACTATTAACAATTATCCATCCTAAATTAGTAAAAAATAACAATAAAAAACATAATGCTAACAGAAAAAAAAATTTCTTCATATTTTCTAAGCATAATTTAGTAATAAATCATTTATTACTAAAAAATAGTAGACATTTACATGAAAGCAGTCATTCTTGCAGGCGGTTTAGGTACAAGATTAGGTGAAGAAACACATCTAAAACCTAAACCGATGGTGGAAATTGGAAATCATCCAATGCTCTGGCATATAATGAAAATATATTCTAATTATGGAATAAATGATTTTGTTATCTGTTTAGGATATAAGGGTAATATAATAAAAGAATTTTTTTCAAATTATTTTCTCTCTAAATCTGATGTCACAATAGATGTTAAAAATAATAAAATTGATATTCATAATTCATCAGTTGAACCATGGAAAATCACTCTTGTAGATACTGGCGTAAATACAATGACAGGTGGTAGAGTTAAAAAAATTAAAGAATATCTTGATGACGAAACTTTTTGTTTAACTTATGGTGATGGATTAAGTGATGTAAATATATCTAAATTAATTGATTTTCATAAAAATAATAATTATAGTATTACTGTCACTTCCGTACAACCTCCTGGAAGATTTGGAGCATTAACATTGGATGGAAATAAAGTAACTAACTTTATGGAAAAACCAAATGGTGATTCTTTTTGGATTAATGGTGGATTCTTTGTTTGTGAACCTGAGATTTTTAATTATATTCAAGATAACAATACAATCCTTGAAAGAGAACCATTGCAAAATTTAGCTAATGAAGGAAAATTGGGTGCATACAAACATACTGGTTTTTGGCATCATGTTGATACTATGATTGAAAAAAATAAACTTAATGACTTGTGGAATAAAGGTAATGCTCCATGGAAAACTTGGTAAAAAATTAAAAATTCCTAATTTATTTCATTCATACCGATTTTAAAAAAAGCACCACGTTCAAATTCTTCTTTGTTTAGGAATCCTCTGCCATCAATAATAATGGGATTCTTCATAAATTGTTTTAAGAATTTTGAATTAAGAAATTTAAATTCTTTCCATTTCGTAAAAACTAATGCAATGTCTGAATCTCTTAATGCATCTTCTATATTGCAACAAATTTTACATTCATCTGGTATTTTTATCATATCTGATTTTAATCTAAAAATTGGATCAAACACCGAAATATTTGAATTTTTTTCTAATAAAATATTTATGGCATCTACTGCAGGTGATGATCTTAAATCATCTGTTTCAGGTTTGAAAGTTAAACCTAAAATTGAAACTTTTTTATTTTCCAGTGTACCTAAAATTGATTCTGCTAACAAAATCATTTTGTTTGGTCGTTCTGAATTAATATCTAAAACTGCTTTCAATAGTGGAGTGTTAATATTATTTTTATTTGCATAATCTAATAATGCTTGAACATCTTTGGGAAAACAACTACCTCCAAAACCACAACCAGGAATCAAGTATGATTCTAAACTTGGAATAATATTTTCATTGTTATTTTTAGTTGTAATTCTTTTATCTGAAATTAATGCCTTCATGATCTTATAAGGATCAACTCCTGGAATCTTTTCTGAAATATTTGCAATTTCATTGGAAAATGAAATTAACATTGAAAAAAATGCATTATTAGTATACTTTATCAATTCAGATGATTCTAGATTTGTTTCTATAATTTGACAATTATTTTCAAAATGTTTGAAAATATCTCTTACAAAATGTGTTGTATCTTTATCCAAACTACCGATTACTATCTTATCTGGATTCATGAAATCATCCAATGCATTACCTTCACGTAAAAATTCAGGAACTACAGCCAGTCCAAATTTTAATTCAGATAATTCACGTTCTAATATTGGTAATATTACATTTTTTGATGTATTTGGGGTTATGGTACTTCGAATAATTATTTTATAATTTTGTTTTTTATTATTTTTAATTGATTCAGTCACTGCATTTACTGAATTAATTATCTGACTAAGATCTATGGAATTATTTTTTGTAGGCGTACCTACACAAATGAAACACCCATCTGTTTCTTTTACAAGATTATCTAGATTATTCTGAGGTAATAGTTTCTCTGAAGAAATAACTTTTTCTAAAATTTCTTCTAAACCTCGTTCAAAAAATGGTAACTTTTTCTCTTTAATTTTTTCCAATTTTTCTTCATCTAAATCATAGATGAATATTTTATGTTCTAATGATGCTAAACAAATACCTGTTGTAAGTCCTACATAACCTGATCCGATAACTCCAATTTTCATACTAAATTTTTCCTATACCATGTATTGATTCGTTTTAATCCTTCTTCAAGATTTATTTTTGGAACATAATCTATAGATTTTTTTATTAAAGATAGGTCAGGACATCTTCTTTGAGGATTATCTTTGGTATAATTAAGATCTTCACTCTTAATCATTTTAATTGATATTGGGTTTTCCATCATATTTTGAATCATTTTTGCAACATTCTCCATACTAATTTCTTCGTTATTTCCTACATTACAAATAATTCCATCATGTTTTGAAAATAATAATTTTAAAAATGCAATAATTGCATCACTAACATAACAAAAACTTCTAGTTGGACTTCCATCACTGTGAATAATAATTTCAGAATTGTTAATTGCGTTATTCATAAAATCAGGAATTACTCTACCGTCATTAAGATTGAGATATGGGCCATAAACATTGAATGGTCTTGCAATTTTAATAGGAATATTATATTGTTGGTAATATAAAATTGAAATTGTTTCTGCTAATCTCTTTGATTCATCATAACATGCACGTGGACCTGTACATGAAACTTTTCCTACATACGATTCTGGTGTTGGAAATATGTCTGGATCACCATAAATTTCACTACTACTAAGAAACAACATACTTGTAATTTTCTTATCTTTTGCTATTTCCAATAAATTTCTTGTACCTTGGAAATTAACATCTATAGTCTTAATTGGAAATTTTCTATATGTAGGTGGCGATGCAATACTTGCTGCATGTATTATGTAATCAACATCTTCACTAATCTCAAATTTCTCTGAGATATCTTGTTCTAAAAAATCAACATTGAAATTATTAAATTCTTTCTTATCTTTTGATGTGATTAAACTATCCAATACAATAATTTTCATAGGTTTCGACAATACTTGATTAATTCTTATGAGTACATTTGTAAAATATGTACCAAGAAAACCTTTTCCACCAGCAATTAGTATTGTCTTTCCCTCCAATTCATCATAAAATTGCTTTAAATCTTGAGCAATAATCGATATATCCTCAGAAAATATATCTTCTAAATTATTGCTCATCTGCTAACTTATATAATCTATAATAAATTCTATTTCCTACAATCTAATAGTATTTTTTATATCCTGACCAAAATTATGAACTTTGTGTATCCTGAACATCATATGATAAAAAATGGTCATCTAGAAAATTGCCAAATTTGTAATTCAAAAAAATTAAACTTAATTCTTGATCTAGGTCATCAGCCTTTGTGTGACTCATTATTAACTAAAGAAATGTTAGATGATTCTGAAAAAACATATCCTCTTCGAATGTTTTGGTGTGAAGAATGTTCGTTAGTTCAACTGGATTATTGTGTTGATGGAAATGAAGTATACCATCCTGATTATCCATATAGAACAGGAATAACAAAAGAATTAGTTGAGTATCTAGGAACAATGAGTGATTCATTAATTTTAAAATATAATTTGACTCAGAATGATTTAGTTATAGACCTTGGTTCAAATGATGGAACTCTTCTTTCTGGTTTTAAAAAAAATGGTATAAGAGTAATTGGTGTTGAACCAACAAATATAGCAAAAATTGCAGAAAATAATGGAATAGAAACCATACAAGAATTTTTCACTACTGATGTAGCTAAAAAGATTAAAAATAATTCAGGAAGTGCATCTCTAGTACTTGCTACTAACATGTTTGCTCATATGTCTACTATTGGTGAGGTAATTTCTGGAATTGAATCAATTTTAAAATCAAATGGTGTATTTGTATTTGAAAATCATTATCTCATGGATGTTATTCAAGGTGGACAATTTGATACAATCTATCATGAACATCTTCGTACCTATTCCTTGAAATCATTGATTAAATTATTCAGCTACTATGATTTCACTATCACTGATGTTGAAAGAGGTTCACGATATGGGGGTAATATTAGGGTCCATGCAACAAAAGGAAAGAATCAACAAATATCTAAAAATGTACAAGCACTCTTGGATGAGGAAGAAAAATTTGGACTCTATAAAATAGAAACTTATACAAAATTTCGTGATAGAGTACAAAAAGCTAAAATTGATTTTATGAATTTCTTACTAAAAGCTAAAGCTGAAAACAAAACCGTTGTTGGAAATTCATGTCCAGGACGAAGTGTGACACTTTTAAATTATTATGGGGTTGATGCTGAATTAATACCGTATATTGCAGAACAATCTACGTCATTAAAACTTGGAATGTTCCTACCTGGCAAATTAATCCCAATTGTAAATAATGAGATTTTATTGAAAGAACAGCCAGATTATGTTATTCTTTTAGCATGGCATTATGCAGAACCAATAATGAATCAATTAAAGGAACGTGGTCTAAAATCAAATTTTGTTATACCATTACCTGATTTGAAAGTATTGGAAAATTAAAATGACTATAAAACTAGCAATAGTTGGTTCAGGATTTGGAATGTATTGTCTTCTTCCTGCATTTAATAAAATTAATAATTGTAAAGTTGTCAGTATATGTGGAAAAAATTCTGAAAGAATGGAAAGTTATTGTAAAACATTTGGAATTAAAAGATATAATAATTGGCGCCAAATGTTACAAAAAGAAAAACCTGATGCAGTAGCTATTGCTGTAATTCCTAAATATCAATTTGAGATAGCTAAATATTCTCTAGAAAACAATATTGCAGTTTTTGCAGAGAAACCACTCACAATTTCATATGATACTTCATTTGAACTAAATGAATTAGCCAAAAAAGCAGAATTACCTAATATGATTGACTTTGAGTTTCCAGAAATCCCAGAATGGAAAAAAGTAAAAGAAATTCTTGAAACTAAATTAAAGGATAAAATTTCTAACATCAATGTTGATTGGACATTTTTAAGTTATGATTTGAAAAATAAAATAAAATCATGGAAGACTGATTCTAAACAAGGCGGAGGTGCACTTTCACTTGTTTTCTCTCACACATTTTATTATTTAGAATATTTTTTAGGACCTATTACAGATATCCAATCTAATCTTTGTATCTCCAAAAAAAGTCTGAATAAAGGAGAAACAACAGTTGACATGGTTGTAAAATTTCAAAATAATTGTATAGGAAACTTACATGTTGATATATCAAATTCAGAAAATAATCATCATGTAATAGAATTTAATGGAAAAAATGAAAAACTAATTTTACAAAATCATAGTAAGAACTTAGTAGATAATTTTGAAATAATTTTCCAAGAACATGATAAAATACAAAAAATTAAACCAGATAATTATTACAAAAACATTAACAAATCTGAAGATCCGAGAGTGAAAACAGTATCTCTTGTTGCAGAGAAATTTATCAATTGGTGTAATACTGGAATTTCAAAAAAACCAGATTTTGAAGATGGTTTAAGGGTTCAAGAGTTAATTGATAAATCAAAACTCAATAAAATTTAAAAATTAGTGGTGAAATTTTTATTATTAAAGATACTATGAAAAATAATTTGAATACTAATAAAATACTGATTTTAGGTGCATCAGGACGAGTTGGAAAAGAAATCTATAAAATCCTAAAAAATAATTTTCCTGATTCAAAAAATAATGTTTTTGGAACTTATCATAACAAAAAAAATGACCATTTAGAACACTTAGATCTAAATGATCTTTCTGAAATAAAAAATATTTTTAAAACCATTCAACCAAATATTCTTATTCACACTGCAGGAATGATTTATCCTATAGAGTGTGAAGAAAATCAAGATTTAGCTTGGAATGTAAATGTTATTGGAACAAAAAATATTGTTGAATGTTGTAAAAAATATAACTGTAAACTTGTTTATCTTTCTTCTGATTATGTTTTTGATGGAATTGAAAATATATATGATGAATCTCATGTTGTAAACCCTATTAATTTTTATGGAAAAACAAAATCTGAATCTGAAAAATTAGTTTTAGATTTAGAAGATTCTCTCATTGTTAGAACTGCATGGGTAAATGATTATGATAAAAATTCAAAGAGTTTTGTTATGCAAGTAATAAATTCATTAAATAACAAAAATTTCTTTAACGCTCCATCTGATCAATTTGGTCATCCTACATTATCTCACAATCTTGCAGAAATAGTTATTGAATTAATTCATAAAAAATCTACTGGTATTTTCAATGTCGCTGGATTAACATTTATTGATAGATATAATTTTGCTAAAAAAATTGCCGAAACATTTTCTCTAGATTCTAGTTTTATACATGAAGTTAGTACTGCTGAATTACATCAACCAATCAAGAGACCATCTAGAATTCAACTTGATTTTAAAAAAATCCAATCAACGGTATCAACAAAACTTTTGACACTTAACGAACAATTAGAATCTATAAAAAATTCTTAAACATAAACTTCCCAATATATTATTTTAATCCGTTAAATTTATCTTGAAAACTTTTACTTTAAATTCTTTATATCCTCTTTCATCTGAATCGAAAACTTTTTCAA
>TARA_B110001454_G_scaffold25070_1_pt1 | contig 19957 bp, 16 predicted proteins | sample TARA_B110001454 | Tara Oceans TARA_B110001454 (sample SAMEA4397004) | marine metagenome | biome: Polar Biome; feature: [MES] marine water layer (ENVO:01000295) within the mesopelagic zone...; material: water (ENVO:00002006), including particulate matter (ENVO:01000060) such as...... | reverse complement strand
ATAGGTTCGGAGCGGTTGACTGATAATCAAGACTGTCACCAGCGTCGTTGACAACCTTTGGAACATCATTTGCAATCGTCCACATTGTCTGATCAGCTTTAGGGTATCCAGGGATATCGGTCCCCGCATCATAGCTTCCGTTCATGTTAACATCTTCGTAAGGAGCGCCCCATGCTGTAGGCCAATTGTTCCAGTCATACTCATACTGCGATTTCACAGCAGCAATCTGCTCTGCGGTAACGTCACTCGCAGAAGTATATCCATAGTAGTTAGCGGCGTCTACCGTAAGGTCGCCGTTCTCCCAGTCTTTACGTACACGCCAGACATGGTTGTTCGCAGGATCATCAGAACCAAGAACACTACCATCGGCTGCAGTGATCACACGACCAGCCTTAAGTCCATGGTAATAGGTCGATCCACCAACTCTTACCCCATCGCCTTGCCCATCGCCTTTGACTTTTGCTCCCCAGAGCATACCATCAGCATAGATAAGACCACCAGTAAAGATTGGATAGTCAGCCTGTTCACCATTAGGACTTCCAGAAGTGGTGTAGGCACCATCCTTTGAGATCCAGTAGGCTAGGTTATTAATATTCATCACCGAGATGGACGGGCTTGAGTTTTCAAGACCTTCTGCCACCCTCGCGACACGTTGATCACCAGCATTGGACACTTCTTTTCCGAACAAGGTCGAAAGAAGGAATACCGTACTGGTAGCAATCATTATAAGATTCTTTTTCTTCATGGTTGTTATACCCTTTTCTTTATTATGATTCATATTATACACGCTAACTCAGCCTAGAAATTGACTGAAAGACCCATCTTAACGATCTGCGGTGCAGCAAAAACATCTAAACCAAAGTCTCTCAGTAAGTGCTGTCTGTTTTCAAGATTTACATTACGATATAGATCAACATAGTCTTGCCCGTTTGCAGCAACAATCTCTGTGCTTAAGGCAGGATCTGTTAGGAAACCATCGTCATAGGCATTCCCTGATCGTGAATAGACATTGATCACATTCTGTGTATCAAACAAATTACTAACGTAAGCAAAAAGCGTAACACCTACACCACCGAGAGACAGGTTGTAATCTACTTTTAGATTAGCATATCTCTGCCATGGCGTGGTTGAAGAACCGACCGGCTCTTGTGGCTCACGTGAGCGAGCATCTGCAAGGATAGCACCCCCGTCTGCCGCACGCTGACCCATACCACCATCACTGAGCGTGTATGGATGCCCACTATTAAATTTATACTCAAAGTTAAGACCTAGTCCACTTAGAAGTCCGCCGTCAGCGCCAAAACGATAGTCTAGCGCTACAGCACCACGATGCTTATTGTGGTAGTAAAGCGGAGAAATCATTAGCGGTGGTGGCCCATAAGCTTCTTGTGAGAGGTTACCAGCTCCAGTGTTTGGATCTGAGTTTATTCCTCTAGCATCAGACCAGGTGTAGGAAGCATACGTCTGGAGGTTACTGACTCTTCGAGTTCTTAACGTGAACTCAAAACCATTTACCGTAGTAAAATCGCCATTCTCATAATAAGGAGCATCTTTTGCCACTCCATTGGTATTATCAATCTCAACATCTGAGTTGTGAGTGATAACAACCTGACCAGTAGTATTTTTTGCGAAAGCGGTTACATCAATCGCCGCAGATGGTAGAAACTGATAGCTCATACCAACCTCATACTGCGTGGTCTCGATTGGGTCTAGATCAAAGCCCATTGGATCTGGAGTATAGTTCTGCCCACCCCATACTAAGTGCATGTAGCGAGTAGAGGCATACGGTAGATCAAGCTCAGGCATCTGAGCAAATTTTCCATACTGAAGGTGGAAAACTGTTTGATCAGAAACCGGGAATGCTAGACCAATACGTGGCTGCACCACAGACTTTGTCTCAGACTCTGAAAATTCAGAATCAATGATGCCCTGGTTTGACTCATCCCAACCCGGATTATTAGGGTCGTTCATTTTCCAGTCGTCCATCATAAAATTATCAATACGAACACCAGCGCTTACAACAAGATCGCCAGCCTCATATTTATCATTAACATAGATCGAGCTTACCGTAGGCTCACGAGGACCGTCCCAGCCAGAGTCGACCTCATTGCCATAGTCATCAAATCCAATCTGACCACTACGATTATAGTTAGAAAGCGCGGCCGTTACAGCTGCATCACTGCCACTGTTAACCTGGTCACGACTGTATGTCCCATCAGAGACAGCCTTATTAAGGTTATACATTGCACTAGTGCTCAGGTAATACTTACGGTAGGTATATTTCTTATAGTCAAATCCCGCACGAAGCTCATGGTCACCTCTCTGCCAGGTAAGACCGGCATCCATTCCAAAAGAATCACGCTGGTTTTTACTCCAGCCCGTGGTTACATCCCCAGGTCTCGCAAACGCGAAAGTATTGGCAACATAATAATCAGAAGGAGACGTATAGGTTGCTCCAGGAACAGCAAAGTTTGTGTTACCACCTGCCCACCAAGAAGCATCAATTCCCGCAGCTGCGACAGACGCTGAATCATACCAGCTAATAGCATCACCAAAACCACCAGGCTTGCCCATGCCATCATCATAAGACTCAAACTTACGTGAGAAAGTGTTTAAACCAGCTGTCACTAACATATTAGGATTAAGAAAATAGTTTGCACGAACATTGTACATTGACAGTGAACGCTCAGACTTTGGAAGACGCTCGGTGTTAAACATATTGTAAATAGGGAGACCGTTGCTCTCATAGGTGTTATTGTCAATCACCGCTGACAAACGAAAATTAAGAGCACCAAGGTCTACTGTACCTGTAGCATTTATCTGAAGAATGTCACGCTTACGGTGAGTAATACCCTCTTTTCCATTAGAATTAAAATCAATGACGACAGATTCACCATCAGGAGTACTACCCGAAACGGTACTCTCCATTGGCTCTCCATTATTGATCTGAAAGTCTGTGTAGTACGTTGGTGTATGGTCATCTGTGTGTGTACTGCGGAAGGCGACAAAGGTTTTGACCCTATCACCAATTGGAACACCCACTGTTGCCGTAAGGTCTGTGTGACCGTAGTCCCCAGATTCAAAGCGAACCGTTCCACCTACTTCATTGCCACCAGTTTTTAGTGTCTGTCTTACAACGCCTGAGTTAGCGCCGCCTATGTGTGCGCCATAGCCACCAGACTCAACAGAGATCTCAGCGAGTGCCTCCGGGATAGCAGAAACATCACGCCCCGTGTTGATAACGTCTGTAATAGAAGCACCGTCTAGGGTGTAGGCCACCTCTTCTGCTCTACTACCACGAATAGATAGCCTGCCATTTGTAATGTTCACACCGGCCTGCATGTCTAGCATACCAGAAACACTACGCGAGGCTGAGTTGCCTATTTCTTCAGCGCCGACACTGCGAACAGAGTTTGTTGCGCTTTTTTCTATTAATCTTTTTTGTCCAACGATAGTAACCGCTTCACCCTCAACCGCAGAAGTATTTAGACTGAAGTTAAGTGGTGTGGTTAGATCAACCTTGATCGAAACGTTAGACTCGCTACTGCTCTGATATCCAATGTAGGACGCGGTAACGCTGTAGTTACCTGCCTCAACATTAAGAATGGTAAACCCACCATCCGAATCGGTTGCTGTACCTTTTGATGTCCCGTCAATCATGACGTTAGCACCAGCAAGTGCTTGTCCGTCTGATGAACTGACAGTTCCTCTTATTTTACCAGTTGTCTGCGTCCACGCAAATGACACTAGTACTACAAGAGCGACTATTTGTGAGATTTTTCTCATTTTTCTGCCTCCATATTGCAATTAACACTAAATTACTAAAATTCTTAGAGCTCGACGTAGGGGGGGCTGTTTTTTGTTTACCCCTACTACTAAAATTTTGGACGGATAGTATAAACCTACCCGCATCACCCCAAGAACGCTAGATGGAAACATACCCGCCTATAATGATTAGTGTCAAGCTTATTTTTTTATTATTTTCTGTTTTTTACACCTTATCTATATACATTACATAAGTTTTAGAATGTTTTCTGGCGGGCGACCAATCACTGCCTTGCTTCCGGACGTCACTATGGGTCTTTCGATAATTTTGGGGTAGGCCTCCATAGCCTCAAACATTTTTTTATCATTTTCAATATCTTTACCGAGGTCATTTTCTTTAAAGTCATTCTCGTTTTTTCTAACGAAATCCTTCGGCCGAAGACCAAGCCTATTAGATATCTTTTGTAGTTCATCTTTTCGCAAGGGGTTTTTTAAATATTCAATAATATTTGGCTCCATGCCTTTATCCCTTAGTAGCTGTAACGACTGCCTGCTCTTGCTGCACCTCGGGTTATGATAAATGGTGATCACGCTCATTAATCCTCCTCAAAAATTCCCGTTTCTCTATTTTTTATAACCTTATCGTGTTCAAATATCCTACCGTTCATGGCGACATAAACTCCGCTGGAAAGGGTCTGCACATACGCGAGCGCGCTCGCTATGTTAAACAGCCCGTCGGAAGTGCCAAACTTATATGGGATCATTGCGCCTGTGATGACGATGGTTTTATGTAGTTTCTTCTCCCCGATCCTGACCGCCGTCTGGGTCATTGTGTCTGTGCCGTGGGTGATGATTATTTGGTTCTCTTTAGCGATAGAGCAACTCTCAACAATCAGCGATCGATCTTTGTCGGTCATGTCTAAACTATCTATCATCATTAGTGTTTCTATGTCTACCTCAACTCTTGAACGACCCAGGGCTAATATCTCGTTCATATGAGTCTCTCTAAAAAATAGTTTCCCTTTTTTCTCATCGTAGTCTTTGTCAAAGGTTCCCCCTGTTATAAAAATTTTTATCATGCTATAAATTAGTCACAATATCTTTATATGGTTTTTTTACTAATTCGGGTACCTCAGCTTCTTCAGATGGATAGCCGACTGGAATAAGTAAAAACGCTTTTTCATTTTTCGGCCGGTTAAGGATCTTTTCAAGAAACCCCATTGGGCTTGGGGTGTGGGTGAGTGTTACTAGCCCCGCATTATGCAGAGCAACAAGCAAAAACCCGCAGGATATTCCAACAGACTCACTTACGTAATAATTTTTATTTCTTGTGGGTCCAAGATTTGTATAGCTCTGACGAAAAACAACAATCAACACTGGGGCTTCTTCCAAAAATGGTTTGTTCCAATCTGTTTTAAACTGGTTTAAATCCTGCAGCCATGAATCAGGGGCGCGGTGTTCATAAAAAGCTTTCTCTTCTTTCTCGGCCGCTGCTCTAATTTTTTTCTTAAGGTCAGGATCCTTCACAATAACAAAGTGCCACGGTTGCTTGTTTGCCCCAGAGGGTGCGCTAGCCGCAATTTTCAAAGCATTTTTTATTACACTCTTAGGTATGTTTTCCCTAGAAAATTCACGGACCGTTCGCCTCGTTTTCATCATCTGAAAAAAATCATTCGATCGCTGGATCATTTTTTTTTCTGGATTTTTTTTAAACACTAGTGGTTGGAATTCCATGATATTAATTTTCAGTTTTATTGATAGTTTAATATACTATCAAGAAAAGGAGCTTTAGTAAGAAGAAAACAAGATTATCTATGATATTATCTGTCATTATATACATAAATTTTAGCCTTCATAAAACCCGCATAACAATATGGTAAAACACACATTTCGGATTACGCTTGGGATCATTCTTGTGATCATTGGAATGGTCGGTGGCTTGATCCCCATTTTTCAAGGGTGGCTATTTGGGATACCCGGACTCATTATTCTTGCCGATTATTTTCCGCCTATTAACAGACTATTAAAATGGGCAAAGAAAAAAGCTGGTATCTTAGAAAAGTCAAAAGAAGAAAAAAATAATGAATAGCACTTTAATTGGTGCCACAGTTTGATTAATCTTTGTATCAATATTGATCTTGATTTTGTGATATTAATTGATACTCTATATTAATCTGACCACATTTTGATGGCAAATAAACCATCTAACATAACTGCTATTGTAGGCGCTCAATGGGGAGATGAGGGCAAGGGTAAAATTACTGATTTTTTTGCGGGTGAGGCTGATTTTGTCGTTCGCTTTCATGGCGGCAATAATGCTGGGCACACCGTCATCGTTGACGGCGACACATACAAGCTCCACCTTATCCCTTCTGGCGTTTTATACGAACACCCTGTTAGCGTAATTGGAAATGGAGTCGTGGTTGACCCGGCCGCTCTAATCAAAGAAATAAACTATCTCAGAGATAAAGGGGTCGAACCTAAGCTAAAAATAAGCGACCGAGCACATGTCATTATGCCTTATCATATTGAGATGGATGTCGCGCTAACAAAACACCAGGGAAGCCTCGCCGCTGGAAGCACAAAGCGAGGTATCGCTCCTGTATATGGTGATAAAATGTATCGGCACGGTATCCGAATTATTGATATCACCGAGTCAGATATTTTCAGAGAAAAATTAGATAAGGCGTTTAGCTTTAATCAGACACTTATAAAAGCATTTGGACATAGTTCGACACTAAACAAAGAAGAAATATTTGACCAATATATCAAATATGGAGAAACACTAAAACCCTATATCTCTGACACCTCTGTAGACCTTTACAATGCCCACAAGAAAGGATCGGCAATACTTTTTGAGGGGGCCCAGGGTATAAGCTTAGATGTTGATCACGGGGTATATCCTCATACAACCAGCAGCAACACAGTCGCAGGCCATATTGCCTCTGGAACAGGAGTAAGCTTTCGTGATATAAGCAGAATAATAGGAGTCGCTAAAGCATACCTAAGCAGAGTTGGACAGAGCCCACTTCCTACTGAACTGAATGGGCAAGAAGCTGAAACTCTTCGAGATAAAGGAAGTGAATACGGAACAACCACAGGAAGACCGCGTCGGGTTGGTTGGCTTGATCTTGTCCAGGTTCGTCAGGCAGTGAGAACAAACGGGTTAACGGAGATAGCGCTCACAAAGTTAGACATCTTATCCGGGTTTTCAGAGCTCCCCATTTGCCACGCGTATAATGTAGGCGGAAAACAAATCACAGAAATGCCTGCCTCACTCTCCCAATATAGAAAGGCTAAGCCTATTTATGAAACCTTACCAGGTTGGGGGAATCTAACTTCTGACATGATTGACAAAGGATTTAAAGCTCTCCCTAATACACTCCAGCAATATGTTAAATACATTGAAGATCAAGTAGACTGTCCTATCACCATTATTAGTATGGGACCCCAGAGACACGAGACTATCATCCGCTAGCCAATGGGTTTCACACAAGAAATTGTTGACCTAACAGGATTAAATGATGATGATATCAAAGCAAGGCTTTACGAATTAAATATTCCTCTCACTCCTGAGGAAGCAAAAAAAATTCAGTACGAGATGCTCGGGCGAGCTCCATCTTTAACTGAGCTAGTCTTATTTTCTATTCAAGGTTCGGAGCACTGCTCCTATAAAAGTAGTCGTACGCATCTAAAACAATTTGTCACAGAAGGCCCAGATGTTGTTCTTGGTGCCAAAGAAGACGCAGGAGTTGTTGCCATAGCCAAAGACAATTCCGGAAACCGTTGGTGCATTGTAATGAGCCACGAGTCACACAATCATCCTTCTCAGATTGTCCCCTATGAGGGAGCTGCTACTGGAGTAGGTGGGAACGTAAGAGATGTGATATGTATGGGTGCTGAGGTTATCGCGTGTACAGACTCATTTCGATTTGGGAACATAAACAGTAGCAAAACAAAATGGATTCATGATGGTGTTGTGTCCGGCGTAGCCGGATATGGGAACCCGCTTGGAATTCCAAATATTGGTGGAGATATTTACTATCATGATGGTTATGCCGAAAACTGTTTGGTAACACTCGTAACCCTGGGCATTGTTCGAGAAGATCATATTATTCACTCTTATGCTCCTGAAAACGCAGCGGGATATGATCTAATTTTAATTGGAAAGCCTACCGACAACAGCGGGTTTGGAGGAGCAAGCTTTGCTTCTTTAGAGTTAGAAGAAGAAAAAAAGGACCAAAACAAAGGAGCGGTGCAAGAACCAAACGCATTTTTAGAGAGACACCTTTTAAAGTCTACCTACGCTCTTTTCAAGTATCTACAGGAGAATAAACTTTGTGAAAATATTGGGTTTAAAGATCTCGGTGCCGGCGGGGTTGCCTGCGCCAGCGTAGAGCTTGCAGAAACCTCCGGATATGGTTCAGAAGTCTGGCTGGATAGGGTTCACACTGGTATGGGCAACCTTCATCCGAGTGTCTATCTCTGTTCGGAAACCCAGGAACGATTTATGTGGGTCTCCCCCCCTGATTTAACTGAAAAGATAGTAACCCACTACAATGATACGTTCGACCTTCCGGGTGTCTCCTCAGGTGCAAGAGCATCCGTAATAGGGAAGATTCGTAGTAATAAACAATACACTGTCCACAATAATGGCGAAAAAATTATTGATGTTCCTGCCGAAGAGGTCACAAAAGGGTTTTTATATGACAGGCCCTATGAGAATCCAAATCACCAGTTTATCGAGCCAGAGCTTTCTGAAACTGCAGACTGTAACACTATACTGAAAAAAATGTTGTCCCATGAAAACATTGCCTCACGCAGTGTGGTTTATGAGTCCTATGACAAGCAGGTCCAGGGGCGGACTATCACAGAAGCAGGAAAAAGTGATAGCGGTGTGATGGCCCCTTTTAACAGCGATGACTATCCAGAAGAAATTAGAAAAGTGGGGATCGCGCTGTCAACTGACCACAATCCCAGGCACAGTATTATTAGCCCCTACTTAGGCGGGGTGAACGCTGTCGTAGAGTCGATGAGAAATGTGGTATCTGTTGGAGCAACGCCACACGCTGTTTCTGACTGCCTTTGTTTTGGAAACCCAGAAAAACCACACCAAATGTGGGAGTTTGTCGAGGCCGTTCGTGGAGTCTCAGACGCTTGTAACGCGATCAGACTAAAAGAAAACCAAGAATATTCAACCCCTATTATTGCTGGGAATGTTAGTTTTTATAACGAGTCTAAATCTGGGGCGATACCTCCTAGCCCGATTGTTAGCTGTCTGGGTCGTATAAAAAATGTAGAAACCACTATCACAATGTCTCTGAAAAAGGCGGGCTCTATTATCCTAATGGTTGGAGCGAGAAAGGATGAGCTTGGTGGGAGCCTATTCTATGATCTTCATAATGAACTAGGGGCTAACGTACCATCTCCAGACCTTGAAGAGGTCAAACAACAAATCTATGCCGTTACAGACTGTATTGATGAGGGGCTCCTCTATGCTTGCCATGATATCTCTGATGGTGGGATCGCAGTAGCAATGTCAGAAATGACATTTGATAATAATATCGGATGTAGTGTTAAAGTACCTGGATGTCTATCGTCTGAAAAACTACTTTTTACTGAAACTGGGGGCTTTCTTATTGAGGTAGATAATAAAAACCTTCAGAAAGTAGAAAACATTTTAAAAAATTATGATTTAGATTTCAGCAATATTGGGACAACAAATAACAAACCACAAATCAGTATCAACAACGCTATAAAAATTTCAGTGGAAGAGGCAAAAACCCTTTGGCAACATGGACTAAGGAATAAAATAAAATAGTGAGCAATAAAAAAATGGACTATAAGTCTGCAGGTGTTGACATAGACGCTGGAAATGTCGCCGTTGATCTGATAAAAGACAAAGTAAAAACCACATTCTCACGTAACGTGCTAACAGGTCTCGGGAGCTTTGGATCCCTTTTTAGTCTAAAATCAGCATTAAAAGACTATGAAGATCCTGTTATGGTTCAGAGCATCGATGGTGTCGGAACCAAGATAATTATTGCTAGAAAAATGAAAAAGTTTAATACAATAGGCGTTGACCTTGTTAGCGCCTGCGCTAATGACATATTAGTGATGGGGGCAAAACCTATAACCTTTTTGGATTACATTGCAAATGACAGGCTCAACCCAGAAACGGTATCTGAGATTGTAGATGGAATGGTAAGGGCCTGCAAAGAGACCGGGGTCTCTCTGGTTGGTGGCGAGACAGCAGAAATGCCAGACACATACCTCCCTGGAGAGCATGATCTGGTGGGAGTGATTACAGGTATAGTTGATAAAAATAACATTATAACCGGTGAACATATCAGCCCCGGAGATATTCTCCTGGGCCTTCCCTCAAGCGGGCTACATACAAATGGATTTTCTCTAGCAAGAAAAGTGTTTTTTGATATTGCAAAACATTCAGTGGGCACCTATTTGGAAAGTCTCGGGGCTACGGTTGGAGAAGCTCTTTTAGAGCCGCATATCAACTACACCAACCATGTTTTATCTGTGTTGGACACCGGAGAGCTTATTAAGGGTATAGCACATATCACCGGCGGAGGACTAACCGAGAATGTTCCGCGAATTCTTCCAGAAGGATGTGCCGTAAAAATTAAAAGAGACTCCTGGCCGAGCCTTCCGGTTTTTGATAACATTAAAGAATTAGGTAATATTGACACTGAAGAAATGTACCGGGCTTTTAACATGGGAATAGGAATGGTTTTTATTGTTGATCAAAAATCATCAGACATTGTTTCAAAAGCCTTAAGCAAGATGATAACAGTATATGAAATAGGAGAAGTTGTTGGGGGTAATAATATTATAAATTATGTGTAGATCTCTCTTTTCTAATCCAAATTAAATATATATAACGGAGCATTATTATGTCTAATGATTCAACAGAAATTCCTGAGCTAAACCTAAGAGTAATTATTCTTGGCCTAGTTCTATCGGTAGTAATGGGCTCGGCAAATGTATACCTGGGTCTTAAGGCGGGAATGACCGTTTCGGCGTCTATCCCGGCGGCAGTCGTTGGAATGCTTGTCCTTAGGTATCTTGGAGGCGGCTCCATCCTTGAGGCAAACCAGATTCAAACCGCAGCATCGGCAGGAGAATCACTTGCAGCCGGAATTATTTTCACGATGCCAGCGTTAATCCTGATTGGAGTCTGGCAAGAGTTTAATATGTTCCTGACTACAGTTATCGCTTTCACTGGTGGCCTGCTTGGGATATTATTCATGATACCAATGAGACAGGTTTTCATCGTAAAAAATGAGGACAATCTACAATATCCTGAGGGGCTTGCCTGTGCATCAGTCCTTGAGGCTGGACAAGAATCCGATAGCTCTAAAAATGCTACAGCTATAATTAAAGGTGCCTTATTAGGTGGTGCGTTTAAGGGCCTTATTTCATTTGCAGGTGTGTTAAAAGGAAATCTCGAAACAGCTATGTTAAGCGGGAACAGAATCTTTTTCTTTGGGGGAGACATCTCCCCCGCTCTTCTCGCGGTTGGGTTTATCGTAAGACTAAATGTTGCCGTGCTTATTTTTATTGGAGGATTTCTAGGGTGGCTTGTTGGGATCCCGTTAATAGGTCATGGTCTAGAGCACGCTGCAGACCCTGTCGAAGGCGCATGGGAATTGTGGTCAACTAAAATAAGGTATGTAGGTGTCGGGGCAATGGTCGTAGGCGGGATATCATCAATTTTTAGAGTGCGAAAAGGGTTGGTAGATGCGATAAAAGTATTACGCGATAGTCAAATAAGTATAAACCAAAGTGATATTCCTTCCAACCAAAGAGATATCCCCGCAAAAGCTATTAATATTTTTTCTGCGATCGCAGTGGTGCTTGTAGGTGGTGTCTATTACTATATCACAAATAATATAGCTATCACAGTTGTAACAACTGTTATCATGATTATCATGGCCTTCTTTTTTACTGCTGTTGCATCTTATATTGTTGGTCTGGTTGGAAACTCTAACTCACCAGTATCAGGAATGACAATCACAGCCGTATTGTTCACCGGGGGGCTTCTCTATATATTTGGTTTTTCCGGTACAGAGGGTATGCTCGCAACCCTTGGTGTAGCAGCAATTGTTTGCTGCGCGGCTTGTACATCAGGAGATGTATGTAATGACTTAAAAACAGGACAGATTGTTGGCGCCAGTCCCTATAAACAACAGATAATGCAAATAGCTGGTGTTGCCGTGGCCTCTCTTGTCATGGCCCCAATCATGCAGCTTCTTCATGAAACCACCCCTGGCGGTATAGGTGGAAGAGAGCTGGCAGCGCCCCAGGCTGGGCTTTTTGCAAGCCTTGCTAACGGATTCTTTGGTGATGGAGTCTTGCCCTGGAATATGGTGGCGATTGGATCAGTACTAGGGATTCTTCTTCTTCTTGGTGACGCATTTTTAGCATCAAAAAACAGCACGTTCCGCCTGCATTTAATGCCTGTGGCAGTAGGAATGTATCTGCCGTTCGGGCTTTCTACACCTATATTAATAGGCGGACTCCTTGCTCACTTTATTCTAGCAAACGATAATTCTGGGGAAGACTCTGATAGCGTCTTGCAAAGGGGTGTTCTTTTGTCATCAGGCTTAATAGCCGGTGAGTCGTTAATGGGAATCATATTGGCTTTTGTTGCAGGAGCAGGGATACAGACTCTTAGCCTTGATCTTAGTCCAGACCTGGTGACTGGACTTACTTCTATTGCTGCTATCGGAACCGTATGGTGGTTGTATAGCAGTGCAAAATCAAAATAATGAAATAATTAAAAGTAAAGATATATAATTATACAGGTCTTATTAATACGATACAGTCCATAGAGTTTCTTCAAAACCAAGGTGACATCATATTAGGTAAAAAATAATTCATGTTATATGTAGTTACTTTATAACATAATCGAAAAATGATTCATCTAGAGAGCGTTTCCAAGTCTTACCCCAACGGTAATCTTTTTTCTAATGTAAATATTTCTATAAAAAAAGGTATACGAGCTGGCCTTGTTGGCCCGAATGGTTCTGGAAAGACAACCCTTCTAAGAATAATGTTGGGAGAAGAGGGAACGGATTCTGGGAATATTCAAAAAGAAAAAAATATAACGATCGGATACTTGGAACAGGAGATCCTTACTGGAACAGGTCGGTCTATTCTGGAAGAGGTCTTAGCCTCATCTCCCGAAGCCATAGAAACAGAGAAGAGAATGATCAGTCTTTCAAATAAAATCAATGATGACCCGGAAAATACTGTATTGATCAATAAACTCGGGGATATTCAAAATAAGTATGATTCTCTTGGGGGTTGGGAGTTAGAAAATAATGCAAAAAAAATATTAGGCGGCCTAGGATTTAAAGAAAAAAAATTTACAGAGCCTCTGGAATCATTTTCTGGAGGCTGGCGAATGCGAGTTGCTCTGGCATCTATTTTATTGAAAGAGCCTGATGTCTTATTTTTAGATGAGCCGACTAATCATTTAGACCTAGAGGCCGCAATTTGGTTGGAAAAATTTTTAACTGAATGGAAAGGATCTATGGTGATTATTAGTCATGATCGTACTTTTCTTGATCGTTCGGTCAATCATATCATTGAAATAGATCTAAAACGAGTAACTCTATATCATGGTAATTATTCTAATTATATAAAAGAAAAGAGAGTACGGTTAGAGCAACATAGGAATGCTTATAAGAATCAACAAAAACAGATAAAGAACACAGAAAGATTTATAGAACGTTTTAGATCTAAGAATACGAAGGCTACGCAGGTACAAAGTCGTGTAAAAAAATTAAATAAGATGGAGATAGTCGAAGAGCCAATTGATCACAGATCTGTGATCAATTTATTAATTCCACAGCCAAAACGATTACCATTAAAAGTCGCGAGTTTTATTGATGTGAATAAACACTACGGAAACACAGAGGTATTTAATGAACTTAATCTTTTAGTTGAACGGGGTCAGAAAATTGGTCTAGTAGGTCATAATGGTGCCGGAAAATCAACATTGCTTAAAATGCTTGCAGGTGTAGAAAAGCCAACAGGTGGAAATATTCAACTAGGGGAAAATATTATCATCGGATATTATGCCCAACACCAATTAGAAATCTTAAACCCGAATGAAACGGTCTTTGATTCGCTGAAAAAAGTTGCTCTGGGTTGGAGCGAAACGGAGGCAAGAACATATTTAGGGAGTTTTATGTTTTCAGGCGATGAAATAGAAAAATTTGTAAAGGTTCTATCTGGCGGTGAAAAAGCAAGATTAGCACTAGCAAGGATGTTAGTATCTCCATCACATTTAATTCTGTTGGATGAGCCCACTAATCATTTGGACATGGTTAGTAGAAATATAGTAGAAAAAGCCCTGGCACAGTTTGAAGGGTCAATAGTCTGTATTTCACATGATAGACATTTTTTAAATGAAGTAACTAATATAACCTGTGAGATAGGGTGCGGAGCGGTCAGAGTTTTTGAGGGGAACTATGATTATTATGAGTGGAAAAATAAGAATGAAAATACAATAGAGGGTATATCGGGAAATAATAAGCAAAAGAAGAAGAAAAATGATTATAAAGAAGCGAAAAGATTACATAACAGAAAGGCCTGGATAGAAAAAAGGTTTTCAAAAATTGAGAAAAGTATTAGTGAGTTACAAGAGACTGTCAATGATCCTAATAATATTAGTAATTATGAATTATTAAAAGATAGATTAGACGAAATTGATAAATTGGAGAATGAGTATTTTAATCTGGTTGAGGAAAAAGAATCTTTAGACAACTAATAATTATTTTTTGCTGTTTTTTAGATAATTCTTATATACAGGATCATTAAGGAGAAACCCTAATAAATAATGAACGAGCGGACGACTATCCTTAAGTGTTAAAACAAGTTCATCCAGAGTAAACCATTTACACTTTGTTATTCCCTCTCGTTTCTCCGGAACCAATTTCATTTTAAGACTACCAGAATATTGAACTAAGAACCAAAACGTTTCTTTAACAAGTATACTGCCACTAACCTTATTATGATGGTGGGTAGGGATAAGAGGCTTGATTATGTTTAAGTCTTTTTTCTTGAGCCCAGTCTCTTCTGATATTTCTCTGATCGCTGTTTTTTTTCTGTTGGCTCCTTTTTTTAACCTGCCCTTGGGAAATTCCCAGCGCCCATTTTTTTTTATAAATAAAATTTTTTTTCCACGGATTACAACACCCCCAGCGGTTTTAACTATATCGGACAATTAAGTGCTCCCCTTCAATCGATATAATAATTCATATTGTTCTTTTGTAAGTTCTTTAAACTTTACTCCATCAATCTCGAGACCGTACTCCGGGATTTCTTTTGACCATCTTTTTTCTTTAAGAACTTTCTTCCCGGGATAGTCAAAACTCGACAACACATATCTCATAGCGTTCAGCCTTGCTATCATTTTATTATCAGAGTTAATTATCACCCAGGGGTTTTCATTAGAAGCGCTATTAGAAAAAACCTGTTCCTTGTAATGTGTAAATAAGTCCCATTCTTTGGCCGCTTTTATATCGTTAGCACTTAGCTTCCAATATTTAAGTGGGCTGTTTTCACGAAAGACAAATCTTTGTTGTTGGTTTTCTTTGGATACAGATAGATAAAATTTGATGAGCAAAAGGCCATTTTCTATTTGATTTTTCTCCCAAGTATTTACATTTTTCATAAAATATTTATACTGTCTTTCCGTACAATAACCCATCGCAGGCTGGATAAGTCCACGTGTATACCAAGACCGATCAAAAAATACGATCTCTCCAGATTTAGGTAATAGCTTTTCATAGGTTTTAAACCACATCCTATTTTGTGAAGCTGTCGGCACGCCAAGCTCAACAACTCTTCTTGTTTTCGGAATAAGATTTTCGATAAACCTTTTTATGGTCGACCCTTTCCCCGCTGCGTCTCTACCTTCAAGCACAATAGCCAGTCTTTGCCCAGAACCAATGATCAACTCTTGTAGCTTTAATAGTTCGATCTGAAGTCTTCGTTTCTCTTTTTGGTAACTCTTTAGTGTTAGTTCTTTGTAGCTGGTTCTATTATAAATAATCATGGGTTTATTTTTTTTCAAATCTAATAATAAATAAAAACAGTAAACATCTTTGCTTTATGTGTGACGCTTCTATTTTTACCAATAAATTGTTTAACTAAATTTTACTCCTTTTTTAAAATAATATAGGATAATTAAGGATCATGACAGCAGCCATTGGGGTTATTCAATTTCCCGGGTCTAACACAGAAAGAGAAACAGATCTTGCGCTCAAGCGTTCAAGAATGAACCCTGTTGAAATTCTATGGAATGAAACCCCTGAAAAAGTTCAAAGCTGCGATGGATATATTATTACAGGGGGATTCTCATTCGAAGATAGGTCTAGAGCAGGAGTAATTGCCTCACTTGAGCCAATAATGGATATCTTAAAGGATGAAGCGAAAAAAGGGAAACCTGTTTTTGGTATCTGCAATGGCGCACAAATATTGGTGGAATCGGGTCTGGTTCCCGGTCTAGAAAAAAACCAGACATCAATTTCTCTTACCGATAATAAACGAATTAAGGATGGGCACGTTGTCGGCACAGGTTACTATAATACCTGGGCAAATCTGTTAATGTCCGTCCCCCCAAAGAGTACGGCATTTACCCGACATCTATCTCAAGAAGAAATTCTTCACATCCCCTTTGCACATGCGGAAGGAAGATTTATTATTCCAGGAAAACTTTTGAGTGAGCTAATCAAAAATAATCAAACCATTTTCAGATATTGTGATAAAAGCGGAGAAATATCAAACCAGTTTCCGACAAACCCAAATGGCTCAGACTACAACCTGGCTGCCATTGCAAATCCAGCGGGAAACGTGTTAGCGATGATGCCCCACCCTGAAAGGACTAACCTAGGAGATAAATTATTTTCCTCTATGAAAGAGTTTATAGCACAGGGTAACCCAAAAATAAATAATAAACTATCCTATGCCCCCGATAATAATTCAATTGATCATTACAAACCAGATAGCAAAGCGTCAGAGTGGGTTATTGACATGGTTATAACAGACAATGAAGCAGCGACGGTAGAAAGGGCACTACAAAAAATGGGACTAAAGGTAACTGTTTCTCGGCAACAGCATTGGGAGATCACAACATCAGGAAATTCGAAAGACACTCTAAATAAAATAGAATCAACTGGGGAGCTATTTAATTCTAATAAAGAGTATATAAGCACAATCACTAAAGAAAAGAATACCGCGACTCTCTTAGTTAGACAGAAAGAAGATATGCTCAGCCTGGCGAAGTTTGAATCAATCAGAGAACGATTCAATATTAATGAACTGGTTAAACTTAAGAGAGGTGTAGTCTGGAACATCAGCATAAAAAATACTAACTTCGAGTTAGTTTTAAACACCATTATAGACACAAACATATTTTTTAATCCATTATCACATGAATGTTTTAGAATCAGTTAGTCAATATAAAGATCGTATTTCTGTTGAGCTTAACAATACCTTAACAGAGACAGAGCTTGGTACAATCCAAAAGAAAACTGGTAAAGTAAGAGACCAGTATGATCTGAAAGAGTTATTGGCTCTGATAACCACGGACAGACAGAGCGCATTTGACCGTGTGCTTGCTGCAATCCCATTTAAAGGCCAGGTATTAAACCTCACAAGTGCGTGGTGGTTTGATCAGACCAAGCACATCATAGGCAACCATGTGGTAAACGTTGCAGACCCAAATGTTATTATAGCCAAAAAGTGCACGGTTTTCCCTATAGAGTTTGTCGTCCGAGGATTTATCACTGGGAGCACTAGTACCTCACTTTGGACCGTTTACAATAATGGTGATCGGGAATATTGTGGAAATAAACTTCCTGAGGGATTGAAAAAAAATGAAAAACTCAAGAGAAACATGCTGACGCCAACGACAAAAGAGGAACACCATGATAGGCCTATTTCCCCTGAAGAGATCGTTAGTGAAAACTGGATGACGCAAGAGGATTGGGACTATTGCAGTCAGAAAGCTTTAGAGCTTTTTGAGTTTGGCCAAAAAAAGTCTGAAGAAAGTGGGCTCGTTTTGGTGGACACTAAATATGAAATGGGGAAAGATGAAGGCGGGAATATTCTTCTTATAGATGAGATTCACACACCAGACAGTAGCCGATATTGGATCGCAGAAACCTATGAAGAGCGTATGTCAAATGATCAAGAACCACAGAATATTGATAAAGAGTTTCTAAGGCTTTGGTTTGTCGATAACTGCGACCCCTATAATGACAAAGAGATTCCTCCTGCTCCAAATGATTTGGTGATTGAACTATCTAGCAGATACATATATCTATATGAGACAATAACCCGAAGCGTATTCCCCTTCCCCGATCATGGAAAAACTGTGCAGGGAAGAATAAATGAAAACTTGAAAGAATATTTATAATGAAGACAATAATTATTATGGGCTCAATATCGGATGAACCGCACGCAAAAAAAATAACGGATAAGCTTGACGAGTATAAGATAGCATGGCAACAGCATGCTGCCTCGGCACACAAACAACCGCTAAAAGTCTTAGAAATACTAGAAGCAAACAAAGACCAAAAAGATATTATCTATATCACTATTGCTGGGAGGTCCAACGCGCTGTCAGGGTTTGTAGCTGCAAACTCTGAATTCCCAACGATTGGGTGTCCTCCTTTTTCAGATAAATCAGACATGCTAGTCAATATCCATTCAACGCTCCAGATGCCTAGTCAGACTCCAGTGCTAACGGTTATAGATCCAGGAAACTGCGCTCTAGCCGTTAAAAGAATTTTTGGTGTCTGATCCACTAAAAAACATATCTCCCCTAGATGGGAGATACACAAAAGACACTGAAGAACTATCAGACTATTTTTCCGAATCAGCCTTAATTCAATATAGACTCCAGGTTGAGATAGAATATCTAATCTCGCTCTCAGAAGAAAAAGGGATCAGAGAGCTTGAACCTATATCAGATGCAGACAAAAAAAGACTAAGAAAAATATATGTCTCATTCGGTCTTGAAGATGCAAAAAGAGTAAAAGCAATAGAGGTAGCAACAAACCACGATGTAAAAGCTGTCGAATACTATATCCGTGAGAGACTAGAAAAGATGAATAAAAAACGCATGTTCCCATGGATACACTTTGCTTTGACATCAGAAGATATAAATAACCTATCCTACTCATTGATGTGGCAAGAGGCATTGAAAGACCGGTTTATTCCTGAGCTTCAAGAGATCATTAAAAAACTGAGGTCAACAGCTAAACAATTTTCGACAACCTCCATGCTCTCCCTTACCCATGGGCAGTCCGCAACCCCAACAACATTTGGGAAAGAGATTGCTGTTTTTATTCATCGACTTAGCAGGCAGCATGAACAAATAAAAAAACAAAAACTCCAGGGGAAATTTGGCGGAGCAACGGGAACCTGGGCAGCACACTACGCGGCATACCCGAACATGGACTGGCTCCAATTTTCAAAAAAATTTATTTCTTCTCTAGGCCTTGAGCCTAATCTGGTGACAACACAGATCGAGCCCCATGATTCGGTTATTGAGAGCTATCACTCCATCATAAGAACTAACAATATACTGATCGATCTTTGCAGAGATATTTGGTCTTATGTTAGCAGGGGCATCCTAAACCAAAAAAGGGTTCCAGGAGAAATTGGTTCTTCTACAATGCCTCATAAAATAAACCCTATCCAGTTTGAAAATGCTGAAGGGAATCTAGGGATAGCAAACGCTCTTCTGAATCATCTCTCAAACAAACTCCCAATATCAAGAATGCAGAGAGATCTGACAGATAGCACAACACTGCGAAACCAGGGAATAGCAATGGGCTACAGCTATCTTGCTTTTAAAAACATTCTAAAAGGCTTAAGAAGAATCACTGTAAACAAAACAGAAATGAACAAAGAACTAGAGAATCACTGGGAAGTTTTGGGTGAGGCTGTACAAACCATTTTACGTAAATCGGGCTCTGACAATGCTTATGAACAGTTAAAACAAATGACTCAAGGGGAAACCATCACACAATCCTCAATGCTTGATTTTGTTAAACTTCTTCGAATACCTGAAGAAGATAAAAACAGGCTCATGAAGCTTACACCTCAAGATTATATAGGAATCGCACCAAAACTGGTAGGCCTAAAATAA
>TARA_B110001454_G_scaffold122548_1_pt1 | contig 20061 bp, 15 predicted proteins | sample TARA_B110001454 | Tara Oceans TARA_B110001454 (sample SAMEA4397004) | marine metagenome | biome: Polar Biome; feature: [MES] marine water layer (ENVO:01000295) within the mesopelagic zone...; material: water (ENVO:00002006), including particulate matter (ENVO:01000060) such... | reverse complement strand
TTGGCGATATTTTACCTGGCCTTAGCCGCAGGCTAAGGGGCCAGTTCAAGTGGGTTTTCCCCAAGATCAAGGACTAGAACCCCTCGTAACTGCAAAGCCGTTTTGTTTTAGATCCCGACCTTCCGCTAATACAAATTTGTCTCGAATCCACCGATAGATAACCTAGTGGGAAATCATAGGAAAATCCAAAGTCAGAAACATTTTTTCAAAGATAATCAAATATCTTGGGCTGCTGTTGATGCCGTGGCTGAAGGCCCGTCGTTCTTAAGTCAAATGGGCGTTGCCTTTCTATTTCTGTTTGTAGTTTGCTTTTTTATCTATGCTAATCAAGCCAAAGTTCCCGTTGTTGTAGAAGGTCCCGGCCGAGTGGTGTCTTCGTTGCCTTCAGTACCTTTGCGTTCACAAAGTACTTTTACTGTTGCGAACGTGAATGTTCGTGACGGTGAATTTGTAAAACGTGGGCAAATTCTAGTCACTGCGAAAGAAAGTTTAACTCCAGAGAGTATTGATTTGCTTAAGAGCATGATCAAGGGCCTTCAAATCATCAATGAGCTTGATGACAATGCCTTATGCTTGAATTGTCGTACGTTGTTGCAGCAATTGACTCAGATTTATTTAAGCATCAAAGTTCAGGGTGAAATGGTGACCTTGCTTTCAAATTTGAACGATCAAATTCGACATTTGAACTCGGTGGTAGATGCGTATAATGACATCGAAAAAAGTGTTACGACAACACGGTCACAAATAAAAAATGCGCAAAGGAAATTGAACGATATTGTCAAACGTAAGGCGCATATAGCACAAGCCAAAGACGTGGAAGAACTAGAGAGCTACATTGAGCGCGAAACAAACTCAATTGCTGATCGGTTCCGCCAGGGTGCTACGCAAATTAAAGATGTCCGTCGTACCTTGAAAGCACGTACGAAAGAACTTATCGATCGAACTGAACAAATTAGCAAGACCTATGCGGTACAAGCGCCGATTGACGGTAAAATTTCAAATTTGAAAATCAAAGGAACCGGCGAGCTAGTTTCCGCAGGACAAGAATTGATGGAATTAATCCCAGCCGCCAGTTCAAACATCGCATTGATTGAAGTTCTAAACCGAGATATTTCGAATATCAAAGTAGGCGACGAAGTTATTATTTCTATCGATTCAATGCCAGAATTAGACTTTGGTACTATCACGGGTAAAATCATCGACGTGATTTCCGCCGACATCGAAGAAAATATGCGTGGTCCTGCCAATACGAATTTTAAAATTAAAGTTTCAATTCCAAGAACCTCACTTTCAAATGGTACGGGTGAACGACCTATTTTATTAGGGATGAATCTAAAAGGCCGTATTGTAACGCGTTTTGAATCGTTAGCTAAATCTATTTATCGCGTATTATTCAGAGTAAAAGAAAATGTAAAGGTAAAACAATGAGCCATGCTTATCAAGAGGATCAGCCTACCTTATTGTCACCTAACTTCGCATTCGAGTCGAAAACAGTCGAAGAGATGTACACCAATGGTCTAAAGGAGACCAGCTTTCTAAGATTTTTTCCAGAAAAAGCAGAAGCCATTTTATCATTAGGACAAGTGCGTACGCACGGGCGCGGTGCTTTGATTTTGCAAGGACGCCAACGCCTAGATGTACTGATGATGCCGTTAAATACGCCGTTGCAGATTAAAGTTTCTAGCGAAAATATGGGCTTAAACAAAATCATTGATACGGTGGAGCCAAACGAATTGATCGGTTTCCGCGAAGTTCTTGAAGGGACAGAATATCCGTTTGTTATTCAATCATTATATGGAGCGGCGTCGATATTTAGTATCAGTCGATCTGATTTCCTAAGCGTTTTCACCGACCAAAATGACTTAAAAAAGATCGCACTTTTGACAGCGTCAAAAGCATTGTTGCATTTCTTTAATTGGCTTCTGGATCATGATGTTCCATTAGAAAGTATTCATGCATTAATGCGAAGTACGATCGAGAAAATCCAAGTCGAAAAAAATACACCCATCCAATTGAAGCGAAAGTCTTTGATTTTTATTGAAGATGGTGTGATGTCAGCAGAACGCCTGAATGGTATCGATAGTATCAAAGTTAAATTACATCGCGGCCACTGGTTAGGGGCTTCGTATTTTCCAGAAAACAGTCAGCGCCGGTTTGAATTTAAAGTCGAAGAAGCCGCGACCCTATTGTTGATTGATCTTCAAATTTTAATGACTCATGTACCACAAGCCGTATTGGGAAAAATGGTAGCAGAGCCGATAATTATGAGCCTAGTTAGTAAATTTGACACGACGGTTGAAGTCGCGACTTTGGCATTTGCGCCGGAATCTGGCAAAGCATCTGATTTTGGCTGGCGCGTAGATGAAAGTAAATTTAGAAAGACGACGGAAGCTGCGTCTTTTGCATTTACTAATTTGTGGAACTTGCTTGTTTTCCTTGAATACAGTGCGAATGAAAAACAAATCTTAGCTTTGGCAAAAGCAAAATCGTTCTTAAATTTAGGATCAACTGCACAAATCTTAGAAGACATGGGGTTTGTCTGCAATATTATCCGTATTCCCACAGGAACAGAATACTATCCTGATTTTCCAATGGTTCACTACGCGTTGGGGCGTCCATTTTTAGTTTTAAAAATGGCTAAAGACCATGTCCTATGCATGGATCCAGAAAATGGAATTGTGACATTGTCGCGGGAATATTTTTCGTCCGCGGGAGCCCACTATTTTTTACAAGTGACAGAAACTCATATTAAAACGATTACTAAAACATCGGCAAAAATTTCGCAATTAAAACCAGAAGTGGCTGGTAAAATGCTTTTGAATTATTTCTTTAGTTTAAATAAAAGCGAATTTAGAAATGTATACATTTTTAAGATGTTCCAGTCGGTAGCGATTTTGGCAGTGCCTGCCTATTTACTGGGTTTAATTAATCAGACAGTCGGTTTAAATAAAATGGATCACATGGATTCCTATATTTCAGGTCTATGCATTTTCATTCTATTCCAAGTCACTGCTATTATCGCGTACAACTATTTTTCGAGCTCCATTTCGGCGACGTTTAAATCAGACATTCAGCCGTTTTTTTTTCGACTATTTTTGCAGCAGCCTACAAACCAAGTTACGGCCATCAAATCTGGCTTGATTAAATCTCGCATTCAAATGGTCGAGTTCGTGATGTCGGGCTTGCGGGCGAATCAAATCGAAATCAAACAGTATTTACTTACTTTATTGGTGTGTTTGCTGTCGATTGGATTTTTTGTGTGGCAGTCCGCGGCCGTTTTGCTTGCCTTTGCGTTGGTTGGAGTTGTCGTGGTGGCGTACCTACGTCGTAACGGTGATTCAGAAGAACTAAGTGCATCCCAAGCGCGACAAGAACTAAACGATTTGATCACCGATTTAGTAAAAGGTTTTGAAAGCATCAAAGTCAGTCGCGCCGAAACCTGGATGCAGGAAAAAATCAAAAGTAAATTTATCAGCGTTAGTCGTTCAACATTAGCATTTTCAAAATCAAATTCAGGATACAATTTCATTGGTCGTGCTATTTTTCAAACAGGCATTGCGTTATCCTTGTTTGTTGCCGTCGACGAAAGCTTGAAAGCCCACGTATCGGCCCATAGTACCATGGTTCTAACGATGTTCTTTAACTATTCGTTAGGCCCATTTTTGGGTTTGTTGACTGTATTTTTTAATTTTCAAATGCAAGGTCTATACAATATGGCCGGTCAGTTTTTGAAAATGGACAATTCAGAACAATCAAAAACGTTAAAAGTTGTTTCACTAGACGGAAACATTCGTTTTGAACGAGTCAGTTTTCGTTACAATGATAAATTGCCTTTTGTATTACAAGATATCAGTTTCACGATTAACGAAGGCGAAACGATCGCGATCGTGGGACCCAGCGGATCGGGTAAATCCACATTGGCGCGCCTCATTGCAAAAATGACAGAGCCAACAGCGGGCAAAATTTTCTTTGATGAAATCGACGCGCGCACAATTAATCCTGTCTCGTTCCAATCACAAATTGGTTTTGTGGCACAGACGCCAACATTGTTTTCTGGCACCATCGCGCAGAATATTTCTTTAAGTGATGATGTGATTGATTCTAACGCTATTTTAAATGCAGCTCGCATATGCGGCGCCAATGCCTTTATCGAAAAACTACCCGGTGGTTATGCGTATAAACTAAAAGAAGGTGGGCGTGGATTGTCTGGCGGTGAACGTCAGTTAATCGCGATGGCTCGTATGTTCTATTCCGATCCTAATATTATTGTATTAGATGAAGCCACTGCATACTTAGATAAAATGACTGAAAACGGTGTGTCTGATAGCTTGTCAAAAACAGCGGAACAAAAAACAATCGTGTATGTCGTTCAAAATATTTCCATCGCAAAACGGGCAGACCGCATCTTGGTGGTGAAACAAGGTCGCATTATAGAGTCAGGCAATCATAATTATTTATTATCCTTGAATGGTGAATACGCAGAACTGTATCGTAATCAGGTGGGGTTTAACTAATGTTATTTGGTATAAACTCTTACATTAAAGTTATCAAAGGATCGATGCTGGCATTTGTGTCAGATGCTGATTTGCAAAAGGTATTAAAAGATGCCCAAATTCAAAAATCTGATCGTGGTCAGCGATTGCAGCGTGAAGACCTTCCCGGGTTTTTATATTTAGTGTTAGATGGCGAAATTTCTTTGCGTTCAAAAAGCGGCCCAGAAATGGATCGCATGAAAGTCGGCCGTACGTTAGAACTTCGCCCACTTATGTTGGGCGAAAAAGCGTGGCAATATGACTGGGTTGCCGAAACCAGCTGTGTGTTTCTACGCATTCCGTGGGGGCCATGCCAAGAAGCGCTGAAAAAAAATGCGGAAGCGTATAGTTACCTAGGCCGCATGTCGAGTTCCGTTATTTTGCAAAAAACCAAACGCGACATGCGTGGTATTGGAATGACCTACGATTCGGTCGTAAAAATTGTTTCCAAATTAAAATTTGATGGAATCGAAACGATCGTAGGCAAAGTTAAAAACAAAGTGTTCTGTATAGTTCAGCAAGGTGAAGTGTACGGCTACGTAGAATTGAATTCACAAAAGCGTAAAGTGGTTACTTATCAAGCGGGTGATGCGATTCTATTTGATTTACTGCAAACTACGGTTCAATACAAAGGCAGTGAGAATAACAAACTATGGTATATGCCGGAATCAGACTGGGTTGAATCTGGTTTGGGTGCCGAGTTTAGAAAATATTTAGAAGTTTTCATTCATGGTGGTCAGCGAATGAAAACAGCTGACGCGGACGAGCCTACGTACATCGGCGAGACGGCATTGGCGGCAAAACCGGCTGAGCGTGAATATGTAAAAGTGGGCGACAGTGAACTGGATCCAAAAACGAAGGCGAAATTTTATTTATGGAAATTTTTCCCGCCATTCATGGAGATCAGCTATGGTGATGATCGCAGTCTAGTATCGATCATCGCGACGTTGTCGGCGCAAATGGGGTTCCCAATGGGGCACAAGCGCGCCGATGCTAAAGTAAAAGGTTTAATCAGTACACCATCACTAGATAGCTTAGAAAAATTCAGTAAAGCTCTTGGTTTTGATTGTAAGTTTTTATTTTTCGAACAAATTCCTCAGAATGAAGCTATCTGGCCATTTATTGTTCATCTGGATAGTGGATTGAAAATAGTATTTGCTACGATGGGAGATGAGGCTATTGTCGGTGATCCCGAAACGGGATTGGTTAAAACAGAAAGTCTATCTGATTTGCAGTCACGTCGTGTGGATAAACGGGCAATTTGTTTATTGCCAGGCAAAGGAATTAAAAAACGTCCTGATCCAGATGTTCCGACGGAGTCCTTCATTGAAATGTTATTTGAAAACAAGAAATGGGTAGGGTTGTTTTTTGCGGCCGGTATGTTGGGGTATTTATTTGAATTAATTCTACCTGTTTTGATTCAGTACCTGTTTGATAGCGTTATCATGGCGCGTGAAACTCAGCTGTTAGGTCCTGTAATATGCGTGTATCTATTTTTCTCGATAACCAGTAGCTGGCTAAGTAGTTTCAGTCAGAAACTGACTTCTGATATTGGTGCGAACTTTGTATTGAGCTTAAAAAATCGAATTTTGCGTCGTGTTTCCATTTTGCCAATTGAAACATTCCGAGGTTTTGGAACATCCGGAATACTAAGTCGCATTGCTGAAGTTGATCAAATGGGTCAAGTTTTAACAGCGGGAGTTTTCAATAGTATTCTAAGTGTATTTTTAATCGTGGGTTCACTAAGTGTTTTGTGGCTGTATCACCCGACATTAGTGTTTGTCGTAGTGGCCGCCGTTCCGTTCGAAATGGTATTTTCATTCTTGTTTCGCAATCGGATAGAACGACTTAAAGTTGATGATTCACGTATACGTTCGCAAGAAAATCGTATGCTGATGGAACATTTCACATCGGCAGAAGATATGAAATCATTAAAAGGTCAGCTGACAACTCGGTGGCGCTGGGAATTGTTGGCTGTATCGGCCGCTAAAAATTTGAAGCAGCTTGGGATTGTGAACTCACTATTCCAAGTGATTCATTTCGTAGTGGGTGAAGGCGTAAAAATTTTCTGTCTATTAATCGCGTTGAAGCTGTACACGGAAGGTAGCTTGTCTTTGGGGCAAGTTATCGGTACGGCATTTTTAGTTCCGAAAATCTTTTCACCATTGCAAAATTTGACAACTCATTTCTTTCAGTTTTTGTCTATCAGGCCAACGCTTTCTATGATTAATGATTTTATTTATTCGCCGGTCGAACTTTTGGACGAAGGCGCTATTCCTAATAATCAAGAAAAGTTAATGGGTGGTATTGAGTTCCAAAACGTAGAGTTTAGTTACGATTTGAATCCGACTTTAAAATCAGTCAGTTTTAGAATCAATCCAGGTGAAAAGGTAGCTATCCTAGGGCCAACAGGTTCTGGAAAATCCGCTATCGCCAATCTGATGGCGGGTCTTTACGAACCCAACGTGGGTGAAGTAGTACTGGATGGTCGTCGTGCTGATCAATGGCCGTTAAGGTTTATTCGTTCGTCATTTGGATTAGTGTCGCAAGAAGGTTCTCTCTTTGGCGGAACTATCATTGAAAACATCGCTCTTGGCGAAACGTCTCCTGACTTTGAGAAAGTGCAGCGAGTGGCGGAACTAGTCGAAATGGATGACGAGATCCTGGCTAAGCCAGGCGGATATGATTTTGTATTGCAGCCAGGTGGCCTAGGGGTCAGTGAGGGGCAGAAGCAGCGTCTACTGATAGCTCGAGCACTTTATCATGATCCTTCGATACTGTTGTTTGACGAAGCGACCAGTTATTTAGATCCCAGTTTAGAGAAACGTATCGTGGAACGCGTACTAAGGATTTATCGTGAAAAAACAATCGTATTTATCACGCATAGAACACACCTGGCGACGAAAGTAGACAAGGTTCTATATCTTGAAAATGGCAAACTTGCTGAAGATGGCAATCACCGTGATCTGATTTCTAATCACCAAAAGTATTACGACTTCTATGTTTCTCACTTGGGTGTTGGTTAATACTAGGTTCAAAAAACAATCGGCCGCCAAGCAGCAGCCGATCGATTCTTTGAAGTTTAATTTAAATATAGTTGCTGTTATTCATCTTGATCAAAACGAGTTGCGATATCAGTAGGCAAGCTATCTACGACGGCTACATGTGAAGCATCAATAGTGTTGTTTACATAAGGATGACCTTCGCTATCGAATTGAATAGCGTCTGTTTGAGCGATGAAATCAGAAACAGGTTCAACGGCAGCAATATTTTCACTTTCACCTGGAAAGCCTTTGTTAAATGAAGCCAATATTTCGATATCGGCAAATCCGTTTTGCTGGCTGAAAAGAGAACTATCGCCTTCTGTGTGTGTTGCCTCAGGTGTAATACCTAGGTGATTTGCAGAATCAACATCCATCTGAAATTTATAATCATTTTCGTCACCAAACATGGAACCCCCGTTTGTTAGAATTATTTTTTACTGTGTTCAGTATATCAAACAATTCGCTTATAAAAAGGTCCGGTATCAAGATAGGACACGTATCGTACTGAGAATCACTACGACTTTCTAGCTAGTTGCACTAGTCACCTGTCATCAGGGTGAACAGGTGTTATGGGCAATGACGAGTTATTTTGGGAACCGCAAAAATAAAAAGGCCCAAGCACCAGAACTGATGCTTCTTTCCTTTAGATCTAAAACTTTGCGGTCATTCCCATCTTGTCATACAAGAAAGTCCAGATCAGCGTCTGGGCTTTCCACGCAATAGTGTTCTGGTATTGAACCGTCGTCATGAAGTGACCAGAATTGGGAAGTGAAACCAAATGGACATTGTCAGGAGTCGTAGAATGATGTTTCAACGCATGAGCAATTTTCAATGAGTGCGCCATGTTTACGCGCGAATCATTGCGGCCATTCATGAATAACATGTGTGGCGTTGGCGATGGCATTTGCGCCCGGAATACTGGGCTCCATTTTTTCAAGTAAGCTAATACGCCGGGTTTGCGACTGTCGCCATATTCATATGCCCAGCCGTCACCAAACTGAGCATCTAAAGCTTCTTTGCGTAGTTGATCGTTCACGCCGTTACCAGAAACAACAATACCAATAATGTCTGGGTACAATAATCCCGTCGCAGAGACCAGAAAACCTCCGTTAGACCAACCTTGAATCGCCGTGATTGCTGGTGAGGATAATTCCATGGCATGAACTAGCTTGGCAGTGGCCACAAAGTCTTCCATCGTTTTGTGCTTGTTTTCAAACATCGCTGATTCATGCCATTTTTTACCGAACTCGTTGCCGCCGCGCAGAGCTGGTCCGGCGATGATTCCACCATTTTTAATAAACTGCGCATCCATTTTAGCATTGAATGAATTCATATAACCGGCGGACATAAAACCACCATAGCCATAGATCAATAATCCATTTTTACCGTCGCGCTTTAAATCTTTTCTGTAGGTCAATCGCACGGGAATGCGTGTCCCGTCTTTGCTGGTAGCCCAGTGAATGGCGCTAGTGAAATCAACGCCATCAAAACTCATCATTTGTTTTTCTAGAGTTGGATCTAGGTAGCGTTTTTCTTTTAAAGAGTATTTAAAGGTTACACCTTGTTTAAAGTGGCTGCTAACCACGACGTCAACGATGTCACTGTCGGATTTAAAATTAACCGAATTTTTTAAACAGCACGATGGCGCAGGGATCGAGGCGATTTCTTTGCCAGAGTAGTCCAAAATCTTGGTAACAATAGTTGGTCCCCAGAACGTATTAACTGAAATATGATTTTCGTGGAATTGAACCGATTCAATTACAGTGTTTTTAGGTGTTTCAAATAACACCGACCAGCTGTTTTTGTCGCCTTGGCGACTATGACGTAAAATCTTGCCTTGGTTTTGCCATGAATCGTTGGCAAAGATCATTGTGTCGCCGTTTTCACGTACGTTCAATGCACCGATTTCAACATCGGTATTGAAAAATGATTTAGGTAGAAATATTTTCGGTTTATCTTTAATGCGCAAGTGGGCGTGGTTGCCTTCGAATTTAACGTAGGCATTTGTGTCTACGAACATCAGGGATTCGTTTTTAACGATGAATGTTGCGCCCGTTTTTAAATTGTAGGTAGTCAGCGAAGGGCCCTTTTCACCACGTAGTTTTTTTTCTGCATTTAGGAAAAATAATTCGTGATCATTTTTCCAGGCGATTTGTTGACCATCGATTTGGAAATGTTGAACGACTTTCTGAGCTTTTAAATCGTAAATATACATCTGGAAAATATCGATATTACCGTTATCGGTAGCTGTTAAAATAACATGGCTGTCGTTAGGTGAGGCATACACTTGCAGTAAAGAAAACGAGCCATCGTGTTTGATCGTTGTTGTGTCTAGGATCTGTTTTCGTCCTGATTCAGTGACTCGGAACAATGCTTGCGGTTTATTAAGTCCCATAAAACGCAGTTCGTAGCTGGCTTCTGGGCTGGCATCCGCGCTAATGGTCGTTGGCTTCGAATTCAGGCTTAATACGACATCAGAAATCGTCGAATAGTTCCCGGATTCACGTAGCTTCCGTATAGAATCGCCCGATTCTTTGCTGACCCAGGCGTCTCTGATGAGCGAATTTTTTTCTAACCAAAGGGCATATTTTTCAGCTGGTTCTTTATAGAATCCTACGCAGGAGTTAGATTCAGCTACAGCGAATTGAGTTAAAACAGAGATAAATGTCACGGCATAGAGTCGCCAAAATCGCATATGTACGTCCTTAGAAAAGGAAGCATCCTAAACCAAAGCCAGACGAAATTCTAATGTAGAGTTTTAGACGAAATGACCTTCTGTGACCATGTCTCCGGTTGAGACGCGACGGCAAAAAAGGTCATTTTTGGGGTGAGGGTAACACTTCTGAAAATCGTTTCAGGATGAGATTCTCTTGGCAAACAGAACAGATAGACAACTTGGCACGACTCTTAATTGTGGCCTATGAATCGCACAGTATTAAGACAAAGCCCTTCAAAATGAAGGAGGAGATTATGAAAAAACAGTTACTATTATTAACAGTTCTAGCGTCGATGGTTGGTGTCGGTTGTTCAAATAAAACAAATACGGCAACTCCGCCTGTAGATGCTACAGTGACTACAAATCCAGCGGTTGATCCCGGCACTCCAGGTGGTGGTGGTACTGATGGAGGATTGTCAGACGGTGGTGGCGATACGGTTGATTTCACTCCTGTCAGCTTCTCGATCTTTAATGCTTATGTAGGAACACACCCGATCAACAGTCCTAAGAACATTAAGATCTCGGTAAATCTATCAGAGGTCGATACGACTCTTAAATTTGCGGGATCAGTTAAGATTTCATACGAAGACAACGGGCAAACGTTCACTGGAACTTTTGAATCAGGTGCAGACAAGAATCAAAATATCAGTGGTTTGAAAGATAACGATGTTTATGAATCGATATACAATTTTTGGTATCGCAATCCAGCAGACGGCAAAACAGTATTCTCGGGAATGTTCCAAGATGCTTTAGGTTCGATCGTACTTGTAATCGATAAATCGGTAGACCAAGGCGATGGCCAAGGCACTGGATATGTCAGCGGTTCTGTGTACTTTAAGAACTTTGCTCAATCACAAGCGACGCAAAGTCCGTATCGTAAATGCTGGTTCATCTACACAGGTCCATACGATTGCCGATCTTCAGAAGTGATTAACAAGAGCTCTTTAACCCTTGGGACTCAAGAGGGATATAGAAAGCTAGGAACATTTACAGGTTTATCGAAAGCGAACGCATTTAATTTATAAAAAATAAAAGAAACTAATTTTTAGGAGATATTATGGAAACGAAAAACTATTACACAAAGAGTAACTGGAAGGCCAAAGCCACACAGTTCGCAGGAATAATTGCAATCTCTTTTGCAGTTTTAATTTCCTGCCAAAAGAAAAATGATTCAGGCACGGTCTACGCAACACCGGCCCCAATCGGTCAAGCGGGAATTGTCGGCGGGTGCGCGGGATGTACCTTTGCGCAAGCGCAATTAGGTACGCCGGTTTCAAATGGAAGCTCGATAGCCGTTCAATGGAACTTAGTTGGTGAACAAACAGCTGTTCAACAATTACTAGCCTACGGATACTCGGCTAAATTATACTCGGGCCAAGTGGTATTAACTGGGACATTAACAGCACGAACGGCACTTTCTTTTGGTGGCGGATATGGCTACGGCTATGGATGTCAAATGCCTGCGGGGCAATATCAGATCACATCGAATCAAGTGGGACAGATGTCGCAAGGTTCATTCGGTAACATGCAATTGATCGCATCAGGTAATGGAGTTCAAATCGCATTCACATTGTCAAATGCAGTGGTCGCTGACCCATCAGGTTCAGGAACTATTCAGTATATCTTTGGTCAATTGACTCCGACAGCCGCTGTTATCAACGGTCAGCAGATGTCATGTAGCGATGTAGGGTTCTACTTAAGCTACTAGAGCAATCCATTCTGAATACATATCAAAAAATTAAAATGCGCTTATCATTCACATGATAGGCGCATAGTTTATTTGCAAATGTGTGTCTTAACGCCCCATTAGCCACGTCTTGGAATGCTCTTTCAGAGGGCATTTCCAGTAAAGTAAAGAAACCAATTTGGAACCACTTTAACTTTTAAGAATCTTACATTTTCTCTATCGTCTACACTTTCATAAACATAAAAATGAATGCATTGACTTTAGAGTTATTTCTAATTCTAATGCTTGTATGGAATTAAATTTGTGGGTCGAATTTTTTGAAGAATTGCAGAATGTGAGAGGTAGATCTCAAAACACGATCATGGCGTATCGCCGTGATTTAGAGCTTTGGATTAAGTTCAGACAACAAAATCCAACAGCCCCAGTGATCAACTTCTACGAATACATGAAAAATGAAAATCTGTCGCCGCGCTCACAAGCTCGCGTGATTTCATCGATCAGAACTTATTTCCGCTTTTGCGAATCCAAAGGAATTAAATCTCCTGAACTTCGCGAATTAAAACCACCTAAAATCAAGCTCTCTCTTCCAAAATCATTAACTCAAGATGAATTTCAACGTTTGTTTGAAGCGTGCGTAGTTCCTGATGCGAATAAAACATCAAGAAACAGACTGACGCTGTTGTTGTTATACGGATTGGGATGCCGAGTTACTGAGCTAACGGGTTTAAACGTAAACGATTTCAATCCAACAGACCGTTGGGTCAAAATTTTGGGTAAAGGCAATAAAGAACGCCTGGTTCCTGTTACTGAAAAACTAGCAGAAAGCTTAAGCTACTACTTAAAAGAAGTTCGTCAGCACCTTATCAAAGATGCGACACCTTCATTATTGATCAATGACCGCGGTAATCGCCCATCACGTGTTGACGTTTGGCGCTGGTTAGATGCGTGGTCATCACGTGCGGGTTTCCCTGAAACTGTTAATCCACATCGTTTCAGACACGGTTGTGCGACGGCTTTATTGGAAGGCGGCGCGGATTTACGTTCGATCCAAATGTTATTGGGTCACGCTAGTATCCAAACAACTCAGGTGTACACAACGGTGACCGCGAAAAGCTTGAACCAAACTATTGATGAACATCACCCATTAAGCGGTATTGAACACGAAACTGCGGCTCCGGTAGCCCCAGCTCGCAAAGCTGATCTAGATACTCATTAATTATTCTATAATCGGACTCGAGGTTTTGATCTCGAGTCTGAAGTTTTCCCTCCGTCTTTTAAATTCCTTTATCAAAATTGCAGTTAGTCCCGATCATGAGAGTGATTGGATATAGTCAGCGTCAAAAAGAATGGTTACCTGTAGAAATTGAAGTCAGTTTTGTTCCTGGTTTGCCGCAAATACATTTGATCGGGCAGGCTGATGCGGTTTTAAAAGAAAGCCTAATTAAAATCAAAAGTGTGCTGCGTTTATTAGAAATCGATCTACCGAAAAGTCGACAAATCGTCGTCAACCTTAGGGGCGGGGATTTTAAAAAGAAGTCCTTGGATCTGGAGCTACCGATTTTGATTGCGATTCTGACTGAACTTGGCGTGATCGATTTTCTGTCTTGCGATGAGCTGTGCGCACATGGTGAGCTCAGTTTAGAAGGCAAAATTTTTTCTTCAGATTTGCTGTTGATTAAAAAATCGGTGGGTCATCGGCGGCTGTTAACGGGTTTTCATCCGGATGGTTTGCTAAATGAAAATCATGCACAATTTCTGAATGTTAAAGATTTAGTTTTAACTTATTCTATAAATGAGCCCGACTGTGGCAAGGCTAAAAAACAGTCGCGAAAAAATACGAATGTGCGGGTCAGCGGTGATGAACTATCGCCGACATATAATGTGTTTTCGAATCGAACTCTGTTGCCCGAATTTGAAAAAGATCCCGCTCAAGTTTTGTTCACCGATCAGGAACGCGAACTTTTAAAAATCGTCAGTCTTGGTCGACATTCCTTATTATTGATGGGCCCGCGTGGTTTAGGAAAATCGACATTGGCCGAATCCTTAAACTATTTAGCCGAACCCCCAGATGAAGAAACCTTTCTTCACCAAATGAAGTATTTCTTTGTGGAAGATGGTCGTTACTGGCGACCATTTGTGCATCCTCATCATTCTATTTCTCATTTGGCATTGATCGGTGGCGGTTCGCAATGTCTGCCGGGTGAAATCACGCGGGCCCACGGCGGGATATTGTTAATGGATGAATTCTTAGAATTCGATCCGAAATGCCAAGAAGCTTTGCGCGAACCGATGCAGAATAAAACGATTCATCTGGCGCGCGGGCAGAAGTACCAAAAATACGAATGTGATTTTCATTTGATTGCCACCACCAACTTATGCCCCTGTGGACAGTGGCTACCCGGGAAATCGGTGGATTGCGCGTATTCGCAAAGTCGCTGCAGTAAGTACCGTGACAAATTATCCGGCCCGGTGATCGACCGGTTTCATATTTTGTCGTTTATGCGGTCTTCAGGGAAAAAAGAAAAACGGCATACTTTAGCCAGCATCGCCCTGGAAATCGCTGCGATCAGAAACGATTTTAAATTTCGACGGCAAGAACTTATTTTTAACACGGCAGATATTTCTCACAGTTTGAAGCAACGACTTGATAGCGAACTGGGCTCATTGCGGCGATTAAATGCTTCGATTGAAGTGGCGAAAACTCTATGTGCGATCCAAGACACATCTAAAATTACGGATCAGATATTGAACAAGGCTCTGGAATACACATGGAGGCCGTTTCTAGATTTGAAGACGTGTGGCTGAATAACAGCCGCATTTTTTTTCGATTCGTCCGAAGAATTCCCTCTGAGTTGGACGACGACAGTTTATGCCAGAATTTAAAGTTGTGTTATAAATAAGTTAGTCTTAGCCTAAGTGAAGTAAGAGAAGAAGAGAAGTAAGTGAACTAAGTTTTTTTAGGGGAATCGATTATGAGGATTTTAAAAGTATGTGTGACCGCCGCCTATTTGTCTGTGGTCATTGTGTCCAATGCCCAGGCCAAAGTACCCGTTAAATATGGCGTCGACGAAAACGTGGACGCCTGTTCGACGCTGGGTCATGTTGAACATCTGAGTAGTGGGCCAGACGGATTTCTAGCTGTGAAGGATGCTCCGAACATTAAAGCACTTCGTATTGACAAGATTTTCAATGGCCAGAAATTGTGGATTTGTGACGAGTCCAAAGATGGAAAATGGTTGGGTGTTGTCTATACGTCCGACGCCAAATTGAATTGTGGTGTTTCCAGCCCAATAGAAACTAGGAAAAAGTATCCTGGTCCTTGTAAATCCGGATGGGTCAGCAAAAAATATGTAACCGTCGATGCCGGGTGAATTTTAATAGACTGATTCGTTAGCTCAGATTTAATGTAAAGCAAATGACCGCAAGCTGGTCGAGTCTTGTTCATGCCCGAAAGTCTATTTCCTATTTTTGTTTGAGATAGGGCTTTTAGTTATGAGGCCTCCCAATTAAAATAAAGTCTATGACATTGCCATTAAGGAGGCTCAATGGGTCCATTTTTTAATGCTGTTGTTCTAGCGCTTGTGTTCACAAGTTTTTTTTGCGCCCAAGTCAGGCCGAGGTAAACAAACACGGAACCGCATTGGCGGCTGATGTTTGGAATTCATTAAAGACAGTCAATGAACTGGAAACCTTTTTGATTAAAGGTAAAAAGAAAGCGGACCAAGCCGAGATTAAAAAAATTCTGAGTCAGTTGAAAGTGAAGCCAGCGGCTGTGTTTGTAAATCGTGAGTCCGTCCAATTTGGAACATCAGAAACAAAATGGTCGCTGGATGTCGAGGGCGGCGTATGGGTGAATGGAAAATTATTCGTGGCCAAAGAGGGTAGCTCGATCGGTGAAACGTTGAAGCAGTATAAGGTTTGGAAAAAGCAAAACGTAAAGACATCGATGATGAGTCTGTGGGTTCCTTCGGCCTATGCGCAGACGCAAAGCGGGCTTGAACCAGCGGATGATGCGGCCTATGTGACTTTTATGACCGAGTTCGGGCAATTGATGAACAGACCTTGCCTGTATCAAATGGCAGGAGAGGCATTGAAAAAAATCGCGGAAAAATCACCAGAGGGTGCGGAGCCAAAAATTACGACGATGGCGATCATTTGTTCGGACCAAAACCCAAATAAGGAAACCATCTATGGCGCCGCTAGCGGATCCAACATAGCGATCATGATGAATGGTGAATATGCGAATAGCCCATCGACATCGAAATCCTATTTGAAGAAAGTCAGAATTTCGTTAAACGGTGAAAACCGGGTGAATGTGAACTTTATCGAATCCGCGACCGGTTCAGACGTTCACACGATGGAAGTCAAACCCCCGGGTGGTAAAACAGAAGTTCTAGATAAAAACCAAATTCAATCCAAATCCACCATCGCCTGCACGGCGGAGTTGGCCCAGCGGATGATCACGACCATAAACACAGTTTGTGATAACAGAAAGGCGTCTGGTTATGTCCAAAAGAGTCTCGGGCAGACCAGTGGACCCGCGCCAGCCAAAGCTGGGGCAGCAGCCGGTTCTGAAGCGCAGGCCAAATAGGGGATTCAGCCAAGACTAAACGCGTCGGCAGGTCGCCGATGCTAAGGTTTTGAGCAATCCAAACAGGGGCAAAGACTCCAAAAAACGAGTTAGACATTTCCACTCACCAGGTATACAGTGGACTTTCCTTTTGCACGATTTTTAAAAAAATCAATGGTGGGTTGGCCGAGGAGTTAGGCAAGGCTCTGCAAAAGCTTCTACGGGGGTGCGAAGCCCTCACCCACCTCCAAATTTTTTATTGAATAATCTCGAAAAAATAATCTAAATCACTGAAATAATTAATTGAAGATTCAATGGGTTACGCTGGTCTGATTTTCTTAAATATAATTCCGAATAACAATTTCTAACTATGTTTGGTGTACTTTGGGTGTCCCTCAGGTGTCCCTGGAAAACGAATAGGTATTTCATACGAGCCCAGAAGATGACTGAAGGAATTAAATTTAAAGGTTTAGTTTGTGCCCACATAAATGTTGTGGTTTGTAACGGCAATTTGACTTAATTCTCCTCCTATCTAAGTCATTTAATAATTTTTATACCTTTTTCTCGGCCAAAAGCTTTGAAACCAAACTCTTTCCTAATATCGTTAACTGCCAATAACTAGCATAACTTCCATCCTGTAATCTTACAGTGGCCGTTTCCGAAATTAGACCAAGAGCAAGAAGTTGCATTTTAATCTTATTGACGTCTTTTTTATCCACATACAAAGAATACGAATCTAAATGGCGCTTGATCCCGCCATTGATAATTTGCTCAACTTGAAAGTCATATTTTGCGGCAAAAAGGTCTGGGCAAATTAGTTTGATAATTTCATTCCAGGTAATGCTAATTACAGGATCACGCTGTAGTTTTACTACACCGTGGACTTTGATTTGCGTTGTTGCTTCTCCGTCAGCAAGAGTTTCGTCGACAACGTTCTTAGCCAAGTCGCTGGCTCGATTTTTATCTTCCAGTTGTTTCTTTAAACTAATATTTTCATTTTTCAATGACACAATTTCAGGGAGGCTTTCAATTTGGTTTCCTCGTATCCAACCTACTCCTGGATTCGCTTGCACTTCATTACCTAAGCTATTTAAAATAGAAACTGCTAACTCAGCCATGTTACTCCAAGGTTTACAGAGTTGATCTTTTTGGAGTAAGGATTTAAATAATTCTAATTTTTCGAGTTTGTCGCCGTCATCTACTTTTTCTTTTGGAAGCAATTTTAAATCGGAATGGATGAATGCAATAACTGGCTTATTAATGGATTTTGCATATTCAAATTCTTTTTGGGTATAGCTAATTGTTGAATCATACAGAGAACCATACCTGCCGGCCACTATTACAATGTAGTAGTCGGACTCATTTATGACATTTTCAATATGTGTCCATTGATCCGAGCCAGATGCTGGAAACAATTCCATCCCCGTCGGCAAATAATTTCCATTCGAAAGGATGGAATGAAGGATGAATGATCGTTCAGCGATAAGATCTGTATAAGTGGAAGAGATAAAGACTTGATATTTTTTAATTCCCATTGATTTAGTAAACTATAATGGTTTAACTATGTAAACTTACCTAAGTCTAAATTGATGTTTAAACTAAAGGAAGTAACTTTTTAGAAATGTTTAAGTGAAGATAAGCCTTTCGGTCACCTATGTTTTCCAATAGTTATGATGCCGACTTCTTCGCTTTCACTGTTATCTCAAGTCCAATCGCATTCAAAATCTTATTAATATTCTGAAGGGTAGGGTTACCTTTCTTCGAAGTCATAGCATAGATTGCTTGTCGGGCGATACCAGTCTCTTCAGAAAGATCAGCGATACCGTGAGCTTTTACAACATCACCCAAAGCTTGATTTAAAAAATCAGAATCGTTTTCTTCTATAGCAGAAACAATATACTCAGCCGCAAATTTTGGATCTAAAAGTTTGTTAGTAAGATATTTTTTAAACTCAGTGCCTTTAGCCATTTTATTTCTCCTTCTTGTGAGACGCCCAGAGTTTTTGAGCTTTCTCGATATCTTTTGATTGGGTTGATTTATCGCCCCCGATCAAAAGCAAAATAATTTTTTGCCCCTCAATTGCATAATAAACACGATAGCCCGGACCAAAAGGAATTCGTAATTCATAAACACCACTGCCAACACTTTTATGATCGCCAAAGTTTCCATCTTCAGCTCGTGCTATTCTAACTGCGATCCTTGCTTGCGCGGCAGTGTCTTTTAAGCCGTCCAGCCATTCTTTAAAGGGTTCTTTTTCTGATTTTGAGTCTTTAAAGAAAATAGCTTTATAGGGCTTATTCATAAGGTCTATTGTCACATATAAGTGACATATTGTCCATTAAAAATGACATATTTTTTGGTGATTTTTAGGTGGCTTAGGCTGCATAACTAGCTGTAATTGCTTATAACTAGACACCACCTCCAAATCTCCTGTAAGAAAAGTCTCAAAGCACACCTAAGCATCGAAAAACATTAACAAAGGAATTCAATTACTTAACTGTGTGCTGGTTGTTCAAACATAATCGCAAATAACAAAAAATAACTCTATTTGGTGGCTTTTAGGTGGCGCGCAGGTGGCACTTAGAAAGAGGGATTTTATTATTAGATTAGAATGAACCTGGCATCCATCTAGTTCAATTCGTTATCAAAAGGCAGAGAATATTCGATTGGATTTGAACCCCTCTCACTTTCTTAACTGAAAGGAATTTTTATGATGGGAGTTGTTCAATTTATTAGAAGTCTGCTTTATGTTGCCTGTTGTGTGCAACGAATTCCTTCTTGACAGCGTTCGGTAGGCTTCTAGAATAGCTGCGAGGCCGACATGCTAAACTCAGAATTTACTTTTGCATTCGAAGATTTTTCAGGTCTCGAATCGCAAATTCAGTTTCATGCTCCATTGAATAGTGTTTCGGAAGCTTTTGGCGACGGGTACATTAAATGGAATATAAATGGGCTTGGTGAGGCCTATGGCTTTTGGTTCAAGCTCAAGTCTAATCAGCAGCCATTTATTGTGAAGACGTTCGTCGATGTGAACGGATCTGATCAGACGGAACCAATCGAATGGCTTATCGACACAAAAAGTATCGAATTAGCTCATGAAGTCTTGAAGGGGCTTAATTTGGATTCGAAAATAGTTACCTGGGAAAAGAAAAATTAATTTTCTGCTCCAAAACCTCTTCTTTTTGAGGTCTTAAAATAAAAAACGGCTCTACCTTGATTGGCAGAGCCGTTTTGCTTTTTACGGTTTTTAATTTCGATCCTAAAAAGGCGATCTTGGACCTATGCTACCAATGCAAAACGGAAAGGAATTCGTTGCACACAACACCAATCGCAGCTTTTGCTAATGAAAGCCAAGTTATTGAAATCAAAATTACAGAAGAAGGGTTTGAGCCTAGCAATTTGGAAGTCCCAGCCGATGTTCCCGTGACTCTAAAAGTGACGCGAACAACGGATAATACTTGCACGACCGACATCAAAATTAAAGATAAAAAGATCGAAAAGAAACTGCCACT
>TARA_B110001454_G_scaffold45194_1_pt1 | contig 20105 bp, 19 predicted proteins | sample TARA_B110001454 | Tara Oceans TARA_B110001454 (sample SAMEA4397004) | marine metagenome | biome: Polar Biome; feature: [MES] marine water layer (ENVO:01000295) within the mesopelagic zone...; material: water (ENVO:00002006), including particulate matter (ENVO:01000060) such as...... | reverse complement strand
ACAATAAAATTTACATCAATTGAACATCCACTAAAATTTTATGGAATTCCATCATTAATTTTTATGATAATTGGAATAGTATTCACATCATATACAATTAATTATTATACAGAAATTGGTCGATTAAATACAAATTTAACTATAATTGCAGCAGGATGTATTTTAATTAGTGCAATATTGTTAGTAACAACAATTCTTCTTTATTCATTAATTAGTGTAGTAAGAGAGAATTCAAATAAATAATTAAGTTTAGGATTTTGCTTTATGAATTCATTAGAAGAAAAGAATAGGTTTTCAAATATTGAAAAGATAATTATTTTAACAATTATAATTATTATAGGAATTGCAGTTAGAGTTTTTGTATTTCCATTTGATCTTCCTATTTATCAAGATGGAGAAATGTATTTTTGGTATGCTAATGACATGAGCATAACTAAAGCTTTTCCAGAATCTGGAAGTAATTCATTCACAAATACATTCTGGCCTATATTATTATCAGGCTTTTTTACATTATTTTCATCAGATAATTTTATTGATTATATGGAATTACAAAGAACTGTAACTGTATTATTCTCAGTTTTTACAGCTATTCCTATTTTTTTTCTTTGTAGAAAATTTGTTGAAGATAAGTATGCCATAATTGGTTCATGTTTATTCATTTTTGAACCAAGATTACTTTTAAATTCTCTAAATGGATTGCCAGAACCTCTTTTCATAATTTTAGGAACAATAGCGATAGTACTTTTTCTTAGCAGAAAAATGGTTTGGATTTACATCTCATTTGGGATTTTAGCTTTATTTGCATTAACTAGATATGAAGGAATAGTTCTCATAATTCCATTTTCTATCATGTTCTTTTGGAGATTTAGAGAGAGAGAGAAAATTGTGAAATATATCATATGCTTATCAATATTTTTTATCATTCTTTTTGGAATGGATTATGTTAGAAATGAAGCATATGAAGAATCAGTGGGTATAGCATGGCATTTTTCTAATGCAGTTATTCATTATGAATCACCATCAAAAATTGTCGGTGAAGTATGTGAATCAAATTCTATTGAACTATGTAAAGCATATCAATCATCAGATAGTTTGTTACTTAGTATTTTTTCAAATACAACAATCAATTTAATAAAATATTATGCATGGATAACAATTCCATTACTAGTTTTTTTCATTCCTTTTGGTTTATTCAAAATTTTTAAAAAAATGGATTTTAAAAAATGGACAATAATAATTTGTGCAATAAGCATGTTAATTCCAGCATTTTATGGATTTTCAAGAGATTTTTATGAATTGAAATATTTGTATATTCAGATACCATTTTTGTGTGTTTTAGCAACATTAGGAATAGAATTTTTGATTGAAAAAACAAAAAAACAAAAAATTATAACTATTACATTAATTCCTTTAATAATTTTTGGAGGTTTAATTTTCTTTAATGAAGAAATAACATTTGATTATAAACTTGAAGAGGAATATTTTGAAATTGCCAAAAAAATAGATGCAGAGATGATAGTTGTTAATGACATAGACCCCGTGGATAATTATATCCGTAGTGCAAGGATTGCAAGTTTAGAAGAGTTTCCGGTTCTACGAGATTCATTTGAACTTAGAACATTGAAAGTAATAAAATTAAATGAATTTGAGTCAATAGAAAAATTACTAAAATATGGAACTAAAAATGATTTAGAATATTTAGTAGTTGATCAAGATGGAGATGGAATTTCATATATGCATGAGATTTTTATCAATGAAAAAACATATCCATTTTTAGAAAAAATTTATGATTCAACAAATTATGGTTTTGAATATCATGTTAAGTTTTATAAGATTGATTATGAAATTGTAGATGAATATTATGGATACGAGTTATAATTAATTTCAAAAATTTTAACATTAAATTTTTGATAGCCTTCTTTGGAAGAATCAAAAACTTTTTTCAAAAAATTGTATTTTTGTTCATCATCATACAAATCCAATAAATATGGATACCAAAATTTGGTTCCCTCCATACCACTTTTACTAATTGAAATATACTTCACATTATACTGTTTAGATTTCGTCATGAATTCATCAATATTAGAAGCAAAGATTTTTCCTTCAACTAATTTTTGATTTCCATCTAGGATATTCATATCTAAATTGACTCTAGAATTCTTAAAAATTTCTGGAGGATTTGACAATTTCACGTAATGTAATCCTTCAAGAGTATATCCAGCATCGAGAATTTTACCTTCAAAATTATGCATTAGCATTTCTGCAAATTCAATTTTTTCAGATTCAAGCATCTGATCATTCAGTTGTTCATACCTAAGAGCAAATGTACTAGATAACAGAATAATAACAACAAATATTCCTAAAAGAAATACATGTTTTTGTTTATTGGAAAATGAAAATGTGCTTAAACCATATACAATAACACGTTGAAGAGGAATTATTGAGAATATAATTAAAAATGGAAATAATTGATATAGCAATCTCTTGTCTGGCCATACACCAAAATAATAAATCATAGAAATTATAGGAACTAAAATCAGTATCCAATTACTACGTATGAGATTTTTATTCTGATCAAATGCTCTAAATGAAAATAAAATTCCAAATGGAAGAAAAACGATAAGGAATGGAAGTGATATTTGAAAAATTGTACCAAGAATGTTGTATATTCCTAAAATTACGAATGTGTAAATAAATTGTGAAATTCCATTTTCGCGAATATAATCTTGGTAGGAATAATTTAGATTTTTCGTATTATCTGCCAACATTGCTGCAGGATTTCCTGTAAATACGGCAGAACTTTGTGAAAAGAATAATGGATCCCCATATTGTTCATATCTATGTACTAACATTGGAGAGGCTATTAGAATAAAAATACCGATACATAAAAGATATTTGAAAAATAACTTTTTAGATTTTTTATTGTTCAAAAAGAGGATTAATGAAAAAGCAATGAAAAATATGATTCCGGACCAATGGATATACCATAATGCTGAAAGAGTTGCAAAAGAAAGATAAGAAAGATTTGAATTCTTTTTTAAAATGAAATATGCAGATAAAATTAAAGTTAGAAGAAAAAGTGGTTCAGAATATCCTGAACTTGCATGAAAGTTCAGATGAGGTATGAATGCGAAGAAACCTGCTGCACATAAAGCAAATTTTTCATCAAAGAAACGTCTTCCAAGAAGATACATAGGATATATTGAAATAATTGATATTACAATACTCAAAGTGCGTGCAATATTGATATAATCCATAAAATTATCTGATTCAACATTAGCTACAAAAGGCGAGATTACTAACGACCAACCTAATGTTTTTCGTGGATGTTCTGAAAAATCTCCATTAGTATGTGCAATAGCACGTAAAACATAACCATAAGTATCTTCAGATGGAATAACAGTAGGATCAAAAGTGTATAATTTGAATCCTAAAGATATGAGAGAAATGATAACTAAGTAAACTGCTATTTGTTTTTTATTCAATTATGATTTTTGATAAAATGTATCTTATAATGTATGGTATGAAATAATCACATAAAATTAAGAGAAAAACCTAGTGAGGAATATATACTTGGAATGAGAAAAATTGGTGATTGTCATCACCTTTTAAAATCAGAGTAGCAGAACCTAACATTACAGAAGAAGATGCTCAAGCAGTGTATAATGCAGTAAAAGAAGAATGTTTGAGCGGTAGTGGACCATACAATAAACAATTTGAGGAGAAATTTGCTAAATTTATTGGAACAAAATATGCAATAACGGTTAATTCTGGGACAGCGGCATTGCACCTTTCATTAGAGGCGTTAGGAATTAGAGATGGGGATGAAGTTATTACTACACCATTCACTTTTGCTGCAACATCAAATGTAATTGTAATGCAAAATGCCAGACCAGTATTTTCAGACATTGAACCTGAGACATTCAATTTAGATCCAACAAAAATTGAAAAAGCTATTACGCCAAATACTAAAGCAATAATGCCAATTCATTATGCAGGACAGGTATGTGAAATGGATGAGATAAATGAAATTGCACAAAAACACAGTTTGTATGTTATCGAAGATGCTGCACCTGCAGCAGGAGCTACATACAAAGGAAAAAGAGCTGGCACATTAGGAGATATTGCAGGTTTTTCATTCTTTCCTGACAAGAATATGACTACAGGTGAAGGTGGAATGATCGTAACAGATAATTCAGAATTGGCAGAAAAATGTCAGATTTTAAAAAAGAATGGAGCATCAAAAAGATATTACAATATTTTTATGGGATGGAATTTTAAGATGCCAGATATCAATGCCGCATTAGGAATTTCCCAACTAAAAAGAATTGAATCCATAATTGAGACAAAAATATTACGTGCTAAAAATTATGATGAACTACTCAAGTCAGTAGAAGAAATTAAAACTCCACTTGTACTAGATTATAATAAATCAACATACATGTTATATTCAATTTTAGCTAAAAATGAACAAATTCGTGAAAAGATTAGAATTGGTTTAGAAAATGAAGGAATAGAAACTAGAATAAATTTTCCTTCTATGCATCTTCAACCTGTGTATGAAGAAAAATATGGAAATATGGAAGGTAAATTTCCAATTTCAGAAGATGTTTCTAAGCGAATTTTAGGATTACCAATATACATCAATATGACAGAAACAGAACAAAAGTTAGTCTCAGATACAATAAAAAATATACTGAAATAAAATGAAATTCATTAAAACTGAACTAGAAGGAGCATATTTTATTGAATTAGAAAAAACCAATGATGAAAGAGGGTTTTTTTCAGTCATGTGGGATAAAAAAAAATTCCAGGAAAATAATTTGAATGTTAATTTGACCGAATCTAATATAGCATTTACAAAAAATAAAGGTACAATCAGAGGATTACATTATCAAACTTCACCACATGAAGGTGCAAAATTAGTTAGATGCACAAAAGGAAAAGTATGGGATGTTACATTAGATCTTAGACCAGCTTCAAAAACATTCAAAAAATGGATAAGTATTGAATTGAGTCAGGAAAATTATAAATTAAATTACATTCCAGAAGGATGTGCACATGGTTATCAAACTATGGAAAATGATTGCGAGGTAACTTATTTGATGGCACAAGAATACAACTTAGATTGTGAAAAAGGAGTAAAATATTCAGATCAAACTTTTAAAATTTCATTTCCTTATGATGTTACACAAATTTCGGAAAAAGATAATTCATGGGAACCGTTCAAAATATAACTAAAGATAATTTTGAATCAGTGAGTGATTAATTTGACAAAATTTCAAGATAAATCAGTTTTAGTCACAGGTGGAGCAGGTTTCATTGGTTCAGAAGCTGTCCAGCAATTGTTGAGCGAAAAAGCAAAAGTTACAGTTTTTGATAATTTTTCTTCAGGTAAAAGAAAATATCTGCCAAAACAAGATAAGAATCTTAGAATAATTAAAGGTGATATTACAGATGAAAAAGCAGTCAATAAGGCAACAAAAGATCAAGAAATCATTTTTCATTTTGCGGCATTACCATTCATTCCAGATTCATTTTATTATCCTGTTGATTTTTTTAAAGTAAATACAATTGGAAGTATGCATGTGTTTTGGAGTGCAGTAAAATCAAAGACTGTAGAAACCGTGATTAACACTTCAACTAGTGAAGTTTATGGTTCTGCACAATATACCCCAATGGATGAAAATCATCCAACATCACCTTATTCAACTTATGCAGTAAGCAAATTAGCTGCTGATAGAGCCGCATTTACATTACATAAAGAAAATGGATTTCCAGTAGTAATAATAAGACCATTCAATACATTTGGTCCTAGATATACAGAACCATATATTATTCCAGAAATTATTGGACAAATACTTCGTGGTTCGAGAGAATTGAATCTAGGAAATATACATTCAACAAGAGATTTTACATTTGTTTCAGATACAGTTAAGGGATTTATCAAAGCAGCCAAAGAAAAGAAAGCCCTTGGAGAAATAATTAATTTAGGTTCACAAAATGAAGTAAAAATCGGAGATTTAGTTACAAAACTTTCAAAAATTGCAAAAATTAAAACTAAAATTAAAAGAGATGAAAGTAGACTGAGACCATATGACGTGAATAGATTAGTTTGTAATAATAAAAAAGCGAAAAAGCTTCTAAAATGGAAACCGACAGTAACAGTGGATAAAGGTTTGAAATTAACTTACGAATGGGCAAAAGATAATAAAGTTATTTTTGATTCCCCTTTTACACGATTTTATTATAAAAAGAATTCAAAATAAAAATAATTATTTTTTCTTTGCTTCTATATTTAAGCTCATAAGAGTACCATTTTTCTTATCCATGTGCGGTAAATATGCTTGACTGTAATCATCAATTTTTCCATGATCTACAGAACGCCAATTCCATTCTTGAATATCATAGAATTGGGTTTTAGTTAGTAATGAAGAAAGATATTTCTTATCAAAAATCATTTTATGATAATCAAAGTTTGTTTTCTGTCCACCGATTAAGAGACCTAGTATATCTTCCAGATTTGAGTTTTCATTATACCAAAAAATAGCTTTTTCAAAATCAGGTACAGCTAATCTTAGAATCCCATTCTTGATAAGTTTTTTATTCCAAACTGTTAAAACGTTTTCAACTTCATGCCGTCCCAAATGTTCAAAAATATGACAAGCGTAAATTATTTCACAAGATTCATCTGGAATTTTAGATAAAGTTCTTGCATCATCAATTATGTCAACATTTGGCAAATCATCTATATCCAAATTAGTCCATCCTGGAAAAATTTTTTCCCCACAACCAACATGAAGTTTCATATCCAAATTTTTTCATTATAATATATGTAGTTTGTTTATCAATATCCAAAAATATCCAATATGATTCCTTCACAAATAATATATGGAAAAAATATATAGAATATACATGTCAACTGCAGTAGTAATCACAAGTTTAGATGAAATAGATGGAGTGAAGAAGCTCTTACCAACAATTAAGAAAGAATGGGCTGAGGAATGGTTAGTTGTCGATGGAAATTCGACTGACGGAACTATTGAAGAAGTTAAAAAATTGGGTTTTGATATAGTATTACAAAACAAAAAAGGACATGGAGATGCAGTAATTAGAGGAGTAACAGATACAAAATCTGATTTTATATTGTACTGGGGACCAGATGGAAATCACGAAATAGGTGAAATACCAAGATTGATTGAAAAAATTCAAGAAGGGTATGATCAGGTTGTAATTTCAAGATTTGGAAAAACATCGATAAATCTAGATGCAGGTCCAATAGATACATTTGGAAACAAAATGTTTACATTTTTAATTAATGTATTTTTTGGAGGACAATTATCAGACGCACTAAATTTGAGTCGAATAATCACAAGAAAATCCATGTTGCAAATAAAATTTGATGCAAGTGGATTAGATTCAACAACTCAAATGAGTATACGTGCAATTAAACAAAAACACAAGATAATTGCAATTACTGGAAATGAAGGAAGAAGAATTGGTGGAATAAGAAAAATGGAGCCAATCCCAGTAGGGTCTAAGTTAACAAAATTAATTCTTAGAGAATTCATTTTTTGGAATAAAAAATAACTAGTTCTAATTAGAATTAATTATTTATTTTATTTGTCTTTTATCAATATGCTCATTTAATTCATTTTTTAATTTAGAAACTTGATTCATATCTTCTTGTGATAATTTTTCATTTTGAGATAATTTAGTTACTAATTCTAGCAATTGTAAATATGATGGTAGAAGTACTTCGGTGTTAAGTAAAATTCTTCTAATGTGAGGACTAGTTTCAATTAGAATATCTTGTTCTGCTTTGAAAGATTTAGATCTCTTAAAATGAACATATCCAACTAAAACAAGTAAGGGAATACCCAATCCACCCACTATACCTACATAATGAAAAAATGACGGAAACAGGGAATGTAGTATAGGATAATTATCAACGGCCAAAAAATATGTTACAGTTAATGCATTAACTGCGGCAACTACAAAAGCAAAATATGTTGCCCAGCCAGTTCTAAAATAAAACCAGCCTCGAAAACCATAATTTTTTTCCACAAAAAATGTAATTTTTAGAACTATATCAATATCACTAACAATTAAAAGTAATTATTACTGGATTTTTTGCAAAATAAGTTTAAGTGTGTATTCAGATATTTTGTGTTCTTTATGTGTATCATCAAGTATGATATCAAAACTTCCAGAATTTAATTTTTCAAGTATATCAATTAATTCATCTTCATAATTTTCAAACAATATACCAGAAAAACAACAAGGATCAAACTTATTAAAAATTTGAACAAATTCTCTATTTTCACCATATGAACTTAGAATGTACAATTCCAAATAATTTGCAATCTTATAGAAATCTGGAACTAATTGTTCATAGTCTCCAATATCTTGTGAATTGATTCTTAAAGATAATGGTAAAGATCCACTAACAGCAAAACTTTTTGTTATTCTAGTATCTATTGCAGGATATATTGTACTTGACCAGCCACCTCCAGAAATTCCAATCATATAATAATTTTTGAAATTATGATTCATATCAAGATAATTTAGTGAATTGTTGATTGGGGTGAAAAAATAGTTTAATGGAGAAAAATTTTCTGTTTCTAAGAATTTGAGTTGATCATGAGTAGAAAATTTGATTGGACCTATATTTTCAACATTAATTATTGGTTGATTATTCATTCCAACAAATGGCATAGAAAATGCCATTACAGAATAACCATTTTCTAGAAAATAGTTAATTGTAGATTTACCATTAATGAAACCTCCAGAATGACCCTGATGATAAATTATTAATTCATCATTTGACGTATTAGCATAGAAAACATAAACAAATGAATTTACTCCATTTTTCATTTCTATTGAAAATTTATCAATATTTTTAAGATTATTAAGATCAGAAAATCTTTCATCAGTTATATTTTTCTCAACAGTATTTGGAATTTCATTAGGTAAATTATCTAAATTCCAAATATAGTTAATTATGTTATATCTAATTTCAGGTATATCTGATTTGTTTTTGATATCTATAGAAGAATAAGGATCAAACTTTAGATCTAAAATATTTGATGCATTTTTTTTTGGCTCTAGATTAATTATTAAATCATCAATAAACTGAAATGGAAAATTTTTGTATGAACCAATATAAATCCCTGATAAGAAGATTAAAATGAAAAAAATTACTGCAAGAAATAAGACATATTTGTTCATAAAAATACTAATTCTTTAAGAATTTAAAATGTACTAAGGAATAATAGATTATAAAAAAAATTAGTTTCCCTGAATAATGTTTTTTGCTTGATTTGCTGCTTCAACACAGGTAGTAATCTTGCCAGAAAAAATTGAGATGATTTTTTCATTGATTTTAGTTACTAACGTTGGTCTTTCATCAGTATCTTCTGCTCTAGGAGGAACAGCTCTAATTGTAAACATAGAACCAATATATTCAGCATTTTTAATTTCTGGAAAAAATTTAAGAGATGATTTAATGAATTGTTCATAGTTTGTATGACTAGGATTTTTAATAATCCCATTATCTAGTAAATGCCTGTATTCTTTTTTAATTTCATGAAATTTTCCAATATTTGTTTGATGGATTTCATGTTGAACATTACAGAGTAAATGAAAATTTGTATTTGCTAAAGGATCAATACACATGAATGGGCCATCCATTATTACAATACTTTTATTTTGAAAAGATTTAGGTAGCTTAACAATCGGTTTTTCACATAATTCAAATTGATATTCATTTTGGAAATCAGGAAATTTTTCTAGTAATGCATTCAAATTTGCATATGTACATATTACAATTTTATCAAATTTATCAAATATTTCATCAGATACTTGTGTATTAAGATGAATTTTTACATTAGTGTTTTTCAGTAATTCAATTGATAGTTTTTTTAATTTTATAGGATCATAAACTGATTCTTTTGCAATTACACACAAATCAATAGAATTATTATCAACACAGTCTAATTTAGTTTTTTTAATTTCTAATTCATATTTATTACAAAAATTGATAAATTTTTCAGGAGATGTTAAACTATTTTTTTTAGATATGCAATAATAATGTTCATAGTCATTAACAATTGCATCCGAAAAAATTTCTTTAAAACTATTTTCTGATTTTATTATTCCAATTACAGTATCAGGACTACGAGGATAATGATATCCTCTGTGTACTCTATATTGATTTGAACCTGATGCCGATTTCAATAAATCATCGTTTTTTTCAAAAAGTTCAACATCATGTTCTTTTCCAAGAATTATTGCGGTAGTAATACCAAATATGCCACCACCTATTACTGCAATCTTCATTTTTTCATTTTAATTTCTGGATTACTTGTATAACATCTTTTGCTAAAGTAGCATATTGAAAAGATTTGTTTGATTCATTAAGTTTTGTTATAAATGTTTTACATTCAATTTCAAGTGGAGATGTTTTTGATTCAAAAATTAATTGAAAAGTATTTGTCTTTTTATTATTTTTATATAATTTTAGATCATCCCAAAGATAGACATTTTTTTCAGTGAAAATAGTAACAATTTTTTGTTTAATATTTGAATATCTATTAACATTAATTAGACATTTTTTATTTTTAGTTAATTCAACATTTAATGTGAATAGATCACATTTTGAGATAAATCCGTATGAAGATAGTAATTCAATTTTTTTTGGTTTTTCAAATAATGATAAAATAATTGATATATCATGGGATAAAAGATTTAAAAAAATGTCTTCATTAAATGTTCCAAATTTTTTCCATTCAAAATATGCATATGATATTTTTTCTTGTTTAGATATTTCTATTAATTTTTTTAAAACTTGATTGAAGGTGAAAACATGCCCAACAAAAAGTAACAAATTATTCTTTTTTGCAATTTTAATCAGTTCACTAGCTTCCGACATATTAGAACAAATTGGTTTTTCAACAAATACATGTTTTTTTGATAAAAGTGCTTTTTTAACAATAGTGTAATGTGTTTTAATTGGAGTAGAGATAACAACTGCATTAATTTCATCATCATCAAAAATATTTTTTTGCGTAGAAACATAATTAATACTAGGATAATTTTTTTTTAGCCAAGCGATATTTTGAGGATTTCCTTTACTAGTACATTTTTTAATTTCGCTATATTTTGAGAGATCTCTTACTAGATTTTTACCCCAATTACCTATTCCAATTATACCAAGTTTATTCATTGTAGACATTCAGTAATCACGTTTTTATTTGTAAATTATTGATCATTGTTAAGAGTTGCGTATCTTAATTGTATCTGGTGCTGGAGGAGGAACATCTAGGGGTAGTGTTGGGAAATATTACCATCTAAAAGATTTTGGAGAGGCCTTAACAAAATTTGGAGTCAAGTATAAATTAATTCGTGAGACCGATTATGTGGTTGGTTTTCCTACAAAACAATTAAGAAAATATTTTTCAAGTAAAAAGAAATTTCAAAAATTGATATCAGAATTTAAGCCTGATGCAGTTTTAGTTGATAGACAAAGTGACTTTGGATTACAAATAATTAAAATTGGAATTCCATTATTTGTTTTACTACGAGGAAATCATTGGTCTGAAATTCAGTATGCAAAAGATACCATTTATAGAGATAAAATTATGCAAAAAGTTTTAGATATTAGAGCTGATGTTGCAGAACAAGTATTTGCAGGAGCTACAGTTGTTCTACCAATTTGTAAGTACTTGATTGATATTGTGAAAGAACATCATCCAACTCAAAAAATGGATGTTTTTGTAGAAGGAGTTGATAATTCAAAATGGTATGAGAAAGAGGGTATGAGTTTACAACATCCTTGCGTAGGACTTTTACAAGATGCAAATTGGTGGAGGAAAACTAGAGAAATGCTGGTTCTTGAAAATGTAATCAAATCAATGCCAGATGTAAATTTCTATTGGGCAGGAGATGGACAATACAAAGATAAAGTTTTAGAAGTTTTAGATAAATTTGATAATTTTCATTGGTTGGGTTCTCTAGAATATCCCAACAAAGTTAGAGAATATCTTACAGAAATTGATATTTACGCAATTATTACAGGAATGGATACAACACCTCTATCACTAAAGGAAGCACAGTTAATGAAAAGACCAGTAATTGCAACAAATGTTGGAGGAAATTCTGAAACAATGAAAGATGGTGAGACAGGGTTTTTGGTAAAAGAAGGAGATGATAATGATATCATAGAAAAAATTTCATTATTACTGAAAGATAAAGAATTATCTCAGAGATTAGGTCAACAAGGATGTAATTTCATTGAAAAGGAATTCAGTTTGGAAGCAAGTGCAAAGAATTTTTTAAAAATTGTTACACCATATGTGAAAGATAAAAATTGATTATTTTTTTGAATATTTTTTATTAATAGATTTTAGATTATTAATTTTTTTTGAATAAGAAGTATTCATTTTTTTAATTAAATTTAATGTTTCATTATTAATTAATTCTAGATTTGGAATTACACAATGTCCACCGATGTAACCAGGATACATTTTTGGTCTATTACCCAATATTTCATGAATTTCATCAGAAAAAGTCCACATTTCATCATAATTCACACCATGACTTTTTGCAATAACATTAGTAATTTGTGAATAGTTAATCAACCAACCCAAATAAGATGTATCACATAAAATTTTAGCTAATTCCAATGTTTCTGGTTTAGACATTTGCTTTGTTTTTATACCATATTTTTTCATTTTTTTGGAGTATGTTTCAGTTGCCCATTTTTTTCTTGGAGCATTTTTAGATATTGCAAAAAATTTTGTATAACGTTTGATATCTTTTAGCATTCTTTTATGAACACCACGTGTAGCACTATAGATTATAGGAGAATCAAATTTTTTTTGGATACGTTCTATAGTACCTGGAGAAATTGTGCTGTGGATGACAACACATTCAGGTTGAAATTCCTTAAATAGCATAATGAAATTTGAATCAAATTTTTTGGTTACAGGAATTGCAATATGTAAAAAAGAGGTTGGTAGAAATTGAAATTTTTTAAATTCATTTTTATTCATTAATTTTTTATTTAGATCATAACCCACTACAATTTCTTTTTTAGAAATTAATTTCAAAATAGGTAGACCAATTTCACCTAAACCAGCAACAACATCTTTTTTCATTATTTTATTTATTTTAGATACTAAATTAATCTAGTGTAGTATTGCTGTTCATTTCCTTTGTAACAAATATTCTATACCAAATTTCAAAAGCTAAAATTCCGAAGAATTTATTCACATATTTTATATCAAGTGCTGAAGAATCAATATATTTTTGAATCCAATCATTATTTATCCAACCATCTTTTACTACTCTAGCATCAGTTAGAAATTCCTTACATAAGTTATGACCATAATTCTTCCATAGATTTATTGTGTTTACATTAAATCCCAATTTTTGTTTTCCAACTAACAAATCATGTCCATTTTTTTTAAGTATATTTCTAAGAGGTAATTTTCCAATGTCATTCATTTCATCATATTTTGATGATTTTTTCATATGTGGTGCAGATAAAACCAGTTTATCATTTAAGAGTGGAGTAAATAATTCCATATTAAATTTTTTAATAATTTGTGAATTAACTGGATTGAAATTGTATAGAAGTTTTCCGTTATAATCTGCCAAAAATACTTGTTCTATTCGTGACAATGTATTATCAAAATAAGGAAGTAATAATTTATGAATAGATTCCCAAGAAAAATTGGATTTTTGATCAAAGATTTTTTCTTGATCAGGAACTCTATCTCTTTCATGGCACTGTAAATATGCAAGCACTTTTTCTAATGGTTTGGAAGTTTCAGATGTTAATGAAAGAAATTTTTTGTATCTGAACGTATAACCACCAAAAAGTTCATCTCCACCATCACCAGAGATTAAAATTTTTGATAGATCTTGTGATTTTTTTACAACGTAATACCAATGTAAATCCCAAAATGGCATCTTAATCATACTAATGGCTTTTGGTAATTCAGAAAGATAGTTTTCAAGATGTACAATATGATGTTCAACATTAAATTTTGTAGCAATCTTTGCTGCATCAATTGTTTCATCTACACTATTTGCAAATTTGATTGAGATAGCCTTAATATCAATATCAGGATTAACTTTGCGTATTAATGATAAAACTAGTGTAGAATCTACTCCTCCACTTAGTGCGATAGAAATTTTTTTTCCATTAAACATTTTTAACTTTTTTTCAATTGAATCACAAATGGATTTTTCAATGATTTCAGAAGTTAATGGATTATTAGTTGTAACAAAGTCTTTCCAAGTTTTTTTTGGTAGATTATGTGGAATTGAAGGATCATAACGTAGAGTAAGAATATTTACAAGAGAATTCGGATTTACTGAAAGATTAGAAACTTCCACGACCCAATCCTCTGAAAATTAATTTAGACTCTTTTGCATAGACAGGTTCTACTATTCCACGTGTATCAATTAAGATAGAAGTTTTCATCTTCTTAAAAAATGATAATTCAATTTCTTTAAATTCTTTATGTGCAGTTATAATAATTGATGCATTTACTTTTTCAATAATGTTATCTAGATTTTCTTCAACTTTAATACCAAATATTTCATGACCAGAAAAGTATGGATCATATACGTGAATTTTTGCTCCTAGTGACTGTAATTTTCCAATAACATGTTCAGCAGGTGTTAACTGAATATCTTTCACATCTGGTTTGTAGGATATGCCAAGAATTAAGATATCACTATTTTGAATTGATTTTTTAGCTTCCTTGAATGCATCTATTGTAAGTTGAACTACATGATCTGGCATTTTTTCATTAATTTGTCTTCCTTGTTCTATTAAATTTAGATTAATACCAGCTCTTCGTCCAGCATTAAGAAGTTGGTATGAATTAATGGGCAAACATGGACCCCCAACACCAGCACCTGGATAGTGAACCTGAAAATTATATTTTTTTGTTGCTGCCTCTAATACTTTCATTGTATCAATACCTAATTTTTCAAACATTAATGATAATTCACTTATAAATGCAATATTGATATCTCTGAATACATTTGTAGTTAGTTTTACAGCATTAGCAGTTTTACAATTTGGCATTTCAATAAGCTCAACTTGAAATACAAAATTATAGATTGCTTTAATAATTTTTGTAATATTACTATTAATTCCTCCAACTAGTCTAGGTAATGTTGTAAAATCATGTAATATTTCTCCAGGATTTGCATTCTCAGGACAAACACCAATAGAGAATGTTTCATTAATTTTTAATTTTCCAGATTTTGAGATAATAGATATCATTTCATCTTCAATGAATCCTGGTTCAATAGTACTTTCTACAATTACAAGAGACTCTGGAGATAATAATTCAGATAGTTTTGTTCCAACATTTATCAATGCAGAATAATCAGGAATGTTGTTTTTATCCATCGGAGTAGGTAATGACAATAATATTAAATCAGATTGAGGTACTGCATCTTCAATTTTGGTTGTAGCTAAAAATTTTTTAGATTCTAGTACTTCATGAAATATTTCTTCATATCCTGGTTCATCTTTTAATGGAAAGATTCCAGAATTAACATTATTTACTAAAGTTTCATTAATATCAACGCCAATTGTTTCTAAACCAGATTTTGCAAAAGAGAGAGCAGTAGGTAAACCAATTCGGCCAATTCCAATCACACAGACTTTGAGTGTTCGCGATTCTAATGACTGTTTAACATTGTCAGGGTCATTCATGTTAATTTTCAAATTAGACATTATTTCTCAAATATAGTTACTTTTGAGCCTATCCGGATTATTATAATTTTGTAATGATAGCTATATGTCCAAAATTTTAAAAGCTTAATGATAGGAGTATGAATGAGATTCTGTGACTAAAGTTGTAATTACAGCAGCAGGGAAAGGCACCAGGTTATTACCATTTACAAAGGAAATGCCAAAGGAAATGATGCCTATTTTTTCCAACATAAACAAAAAGAAAATTGTTCTACCATTATTACAATATGTATACGAACAGCTCTATTCTATGAATTTTAGGGATTATTGTTTTGTTGTTGGTAGAGAGAAAAGATCCATAGAAGATCATTTTACACCACATGAAACGTATTTACGAGATTTGGAGGGAGATTACAAAAAAACTATGAAACAATTTTATGGAAAATTAGACAAATCACATTTGGTATGGATAAATCAGAATAAACCACTAGGTTTTGGGGATGCAGTAAAACGTACAGAGAGATATGTGGGTAAAGAAGATTTTATTGTTCATGCAGGGGATGTTACAATACTGAGTAGAAATAAACATCCTATTTTACGCTTAATTGAAGTTGCGAAAAAGAATCCAGATGTAAAAGCGATATTATTATGCAATAAAGTAAAGGATCTAAAAAGATATGGAGTTCCCACAATTAAAAAATTATCAAACAATTTATTTTCTGTAGAAGAGGTAATTGAAAAACCTGAAAAACCAAAATCAGAATTTGGAATTTTGCCGCTATACTATTTTAGATCAGAAATTTTTTCAAGTTTAAAAAAAATTAAACTTGGAAAGGGAAAAGAATTTCAATTAACTGATGCAATTCAAAATTTAATACAACAAAAGCATAAAGTCTTAGCTATACCATTAAACAAAAATGAAGACGAAGTAGATATTGGAACAGTTGAATCTTATAGAAATGCACAAGATGTCACATTTAGAAAGGGATAATTTTTAAAATAATTAATCATGAAAATAGCTATAATCGGATTAGGTTTTGTAGGATTATCACTAACAAGTGTTCTATCTGCAAAAGGTGAAAATGTTCTTGGAATCGATGTCGATACTAACAAATGTAAAAATATTCAAAAAGGAGTATCACCTTTTTTTGAACCTGAATTAGAAAAATTACTAAAAATAGGTTTAAAGAAAAAATTAAAAATCAGCACTAATTTTTCATTGACAAAAGATTCAGATATGGTTTTTGTTACTGTTGGAACACCTCAGAGGTCAAATGGTTCTATTGAATTATCAATGATAAAAAATGCAGTAAAAACAATAGGTAAAGTTCTCATAACAAATAAGAAGAATCCAATAATTTTCATTAAAAGTACAGTTACACCAGGAACTATGCAGAATATTATTTTGCCAATATTGGAAAAAGAATCAGGCAAAAAAGCAGGAAAAGATTTTGGATTAATATCAAATCCAGAATTTCTACAAGAAAGTACTGCAATAAAAGACACAAAATTTCCTCATGTAGTAGTACTCGGAGGTTATGAAACAGTATTTATCAAAAAAGCAAAAAATTTCTTCATGAAATTACATCCTAATGTACCAATCATCATTACTAATCATCAGACAGCAGAGATGATAAAATATGCAAATAATTCATTTCTTGCAACTAAAATTAGTTTTATAAATCAATTATCAAATATTTGTCAAAAAATTCCAGGAGCAAATGTTGACGATATAGCAAAAACAATTGGTTTAGATCCAAGAATTGGAAAATTATTTCTTAATGCAGGGCCGGGTTATGGAGGTTCATGTTTACCAAAAGATATGAAAGCATTGATTAATTTTGCAAATATATCAGGAATTAACCCAACACTTCTAAATGCAGTTGAAGAAATCAATACTAAACAACTGGAACAAATAATTTTAATTACTAAACGAAAATTAGGAGATTTGAAATCAAAGAGAATTACAATTTTAGGAACAGCATTTAAACCAGATACAGATGATATTAGAGATTCTATTGGAATAGAATTAATAAAGAAGCTGCTTAAAAGAAAAGCTAAGATTACAATTCATGATCCAAAAGCAATTGAAAATACTAAAATGATTTTTGAAGATAAAATCAATTATGCAAAAACCATCGGAGATGCATTATCAAAAAGTCAATGTGCTATTATTATGACACAGTGGAGAGAGTATTCAAAAATTAATAATAAAATAATAGAAAAAATGGACACAAAAATAATTATAGATTCAAGAAGGATTTTGGTAGACAAAAATATTGATGCAGATTATCATGCAATTGGAATTGGAAATAATAAATGAAATATTTAGTTACAGGTGGTGCCGGATTTATTGGAAGCAATATAGTAAAAAAATTAGTTTCTAGAGGAGACGATGTTACTGTAATTGATAATTTGAATACTGGAAAAGAAGAGAATTTAGCATTAATAAGAGATAAAATAGTTTTTCTTAAAGATAATATTTTGAATATGGATTTACTTGAAAAGCAAACACAAAATATTGATGGTGTTTTTCATCAAGCTGCGCTTGCATCAGTACAAGATTCATTTTTGAAACCGGATGAATACAATGATGTTAATATTAATGGAACAGAAAATATTCTAAAACTAGCAAAGAAAAATAACTTCAAGGTTGTTTATGCAAGTTCATCAAGTGTATATGGAAATCCAGAGAAAATCCCAATTAAAGAATCAGATAGTAAAAATCCAATTAATCCATACGCCGAAACAAAATTGAGAAAAGAGGAATTAGCAAAAAAATATTCAGAAATGGGAGTAAGAGTAATAGGATTACGTTATTTCAATGTATTTGGTAAAGGACAGTCAAAAGAATATGCAGGAGTTCTAAAATTATTTTTAGGTAGAATTAAAGATAAATTGCCACCAAAAATTAATGGAGATGGAGCACAGTTTAGAGATTTTGTACATGTCAATGATGTTGTAAATGCAAACATTATGGCAATGGATAGTAAAATAAAACATGAGTTTTTCAATGTTGGAACAAATACTTCAATAACTATTCTAGATTTAGCTAAAAACATAATCAAATTTTCAGGATTAGATATGGAGCCAATTTTCGGTCCGGCATTAGATGGAGATGTAAAGAGAACGATTGCAAATGTTGATTTAATTAAAGAGAAGCTTGGATGGGAACCAACTATAATGCTAGTTGACTGGATTGAAGATATTGTTACTTTAAAAAAATTTGATGGAGTATGAAAACTGAATGAAATTGTTAATTGGTGGATCCAGTTCATTTATGTTTCATTTGAAAGATTTTACAAATAAATTAAATGAGTTAGGTGTAGAAACAAAGTTAGTATTTGATGCAGATTACACAGATGGCTTTCCAAGTAGAAAAATAAAAACATGGTTTAGTGATAATAAAAAATTCGATGAATTAATCACAGAATTTAATCCTGATGCAATTTTTGTTGATAGAGAAAGACATTTTGGAATTGCAGCATTAGAAAAACAAATTCCTCTAATAGTTTTACTTAGAGGGCATTACTGGTCAGAATTAGAATGGTATAAAAAAACGATTTATAAAAAATTTCCAAAAAATATAGTTCTTTGGAAATGGGATCAAATTGCAAAGAGAATTTTTAAAGAAGCTGTAATAATATTGCCAATTTGTAGATATCTAGAAAAAATAACAAATGAATATGTTCCAGGACAAAAAACAGATGTATTTTTTGAAGGAATTAATTCATCAAGATGGTATAAACAAGAGGGAATGAAATTGAAACATCCATGTGTTGGATTAGTTCAGCGTGCAAATTGGTGGGGAAAAACCAAAGAAATGTTAACGTTAAAACATGTTTTAGAGAAAATGCCGGATGTGAATTTCTATTGGGCAGGAGATGGACCATTTCGAGAAAAGATTGTAGATGAATTAGGAAAGTTTGAAAATTTTCATTGGTTAGGAAAATTAGATTATCCAGATAAAGTGAGAGAGTTTTTGAGTGAAATTGATGTTTATGCATTAATAACAGGAATGGATTTAGCAGCACTTTCTTTGAAAGAGGCTCAATTAATGAAAAGACCAGTTATTGCAACAAATGTAGGAGGCAACCCTGAAATGATGAAAGACAATGTTACAGGTTATTTAGTTGAGAAAGGCAATCATGAAGAGATAATTGAAAAAATTTCATTGTTATTAAAAGATAAGGAATTGTCACAAGATATGGGAAATGAAGGTAGAAAATTTATTGAAGAAACATACAGTTGGGAAGTCATAGCGAAAAATTTTATTCGTATATTAAATGAAAATATTAAAAAATAATCTGAAGAGTTTGTAGGAAGACTAATGTATAAAATAATTAGAAGAAATTAAGATAAGATGAAAATTCCATTTTTT
>TARA_B110001454_G_scaffold86869_1_pt1 | contig 20200 bp, 31 predicted proteins | sample TARA_B110001454 | Tara Oceans TARA_B110001454 (sample SAMEA4397004) | marine metagenome | biome: Polar Biome; feature: [MES] marine water layer (ENVO:01000295) within the mesopelagic zone...; material: water (ENVO:00002006), including particulate matter (ENVO:01000060) such as...... | reverse complement strand
ACGTGGGTACTATTGGTCACGTAGATCATGGTAAAACTACATTAACTGCAGCATTAACAAAGTGTATGGCTGAGCGCCATGGTGGTGAGGTACTGGATTATTCTCAAATTGATAACGCCCCTGAAGAAAGAGAACGCGGCATCACTATTGCAACGGCCCACGTTGAGTATGAGAGTGATAATCGTCACTATGCACATGTAGATTGTCCTGGACATGCGGATTATGTGAAGAACATGATTACCGGTGCCGCCCAAATGGATGGCGCGATACTTGTATGTAGTGCTGCTGATGGACCAATGCCACAAACACGTGAGCACATCTTATTAGCGCGTCAAGTTGGTGTACCGTACATCGTGGTTTATTTAAACAAAGCCGATCAAGTAGATGATGCGGAATTACTTGAATTGGTTGAGATGGAAGTGCGTGACTTATTGTCAACTTACGAGTTCCCTGGTGATGATACGCCGATAATAACGGGTTCTGCACTTAAAGCATTCGAAGGTGATACATCGGACATCGGAATTCCATCGGTTGAAAAATTGGTAGAAGCAATGGACAGCTATATTCCAGTGCCAGAACGAGCGATAGACGGTGATTTCTTGATGCCTGTTGAGGACGTATTCTCGATCTCTGGACGTGGAACGGTGGTAACAGGCCGAATCGAGAGAGGTATCGTTAATATTAACGATGAAATTGAAATTGTTGGTGTAAAAGACTCGGCGAAAACAACATGTACCGGTGTTGAAATGTTTCGTAAGTTATTAGACCAAGGAATGGCTGGAGATAATGTTGGTGTATTGCTTCGCGGAACTAAGCGTGAAGAAGTAGAACGTGGTCAAGTATTATGTAAACCAGGTTCAATCAAGCCGCACACTAAATTCGAAGCAGAGATTTATATTCTTAGTAAAGAAGAAGGCGGTCGTCATACGCCGTTCTTTAAAGGATATCGACCACAGTTCTATTTCAGAACAACTGATGTGACTGGTGCTTGTGAGTTACCTGAAGGTACTGAAATGGTGATGCCGGGAGATAATGTGAAAATGGCAGTTGAATTGATTGCCCCAATTGCTATGGAAGAAGGCTTGCGCTTCGCCATACGTGAAGGTGGTCGTACTGTTGGTGCTGGAGTGGTTGCGAAGATACTTCAGTAATTAATTTAGAAAGTATACAAGGAAAATTATTGTGGCAACAAATCAAAATATTCGTATTCGCTTGAAGGCATTTGATCATAGATTGATTGATACTTCTGCTCGAGAAATTGTAGATACAGCAAAAAGAACTGGGGCAGCTGTAAAAGGCCCAATTCCATTACCAATGAAGATGGAAAGATTTACAATCTTAATTTCTCCGCATGTCAACAAAGATGCCAGAGATCAGTATGAGATTCGAACACATAAGCGACTTATGGATATTATAGATCCTACCGATAAAACTGTTGATGCATTAATGAAATTAGAGTTACCAGCCGGTGTAGACGTACAAATTAAGTTAAATTAGTCTAAAACTCATTGATATAGTTGAATATAGCTTTAATTATAAGAAGATTATTAAAAAATACGCTAAATAGTCTATTAATAACTTGATAGCTGCTGATCTCACGCTATAATGGGCGGCTGTTTTTAGCCGTTCCAAGAGTCGGCTAGAAGGTAACTATTAAGTATAAATATTTAAGTAGTTACTGTTAGGTCGTTTTTACTAAAGGTAAAAGCGTACTCGGCAAATCTTGGGCCTGGAGTAATCCAGACAGGGTCAGTTCTATTACATAGGAATTACACTATGATAACTGGCCCTTTGTTGTGTTTAAGAGAAATAAAAAAATGTATTTAGATAAATTGATTGCAAGGATTTAAAAATGACAATTGGGCTTGTAGGGCATAAATGCGGAATGACGCGCATCTTTACTGAAGAAGGTGTATCAATACCTGTAACAGTAATTGAAGCAATGCCAAACCGTATTACGCAAGTGAAAACATCAGAAAATGATGGCTATAACGCTATCCAAGTGACTTCTGGTTCAAAAAAATCTGAGCGTGTCACAAAATCGATGGCGGGTCATTTTGCTGCAGCAAATGTTGAGGCTGGTAATTTAAACAATGAATTTCGAATTGAGAAAAATGAGGATGTTAGTTTCAAAGTTGGTTCTGAATTAAAAGTTGATGTTTTTCAGGAAGGTCAAAAAGTTGATGTAATCGGAAAGTCCATCGGTAAGGGGTTTGCTGGTACTGTCAAAAGACATAACTTTAGTATGCAAGATGCCACACACGGAAATTCCATTTCTCACAGAGCGCCAGGTTCTATAGGTCAAAACCAAACACCGGGTCGTGTATTTCCAGGTAAAAAAATGGCTGGGCATATGGGTAATGTTAAGCGCACTATGCAGAATCTTGAAGTTGTAAAAGTTGATTTAACGAGAAATTTGATTCTTGTAAAAGGTGCGGTCGCAGGGCATAAAGGATCAAGAGTTGTTGTTCAATCAGCAGTTAAATACAAAGATCAAGAAATAGAGATATTGCGCTCACTGAATGCAGAAAAAGATGAAGAGCCTTTAATTCAAGAAGAGCAAATTCAGGTTTCTGAGAATGCAGATACTACTGAAACACCAAAAGTATCTGCTTCAGCAGAAAAATCAGAAGCTCCGGTAGAGGAACTACCTACCTCATCGAAAGAGATTCAAAATAATGACTCTTCAAAAGACACCGAAAAAGAGTAATCAAGCTTTATGAAAATTAAAACTCAAGATAGTAAAAATTTGGATCTAGCGGATAGTGCATTTGGCGTACCTTATAATGAGGCATTGGTTCATCAGGTAGTAAATGCGGTTCTATCTGGTGGTCGCGCGGGAACAAAAGCTCAAAAAAATCGTTCTCAAGCTTCTGGTGGTGGTGCAAAGCCATGGAAACAAAAAGGAACAGGAAGAGCAAGAGCAGGGACAATAAGAAGTCCAATATGGGTAGGTGGGGGAAGGACTTTCGCTGCAAAACCTCAAGATCATAGCCAAAAAGTAAATCGCAAAATGTATCAAGCAGCAATGCGTTCGATACTTTCTGAATTATTTAGACAAAAACGAGTAGTAGTAACTGACTCAATAAATATTAAACAGCCAAAAACGAAAGATTTATTAAAAATACTTAATAAAAATGACTTAACAGATGTGCTTATGGTAAGTGATGCTTTTGATGAAAATTTATTTTTGTCAGCCAGAAATGTTAAAAATGTTGGTATTTGTAATGCTGGTTCTATTACTCCAGTAATTCTAATGAAGCATGAAAAGATCCTAATAACGGTATCTGCATTAAAGTTGATTGAGGAGCGTTTTGCATGAACGACTCAACTAATCATCAAGAAAGATTATTAACTATTATTGTGGGACCTCATTTATCCGAAAAAACCACCGTGGTTGCTGAAAAACTAAATCAAACTGTTTTTAAGGTGCGTGTCGATGCCAATAAGAAAGAAATAAAACAGGCTGTAGAACATTTATTTGAAGTTAAGGTTGAGAACGTGACGACTATTAATTATAAAGGCAAAACAAAAGGCCGTGGAAAGATGGTTGGGAAGAGATCAAATTGGAAAAAAGCCTATGTAACTCTAGCTATGGGAAGTCAAATAGATTTCCTTGGTGCTGAGAATAGTTAGGACAGAGGAAAGAATATGTCATTACATAAATCTAAACCAACTTCAGCAGGTAGAAGGCATCAGGTAGCAGTAAAAACTGCTGGATTGCACAAGGGCAAACCTTTTAGTGGATTATTGGCTAAAAAATCAAAAAATGGTGGAAGAAATAATACGGGTAGAATAACTGTCCGTCACCAAGGTGGTGGCCACAAGCAGCGATATCGAATAATTGATTTTAAGAGAGATAAGGATGGAATTCCAGGGGAAATAGAAAGGTTGGAGTATGATCCTAATCGAAGTTCGCATATAGCTTTAGTCAAGTATATGGACGGTGAGAGAAGGTATATATTGGCACCAAAAGGAATTGAAGTAGGTACAAAGATAGTCTCAGGAGATGAGTCGCCTATCAAGCTGGGTAATGCATTGACATTAAAGAGTATTCCGGTTGGAACTTTGGTACATAATATTGAAATGAAACCTGGAAAAGGTGGTCAACTTATTCGCTCTGCAGGTGGCACTGCTCAGGTGGCTGCAAGAGAAGGAGCATACGTCTCTATTCGCCTCAGGTCCGGTGAAACTCGTAAAATTCATGTTGACTGTAAGGCAACGATTGGTGAAATAGGCCATGGCGAACATAATTTAAGAAAAATTGGTAAAGCTGGTGCAATGCGTTGGAGAGGAGTTAGACCAACTGTTCGTGGTGTTGCAATGAACCCAGTCGATCATCCGCATGGTGGTGGTGAAGGAAGAACTTCAGGGGGTAGACATCCTGTAAGTCCTTGGGGAACCCCAACTAAAGGCTACAAGACGCGCTCTAACAAACGAACGGATAACATGATTATTCGAGATCGAAGTCGAAAAAGAAAATAGATACTATGCCTAAATTAAATAAAGCTTTATATAAGAGGAACGATTAGATGCCACGCTCAATTAGGAAAGGTCCTTTTGTTGATAATCATTTAGCAAATAAAGTCGCTGAAGCAAATAAAACGAATTCAAGACGTCCAATCAAGACTTGGTCGCGGCGTTCGATGGTGCTCCCAGATATGGTTGGTCTTACAATTGCTATTCATAATGGAAGGCAGCATGTTCCAATTCTTATATCGGAAAATATGGTTGGTCATAAATTAGGTGAATTTGCAGTAACTAGAACATTTAGAGGTCACTCTGGGGACCGTAAAACATAGTTTTCAAAGGTAAAAAAATGAATGTAGCAGCAACTCTAAAATATGCACGGATATCGCCTCAGAAAATGAGGCTAATGGCAGACGCTATTCGTGGGAAAAGTGTTGATGAGGCGATCAAGATACTTACTTTTTCCCCACAGAAGAGTGCCGGTATTGTAAAAAAAGTTTTAGATTCGGCTATTGCGAATGCGGAGCATAATTTAGGTGCTGATATAGATGAATTAAAAGTGGCGACTGTTGAAGTTAATGAAGCACCAAGGTTTACTCGTTCTAGGGCACGCGCCAAAGGCCGTGGAGAAAGAATAATAAAACGTAACAGTCATATTACAATTCGCGTAGGCGACGAATAAAGAGAATTCATATGGGTCAGAAAGTACATCCAATTGGTATTAGATTAGGCATCGTAAAAGATTGGTCATCAAAGTGGTATGCAGATACTCAAACTTTTCCTAAGTACATAAAGCAAGACCATGAAGTTCGTGTTTATATTAAAAATAAGCTCAAAGACGCCTCTGTAAGTAAAATTAATATCGAAAGACCAGCAAAAAAAGCAAATATTACTATTATGACTGCAAGACCAGGAATTGTGATCGGTAAGAAAGGTGAAGATATTGAGAAGTTAAGAGCTAAATTAGCATTAATGATGGATATGCATATAAATGATGTCCGTCTAAATATCTCTGAAATTAGAAAACCAGAGCTGGATGCTCAACTTGTGGCAGAAGGTATTGCTCAGCAACTTGAAAGAAGAGTGATGTTTCGTAGAGCGATGAAACGGGCTGTGACAAGTACAATGCGCTTAGGAGCTGAGGGAATCAAAGTCAAAGTAGGTGGTCGACTTAATGGAGCTGAGATTGCTCGCTCAGAATGGTATAGAGAGGGGCGAGTTCCCTTGCATACACTTCGCGCAGACATAGATTATGGTGTTTATGAAGCCCATACAACATATGGAATTATTGGTGTAAAAGTTTGGATCTTCAAAGGTGAGATTTACGATAAGCCTAAAGTTGTTGAAACAGATTCGAATGATGAGTTGTCAAATCTTTCGTAAGGAATGAATTAGATATGTTACAACCGAAAAGAACAAAATTTAGAAAACAGATGAAAGGACGTAATCGTGGCTTAGCGTTACGAGGTAGTTCTGTTTCGTTCGGTGAATTTGGTCTAAAAGCTACCGAAAGGGGGCGTTTAACTGCTCGTCAAATCGAAGCTGCAAGGCGGGCCATGACTCGATATATAAAACGTGGTGGTAAGATATGGATCCGTGTATTTCCAGATAAACCGATTACGAAGAAACCACTAGAAGTAAGGCAAGGTAAAGGTAAAGGTAATGTTGAGTATTGGGTTTGCCAGATTCAACCCGGACGGATGCTTTATGAAATGGAAGGTGTTACAGAAGAAGTTGCAAGAGAAGCTTTTAAGCTTGCAGCAGCAAAGTTACCGTTTCCAACCACATTTGTTACAAGACAGGCAATGTAGATGAGTGATATCGAGAAAAAATTAGAAACTAGAGAAGACCTTAATAAAGAGTTGCTTGAGTTGAGAAGAGAACAATTTAATCTTCGTATACAACAAGCGACTGGTCAATTGACTCGTAATCATGAGCATCGCCGCGTGAGAAAAAGTATTGCACGTATAAAAACAGCTATTAATCAGATCAAGAAATAAGGTAATAAATCATGACTGATGAAACACAACAACAAGAAAGATCACGAAAACCATTAATTGGACGAGTGATGAGTAACAAAATGGATAAAACGGTTACTGTTGCTATAGACAGGGTGATCAAACACCCAATATATGGTAAATATATTCGTCGCACGACAAAGCTATTTGCGCATGATGATGAGAATAGATGCAACGAAGGCGATCGAGTAACCATAAGTGAATGTAAGCCAATGTCTAAGAATAAATCATGGACTGTGGTTGATATTATTGAAACCGAGAGAAAGTAGTTATATTTATGAATTTTTTAATCTCTTTATATGGAATAAAGTCATGATTCAAATGCAGACAGTTCTTGATGTGGCAGATAATTCTGGCGCAAAACGAGTGCAGTGTATCAAAGTATTGGGAGGCTCGAAGCGTCGTTATGCCGCTATTGGTGACGTTATTAAAGTGAGTGTCAAGGATGCTATTCCAAGAGGCAAGGTAAAAAAAGGTGAGATTTATACAGCTGTTGTAGTCAGGACCGCAAAAGGCGTACGTCGAAATGATGGCTCTCTTATACGTTTTGATGGAAATGCAGCGGTTTTGTTGGACTCTAGGCAGGAGCCAATAGGTACTCGTATATTTGGACCGGTGACACGTGAATTAAGAACAAAGCAATTCATGAAAATTATCTCTCTGGCGCCAGAAGTATTGTGATTAGCAGGATTATAGGTAAATAAAAATGAATAAAATTAAACGCGGAGATGAGGTATCGATAGTTATCGGAAAAGATAAAGGCCGGCGCGGGACAGTACTTGAAGTGTTGTCTAATCATAAAGTCTTAGTCGAGGGTATTAATGTGGTAAAAAAACACACTAAAGCCAATCCAAATGCAGGCGTCGAGGGAGGGATAATCGACAAAACTATGCCTATAAATATTTCAAATGTGATGGTTTGGAATCCTGAAAAAAGTCAACCAGACCGCGTTGGATTTGGATTGGATAAAGATGGGAAGAAGATACGGGTTTTTCGATCCAATGGAGCCGCTGTTGATTTATAATCAAACTTCTATTGAAAATTAGTTTGATTAAATTATTAATTACTAGGTACATAAAATGGCAAGATTATTGAAAGAATACAATGAGGACTTAAAACCAAAGATTCAAAAAATCTTAGGCCTTAAAAATCCTATGGAGATTCCAAAAGTTACTAAAATTACATTGAATATGGGTGTAGGTGAAGCTGTTGCAGATAAAAAAATACTGGATAATGCGCTCAAAGATATGGAGCAAATTGCAGGGCAAAAGCCAATAAAAACATTGGCAAAAAAATCTGTAGCTGGTTTTAAAATACGAGATGGTTATCCAATTGGCTGCAAGGTAACACTTAGAAAATTAAAAATGTATGAGTTTTTAGATCGTTTAGTAAGTATTGCAATTCCTAGGATAAGAGACTTTCGAGGATTAAACCCAAAATCTTTTGACAAGCAAGGAAATTATAGTATGGGTGTTTCTGAGCAAATTATTTTCCCAGAAATTAATTACGATAAAATAGATGCAATTAGAGGTATGGATATAACTATATCGACGACTGCCAGAAATCCGGAAGAAGGAAAGGCCCTTTTAGAGGCATTTAATTTTCCTTTCAAGAAATAAGAGATAATATATGGCTAAAAAATCAATGATAGAGAGAGAATCAAAGCGAACAAGGCTAGTAGCAAAACATGCTGAAAAAAGATTGTCTTTGAAAAAAATTATTAGAAATATTAATTCAACAGATGCTGAAAGAGAAGCAGCTCAGATGAAATTGAATGCTATGCCTAGAGATTCAAGTTCTTCCAGAATGAGAAATAGATGTGCAATCACTGGAAGACCTCACGGCGTTTATAGAAAATTTGGTCTGGGGAGAAATAAGCTTCGAGAGTCTGCCATGAAAGGCGAAATACCCGGTTTAACTAAAGCCAGTTGGTAGCGAGGAAAATATTATGAGTATGAACGATCCAATATCTGACATGTTAACTAGAATACGTAATGCACAAAGCGCAAATAAAACACACGTAAATATGACCTCGTCTTCAGCTAAAAAAGACATTGCTAAAGTATTGAAGGATGAGGGGTATATAGTTGATTATGACATTGAAAATGATAAAGTCTCTCAAAATCTTAATATTGAACTTAAATATTTCGAGGGAAAACCTGTTATAGAGAACATTGCGCGTGCTAGTAAACCAGGTTTAAGAATATATAGAAATAAAGAAGAGTTGCCAAAAGTTCTTGGTGGTCTTGGTGTAGCTATTATATCTACTTCAGCTGGTGTTATGAGCGATCGACAAGCAAGAAAAAATGGAATTGGTGGAGAAGTGATTTGCATTGTCTCTTAATGTAAATACTTTTAAATGAGAAAATAATATGTCTAGAATTGCAAAAGAACCGGTTGATTTACCAAAAGATGTTGAGTGTGATCTTTCTGGATTGACTCTTACTTTAAAAGGAAGTAAGGGTTCTTTATCAATGGAAGTAAATCCAGAGGTAACAGTTAAAGAAAATGAAAATATTTTATCTTTTTCTGCGCGTTCCGGATCGAAGTTTTCAATAGCTATGTCAGGTACAACTCGGGCATTAGTGGCGAATATGGTACATGGCGTATCACAAGGCTTTGAAAAAAAATTAGAATTAGTTGGCGTTGGTTATCGTGCACAATCCCAAGGAAAAAAATTAAATCTGACTTTAGGTTTTTCTCATCCAGTTGCTTATGAGGTTCCAGAAGGGATAACAATTGAAACGCCAAGTCAGACAGAAATATTAATAAAGGGTATTGATAAACAAAAAGTGGGACAAGTTGCTGCTGAGATACGACATTTTAGAAAGCCCGAGCCATATAAAGGTAAAGGCGTTCGATATGCCGGTGAGCATGTAGTAATGAAAGAAGCTAAAAAGAAATAATATAATCTAAGAATGAGATTGATATGAAACTCGATAAAAAACAAAATAGAATAAGAAGGGCACGAAAAAGCCGGGCAAAGATTAAAGAGCTCTCGGTAAATCGACTTAGTGTTCATCGAACTCCTAGGCATATATATGCACAAGTTATTGCGCCTAATGGTGAAATGATTATTGCTAGCGCTTCAACCCTTGAAAAAGAAAGTAAAAGTGAATTAAAAAATACTGGGAACATAGCCGCCGCCGCTTTTGTCGGAGCTAGAATAGCCGAAAAAGCAAAAAAAGCGGGAATCGAATCTGTTGCATTCGATAGATCTGGCTTTCTGTATCATGGACGTATACGTGCATTAGCTGAGGCCGCAAGAGAAGCAGGTTTGAAATTTTAATCACACATAATTTTGTAAAATATATAAAAGAAATAGGAAAAGTAAATGGCAAGAAATGACCAATCACACCAAGCAGATGACTTAATGGAGAAATTAGTCACAGTTAATCGAGTGGCGAAAGTTGTTAAAGGCGGAAGACAATTTGGTTTTACTGCGCTTACAGTTGTTGGTGATGGTAATGGAAATGTAGGATTTGGTTATGGTAAAGCCCGTGAAGTGCCAATAGCTATTCAAAAAGCCATGCAATCAGCCCGTAAAAAAATGATAAAAGTTAATCTGACAAACGACACACTACAATATGCAAAAAAAGGTAGGCACGGAGCAACCTATGTCTATATGCAACCTGCTTCGGATGGAACAGGAATTATTGCTGGTGGTGCGATGAGGGCAGTTTTTGAATGTGCAGGAGTTAGAAATGTATTGGCAAAGAGTTATGGTTCGAGAAATTCTATTAATGTCGTAAGGGCAACAATAAGTGCATTAGAATCAATTCATTCCCCTCGTCAGATTGCAGCTAAACGTGGCAAGAAGATTAAAGAAATTCTTGCCGGATAGAAATAGAGAATAAAATGACAAAACAAAAACAAATTAAAGTGACATTGAATAAAAGTAAGTATGGGAGACTGAAAGCTCATCGTGCTTGTATTCTGGGCTTAGGTTTAAGAAGAATCAGGCAGACTGTAACCGTTCTCGATACCCCTGAAAACCGTGGCATGATAAATAAAATATCCTATTTAGTTTCAACGGAGGAAGCTTAACATGCATCTTAATAGTTTAACTCCTGCTAAAGGTTCGAAGAAAAACGCCAAGCGACTTGGACGAGGTCATTCCGCTGGTCAAGGAAAGACCTGTGGTCGTGGACAAAAAGGTCAGCATGCAAGATCAGGTGGATATCATAAAGTTGGTTTTGAAGGTGGGCAAATGCCTTTGCAACGTCGTCTACCTAAAGTCGGCTTCACATCAAGAATGGCGGCTTACTCGGCAGAAGTACGTTTACATGAATTAGCGATACCATCAGATGCTGTTATTGATATTGATGTCCTAAAAAAATTACATTTAATACCAAACAAAACAAATAAAGTAAAAATTATATTATCAGGAAAGCTAGAAAAAGCGATTAAAATTAAAGGTTTAGCTGTAACAAAAGGTGCGCGAGAAGCCATTGAAGCTGCTGGCGGAACTATTGACGAGTAATGAGCAAGGAATAAGATCAGGTAATTATTGATGGCAAAGCAACCTAAATTAAGTGGAATGAATACTGAAAATACAGCAGGAAATTCAGGCGAGCTGAGAAAGCGTTTTGCTTTTCTTGCTGGCGCCTTAATCATTTTCCGTGCCGGAACATTTATCCCAGTACCTGGAGTCGATCCTGCAGCGCTTGCTTCTTTTTTCGATCAACAAGCAGGGAATATGCTGGCTTTATTTAACTTATTTTCTGGGGGGGCGTTATCGAGATTTGGGATCTTTGCTCTAGGTATTATGCCTTATATATCAGCATCTATTATAATGCAGATGTCCAGTATGATTGTCCCTTCAATGCAGCAGCTCCGGAAAGATGGTGAATCTGGTAAAAGAAAAATCACACAATACACTCGTTACGGAACAGTTATTTTATCGTTATTTCAATCCATTGCTGCTGCATCATGGTTACAAAGTCAGCCAGGCGTTGTTGTAAATCCAGGTATGATTTTTCTTGTAACAGCTTGTATTACCCTTGTTACAGGAACGATGTTTTTAATGTGGCTAGGTGAGCAAATTACTGAACGTGGAATTGGTAATGGCATTTCAATGATTATTTTAGCAGGGATAATTGCTGGATTACCTGCCGCTGTTGCAGGAACTGCAGAACTTGTAAGAAATGGTGAAATGGCTGCAGCTACAGCAATATTATTACTTATAGTTTTCGTAGCTGCAATATTGTTTGTGGTTTACATGGAAAGAGCACAAAGACGTATTGCAGTGAATTACGCCAGAAGACAGCAAGGACGTAAGATGTATCAAGGGCAAAATACACACTTGCCATTTAAGATTAATATGTCAGGAGTAATTCCTCCTATTTTTGCTTCAAGTATCTTAATGTTTCCTGCAACTATAGCTCAATTTTTTGGCCAATCATCAAATCCAAATGCATTTCAAGAGGCATTATTAACCGTGGGTGCTAATTTAGGCCCCGGCCAGCCAATTTATGTACTTTTATATGCAGCAATGATTATTTTCTTTTGTTTCTTTTATACCGCTTTGGTTTTTAATGCAAAAGAAACCGCGGATAATTTGAAACGCTCAGGTGCATTTGTACCAGGCATTAGACCGGGTATGCAGACAGCTGAATACATTGATCGAGTTTTAACAAGATTAACTTTTTGGGGTGCACTTTACGTAGCTGCAGTTTGTTTATTACCGGAAATTTTCCGTATGTTTTATCCAAGCATCCCTTTTAATTTCGGTGGAACGTCATTATTGATTCTAGTAGTTGTAACGATGGATTTTATGTCGCAGCTACAAGCACATGCAATGAGTCATCAATATGATGGAATGATGCAAAAAGCGAATTTAAGGAATTATCGTAGATAATTTTGTGTACGTAGCAAAAATATTTGGAGTAAAAACATGAAAGTTAGAGCATCAGTAAAGAGAATGTGTAGGAATTGTAAAATTATTCGACGCAAAGGTGTTGTTCGTGTGATTTGTTCCGACGCTCGTCATAAACAAAGGCAAGGTTAAATAAAAAGGGAAGGTATAGATAAGTGGCTCGTATAGCAGGAATAAATATCCCATTAAATAAACATGTTGTCATAGCATTGACAGAGATATATGGAATTGGGAATACAAGGGCGCAGCAAATATGCAATTCTGCGGGTGTAAAACCAGAGACTAAAGTTAAGGATTTGGCTGAACCTGAGGTTGTAGGATTGCGAGATGCGGTTGCTAAATTCACTGTCGAAGGTGACTTAAGGCGTGAATCATCAATGAATATAAAAAGATTGATGGATTTAGGTTGTTATAGAGGAATTCGACATAGGCGTGGATTGCCGTTAAGAGGCCAAAATACTAAAAACAATGCTAGAACTAGGAAAGGGCCACGTCGTCCAATCAAAAGATAAGCATTGTCTTAAAGAAGCTAATAACAGGAAAAATAATGGCAGATACTAAGAAAAAGAAAGTTAAAAAACATGTTGTGGATGCGATAGCGCACATTCATGCATCTTTCAATAATACGATAATTACCATTACTGATCGTCAAGGGAACACATTATCCTGGGCAACATCAGGTGGTTGTGGTTTCCGAGGCTCAAGAAAATCTACCCCATTTGCAGCACAAGTTGCTTCAGATAAGGCGGGCAAAGCTGCGCTAGAATTCGGTGTCAAGAATGTTGATGTGCGAGTTCGTGGACCAGGACCAGGAAGAGAATCTGCGGTTAGAGCACTTAATGCATTGGGTTTTCAAATTCAAAATATCGAGGATGTAACACCAATTCCTCATAACGGGTGTCGACCACCTAAAAAGCGTCGCGTTTAGAGGCAATAAGAAATGGCTAGATATACAGGACCAAAATGTAAATTATCCAGAAGAGAAGGGACAGATTTGTTTCTTAAAAGTGGAGTTCGACCTTTAGAGTCGAAATGTAAACTTGAGGTGCCACCTGGTGGGGCCGGACAAAGAAGACCTAGAGTATCTGATTATGGATTGCAGTTAAGAGAAAAACAGAAATTACGTCGTATGTATGGTGTTTTAGAGCGACAATTTCTGAATTATTATAAACGAGCAGCTCAGTTAAAAGGATCAACGGGTGAGAACCTTTTGTCTTTGCTTGAGGGACGTTTAGATAATGTTGTTTACCGAATGGGTTATGCCTCTACAAGAGCTGAGGCTAGACAACTGGTAAGTCACAAAAGTATTGAAGTTAATGGTGTGGTTGTTAATATTCCGTCTGCACAAATTGCAGCTGGAGATTCAGTCTCAATAAGAGAAAAATCAAAAAAACAACTTCGTATCCAAAGTGCCTTAGAGATTGCCGGACAAATAGGTCTGCCTGAATGGGTGCAAGTGGATTCAAAGAAAATGACAGGCATCATGAAATCATTACCGGGTCGAGAAGATATTCTTCCCGATATAAATGAAAATTTAGTAGTCGAGTTGTACTCGAAATAGTTAGGAGGATATATACCCATGCACGAATCTGTTAATGAGTTTTTGAAGCCGCGCAATGTAAAAGTTGTATCGTCCAATGATTTGCAAGCCAAAGTTGTAATTGAACCATTTGAACGTGGTTACGGTCATACACTTGGTAATGCTTTGCGAAGAATTTTATTATCATCAATGCCAGGATCAGCTATTGTTGAAGCTGAGATCGATGGTGTCTTGCATGAATATACCAGTATTGATGGTGTGCAAGAAGATGTTGTAGATATCTTATTAAATTTAAAGAAAGTTGCAATAATGATGCACGGAAGAAGCTTAGCTGAGCTAAGTATATCAAAAAAAGGTCCTGGTCCAGTTACCGGTGCTGATATTATTCTTGAGCATGATGTAGAAGTTATGAATCCTGATATTGTTATAGCAAATTTATCAAGCACTGGTAGTTTATCAATGAAACTGACTGTTGAGCGAGGACGTGGTTATCGTCCTGCCACAAGAGGGCCAGTTTTTGAAGAAGAAGCAGGTCCAATAGGAAGATTGCAACTTGATGCTTCATTCAGTCCTGTTCATCGTGTTTCATATGATGTTGAGGCTGCCCGTGTAGAGCAAAGAACAGATCTGGATAAATTAATTATTGATATAGAAACCAATGGGACTATTGATCCTGAAGAAGCAATTAGACATGCTGGAAGTATATTAAAAGATCAGTTGTCAGTTTTTGTTGACTTGGAGAGAGAAGAAGAAGGCGATAATGAGGAAGATGAGAATTTAGTGGATCCAATCCTTCTTCGTCCAGTTGATGAGCTAGAATTAACTGTCCGCTCTGCAAATTGCTTGAAAGCAGAAAGTGTTATGTATATAGGTGATTTGGTACAGCGGACTGAGGTTGAGTTATTACGTACACCAAATCTAGGTAAGAAGTCTTTAACAGAAATTAAAGAAATCCTTGATAGTCATGGATTAACATTGGGTATGAGGCTTGAAAATTGGCCTCCAGCTAGCCTTGCTCAATAAATAAATTTGCTTGTATTAATTAAAGAGTATTTATTATGCGCCACAGAAAATCAGGACGTAAGCTAGGTCGAAATAGCTCCCATAGGAAAGCTATGTTTCGTAATATGTCAACATCACTATTGTTGCATGAAACTATAAAAACAACTGTTCCTAAGGCAAAAGAATTGCGTCGAGTTGTTGAACCTTTAATTACACTTGCGAAAAAAGATGGCGTCGCTAATCGTAGACTCGCTTTTGATAGATTGCGTGATAAGGCCGTGGTAGGTAAGCTGTTTTCTGATATCGGTCCGAGATTTATTGATCGTCCAGGTGGATACGTGCGAATATTAAAAATTGGACCTCGAACTGGAGATGCAGCTCCCATGGCAATGGTTCAGTTAGTCGATGGACCTATAAATGAGATAACTACCGACGAAGAAGCCGAAGCCTAGTTGTTATTGATTAATTAAAGTGTTTGAAGTACTTTAATTCTTTTACTTGTACTTGCTTAGTCTTTTATGAAGAGGTCACACATAAATCAAACCGTAATCGTGACTGGCGCCTCCTCTGGTGTCGGAGAAGCAACGGCGCGTCATTTTGCTAATAATGGTGCAAATCTAGTTCTTGTAGCAAGAAATCAAGAAAATTTAGATCGTGTATTTAACGAGCTAAAAAGCGTATCTAGAGTTCTAACTGTTTCTATGGATGTCTCAAAATTTGAAGATTGTGAGAACCTGGTTAAAAAAACTTTGGCTGAATATAGTTCTATTGATATTTTGATCAATAATGCTGGTTATCACAAGCGTGGTCTTGTTGAGGAAAGTGATCCTAGTGAACTAGGTAGAATGATAGATGTGAATCTAAAGGCACCCATTATATTAAGTCGCTTAGTCATCCCTTATATGAAAAACAAAAATTGTGCGATCATTAATGTTGCATCGCTTGCTGGCAGAACTCCAGTTCCAGGATCTTCAGTTTATTCATCTTCTAAATTTGGACTTAGAGCTTTTACTTATGCATTAGCGAATGAGCGTGAAGACAAAAATGTAAAAATTGCAGTAGTCTCACCAGGTCCAATTGATACACCTTTTATAATGGATGATATAGATGCTGTATCAGATATAACTTTTTCGCAAAGCATTAGCACTGTGGATGAAGTGGCTGCAGTTATATTGGATTTATGTGCTAATAATAAAATTGAGCAATCAATGCCCAAATTAAGTGGTTTTCTTACAAATATTACTTATTTATTTCCTAAACTAGCTTTATTAGTCGCGCCTTCTTTGAAAAGAAAAGGGCAGCGAATTAAAAAAAAGTTAAAAGCACTCAGTCATAATTAGTAACATCAAGAGAATCATGATCATGGATAAATTAAATAAAAAAGAAATATTAATTAAATTAAAAGAATTAGATTCATGGGTTTATGAGCATTCTAAATTACAGCGCGTTTTTGTATTTTCTGATTTTAATGAAGCATTTAAATTCATGACGCTTATGGCTTTAGAAGCAGAAAGAATCAATCATCATCCTGAATGGTTCAATATTTATAATAAGGTGACTGTTAGTTTAATAACTCATGAAGTTTCTGGAATATCTGAAAAGGATTTTCTCTTAGCTAAGAGCATGGATGAAGTTGCTAATTTGATGATTTAATACCTCTCTGCAAAAGCATTTCTTGTAAGATTCTCTACGCCCTCATCTAATACTCTAATATTGTCTTCAATTCTGATGCCGCCATAAGGTTTTAGCCAAGCTATTTTTTCTATATTTAACATCTTATAGGTCCCATCAATTTTTGTTTTATTGATCAATAAATCAATTGCATATAAGCCTGGTTCGATTGTAAATACCTGATTTTTCTCAATTTTTCTATTTAAGCGTAGGTTAGGATGCTGCTCAGATTTTTGTATTTTCTTGCCCTGAGAGTTCTCTAGAAAGCCTCCAACATCATGCACTTGCAATCCTAGGAAGTGACCCAGTCCATGGGGAAAGAATGTATTTGTAATTTTATTACTTATTAATGATTCTATTGAGCCATTTGCCAGTCCAAATTGTTGAATTAATTTTGCGATTTTTTCATGTGCATTTAGATGTAATTCAATAAAGGTTATATCAATCTTAATTAAGTTAATAATTTCTTGTTGCACCTTATCCATAGCATCAATTAGAGATTGAAATTCATTATTCTTAAAAGCATAAGTGCGTGTAATATCTGCTGCATAACCATTTACGCAAGCTCCAGCATCAATTAAAAAAGAGGATGGATTATTTGTTTTATTTTTCATGTAATGTTGATAATGCAAAATAGATGCATTCTCATTAATTGCGATTATGTTTTTATAAGGCAGTTCATTTTCTGAATGATTTGTAGCCTTGCAATAAGATAAGTGAATATCAAACTCAGAAGCCCCATTCTTAAATTTATTTTTGGCGATAAGATGTCCACTAACAGCTCTTTTTGAAGCTGCTCTTAGACATTCAATTTCATATTTGGTTTTAGTGGTTCTACTGTAGTTTAAAATATTGATTACGTTTATTGGATTGATATTATTTATACCATTAGTATATTTCTCGTCCACTAAATCATCTGTTATAAAAAAGCATTCCTTATTATTTGATGGCAGATGGGGCGATACTTCTTTAATTGAGCTTACTATTATGACTTTGAAATATTTAACCCAGTATGACGATGGAAATTCCACTGACTTATGCCAAAAATCTTTTTCTTGAAAGTAAATAAGTATAGGTTTTTTGCCTGACTGATAAACAAGATAGCAATTAGGGTGTTGGATCAAAGGAAGCCAGCGACAAAAGTATGGATTGGCTCGAAATGGGTATGGGTTATCATCCATTTTGGAGTGTTTTATTGCCCCTGAGAATATTATTGCATACTGATATTGAGAATCGTCCAGAATTTGATCAAACTCTGTTTTCAATCTATCTAGATGTGCCGGATATATTTTCTTTAGGCACTTTGTATTTGTAAATTGCTTATTATTCATTCTTAGTATCATATCTTTTATTTACCGATAGTGGTGTTTTGTATTGTGAATGAAATGGGGGTATTAATTAGTTTTTAATCTAGGCATTATTGAATGAGGCTTTAAATTTATAAAGGCAAAGAATGAAAAATATACTAATTATAGGAATTTTTTTTATGACTAATGTTTTTTCCGCAGAGATGGGTTTTGATCGAGTGACGGGATTGCCGTTTGCGTCTAGGTCAGAAGTGATTGCAACTAATGGTATGGCGGCAACCAGTCACCCATTAGCCACTCAAGCAGCTTTGGATATATTAAAAATCGGAGGTACTGCTATTGATGCTGCTATTGCTGCAAATGCTGTATTGGGATTGGTAGAGCCTACTGGTTGCGGGATTGGTGGGGATTTGTTTGCTTTAATATGGGACGCAAATAAACAAGAATTACAAGGATTAAATGCTTCAGGTCGATCTCCAAAACTACTTACACTGGATTATCTTAAAGGACAAAATTTAACTGAAATACCTTATTTAGGACCATTGCCCATCACGGTCCCGGGTGTTGTAGATGGTTGGTTTGAGATGCATGATCGGTATGGACGACTATCGATGCTAGAAATTTTTCAACCAGCCATATCTTATGCTGAAGATGGGTTTCCTGTTTCTGAAGTAGTATCTTGGCTCTGGAAAGAGAACGCCCAATCCAGAGCTGAATATGAAGGGTTTAGGAAAATATTCATGCCAAATGGAAGAGCGCCAACAAAAGGGGAATTATTTAAAAATCCTGCTTTGGCATCCACCTACAAAAAAATAGCCACGATGGGGAGAGATGAATTTTATAAAGGTGATATAGCTAAAAAAATTGATGCATTTATGGTTAAAAATGATGCATTTTTACGTTATGACGATCTTACTAGTCATTCCTCAGAATGGGTGAAACCAGTCTCAACGAATTATCGAGGCTATGAGGTTTTTGAGTTACCCCCAAATACTCAAGGCATTGCAGTGCTTCAGCTTTTGAATATTCTGGAGGAATTCGATCTAGCTAATATGAGTTTTGCGAGTGCTGAATATATTCATACATTTGTTGAGGCTAAAAAAATTGTTTATGAAGATAGGGCGAAATATTATGCTGACCCTGATTTTTCAGATATTCCCATAGAGATATTGATAACAAAGGAGTATGCCAAAAAGAGGCGAAGCTTAATTGATCCAAATCTAGCTTCAAAAGAATTTTTACCGGGCGATATTAAACTTGAGAATGACGATACAATTTATTTAACAGTAGCAGATAAAGAAGGTAATATGGTCTCTCTCATCCAGAGTAACTATGGTGATATGGGTGCTGGATTGACCTCAGATGAGCTCGGTTTCAGCTTTCAGAATCGAGGGCAGCTTTTTAGCTTAATGACAGGTCACCCGAATGTTTATGCACCGAATAAAAGACCTTTTCATACTATTATTCCCGCATTTGTAACTAAGGATAATAAACCCTGGCTTTCATTTGGTTTAATGGGGGGCTCAATGCAGCCTCAAGGTCATGCGCAGATATTAATTAATATGATTGATTTTGGTATGAACCTTCAAGAAGCTGGTGATGCCGCAAGAATAAGGCACGTAGGATCATCACAGCCAACAGATCAAAAGATGAATAATGGAGGTAGATTGTATTTAGAAACATCTATTAATGAAACCACCCGAGAGAAATTACGAAAACTTGGGCATAATGTCGCTACTGATACTAATGTTTATGGAGGTTATCAAGCCATTATGTGGGATAAAGTGAATGGTGTTTATTATGGCGCTTCAGACCCAAGAAAAGATGGTCAGGCTGCCGGGTATTAAATCATGACAAAAGAAATTTACTTGACGGGTATTACAACGACAGGCACACCACATATTGGTAATTATGTGGGAGCTATAAGACCTGGCATTAAAGCCAGTCAAGATAAAAATATTAGGAATTTTTATTTTCTTGCAGATTTACATGCTCTTGCTAAAGCTGAAGATCCTGAGCGAATTGCGCGTTCTACTTTGGAGATTTCAGCTGCTTGGTTGGCCTTGGGCTTGGATACAGAAAATGCTTATTTTTATCGGCAATCCGATATTCCTGAGATACCTGAACTCACTTGGATATTAACCAGTATGACAGCAAAGGGATTAATGAATCGAGCACATTCATATAAAGCCCAAGTTCAAAATAATGTCGATAGTGGAGCCAATGATCAGGATCGAGGTATTAATATGGCGTTATACAGTTACCCTATTTTAATGGCTGCAGATATATTAATGTTTAAATCTACCAAAGTTCC